>Ga0182015_10003249_pt1 | contig 18448 bp, 15 predicted proteins | sample 712P3MmetaG_FD_120478 | JGI IMG/M metagenome (GOLD analysis project Ga0182015, IMG submission 120478) | Permafrost microbial communities from Stordalen Mire, Sweden - 712P3M metaG | ecosystem: Environmental > Terrestrial > Soil > Wetlands > Permafrost | place: Sweden: Stordalen | collected...
GCCATCAATCTTTCGTATTTTGAAATTGATCCGGCCGTGGTCAAGCTGATTCCGTTTGAAACCGCGAAGCGCTACCAGATTCTTCCGCTGAGCCGCGTAGGCGCCTCGCTCACCATCGCGATGGTCGATCCGACCAACGTCTTCGCCATGGACGACATCAAGTTCATGACCGGCTTCAACATCGAACCAGTCGTGGCTTCCGAGAGTTCCATTCTGGCGGGCATCGACAAATCCTACGGGGCGGGCACCAAGGAAGAAGATCTTGAAACCGTGATGCAGTCGATGTCGGAGATGAACGAAAGCGACATCGAGGTACAAGCGGAAGAGCAGCAGATGGAGCTGTCGCAGCTGGAGAAAGCGGCAGACGAAGCTCCGGTGGTCAAGCTGGTGAATCTGGTGCTCACCGATGCAGTCAAGCGCGGGGCCAGCGATATACACATCGAGCCCTACGAAAAAGAGTTCCGGGTTCGTTTCCGTATTGACGGCGTGTTGCAGTCGATTATGTCGCCGCCGATGAAGCTAAAAGACGCGATTACGTCCCGCCTGAAAATCATGGCAAAGCTCGATATCAGCGAGAAGCGGCTGCCGCAGGACGGCCGCATCATGCTGAAAATGAACATCGGTGGCCGCAAAAAGCAGCTCGATTTCCGTGTCAGCAGCTTGCCCACGCTGTGGGGCGAGAAAATCGTGCTCCGGTTGCTCGACAAGGAGAACCTCCGCCTCGACATGACCAAGCTCGGTTTTGAGCCAGAGTCTCTGGTCAAGTTCGAGAAGGCCATTCTCAAACCCTATGGCATGGTGCTGGTCACCGGGCCTACGGGGTCAGGAAAAACCAACACGCTTTATTCGTCCATCTCGCGCCTCAACCAGCCCGACACCAACATCATGACGGCCGAAGATCCGGTCGAATTTCAGTTGGGCGGCGTCAACCAGGTGCAGATGAAAGAGCAGATTGGGTTGAATTTTGCCGCGGCCCTGCGTTCTTTCCTGCGGCAGGACCCGAACATCATTCTGGTCGGCGAAATCCGCGACTTCGAAACCGCCGAAATTGCCATCAAGGCCGCTCTCACCGGCCATCTTGTACTTTCCACTCTGCACACCAACGGCGCGCCCGAGACCATTACGCGGTTGATGAACATGGGCATTGAGCCCTTCCTGGTAGCGACCTCGGTTCACCTGATCTGTGCCCAGCGCCTGGTTCGGCGCGTTTGCAAGGAATGCTCGGAGCCCGTGGACGTTCCGGTGCAAACCCTGATCGAAGAAGGATACTCGCCAGAGGAAGCAAAGAAGGTTCAGATCCGGAAAGGCAAAGGATGCCCCATTTGCAACAACACGGGATACAAGGGCCGCTGCGGTTTGTATGAGGTCATGGAAGTGGACGATGAAATCAGGGAGCTGGTGCTGGTAGGCGCTTCGGCGGTCGAATTGAAAAAGAAGGCCATCGAGCGCGGCATGATTACACTCCGGCGCAGCGGCCTGATCAAAGTGGCCGCGGGCATGACCACACTGGAAGAGGTTGCCCGCGAGACCATTCACTAATTCGTTAGAGGTTGAGACACAAGGAAGGGATCACGATTATGGGTTTGTCACTAAGTGATTTGCTGAAAAGGATGCTGGAGATGAATGGCAGCGATCTCCATATCACCACCAATTCGCCGCCCCAAATTCGGGTGCACGGACATCTGGTGCCGCTGGACCTTCCGCAGATGACGCCCGCCGAGACCAAGCAACTGGCCTACAGCGTCATGACAGACTCCCAGAAGCACCGCTTCGAAGAAACCCTCGAACTGGACTTCTCTTTCGGATTGAAGGGGCTGGCCCGCTTCCGCGCCAACTGTTTCAACCAGCGTGGCGCAACCGCGGCCGTGTTCCGTCTGATTCCCTTCGAGATTAAGTCTTTCAACCAGCTCGGCCTGCCGGCGGTAGTCAGCAAGCTCTGCGACAAGCCGCGTGGTCTGGTGCTGGTGACGGGACCCACCGGTTCCGGCAAATCCACGACCCTGGCCGCCATGATCGACAAGATCAACAGCGAGCGGCACGAGCACATCCTTACCATCGAGGACCCCATCGAGTTCGTGCACATGAACAAGAACTGCGTGGTCAACCAGCGCGAGCTGCACGCCGATACCAAGAGCTTTACCGATGCCTTGCGAGCCGCTCTTCGTGAAGACCCGGACGTTGTGCTGATCGGGGAAATGCGCGACCTGGAGACCATCGAGTCGGCCCTGCGCATCGCCGAAACCGGACACTTGACCTTCGGCACTCTGCATACCAACTCGGCAACTTCCACCATCAACCGCATCATTGACGTGTTTCCCGCGCACCAGCAGCCGCAGATTCGTGCCCAGCTTTCGCTGGTGCTCGAAGGCATCATGTGCCAAAGCCTGCTCCAAACCATAAGCGGCAAGGGCCGCTGCATGATTATGGAAATCCTTATTCCGAACCCCGCAGTGCGCAATCTGATCCGGGAAGACAAGATCCACCAGGTTTATTCGTCGATGCAGTCCGGACAGGACAAGTTCGGCATGCAAACCTTCAACCAGGCGTTGGCCACGGCGTACCACCAGAAGCAGGTTTCGCTGGAAACTGCCCTGCAGCGCTCCAGCAATCAAGACGAGCTTCAGGAAATGATTAACCGCGGCGCCGGCTTGACCAACCGGGGGGGCACGTCCGGATCGAACATGGCGCGCGGAGCGGTGAAAGGCTAGAGCATTTGACAACCCATCGCGCGTGGCGGCTAGGCGCGGTGGGGAAGGCAGGACAAGTTTAAGCCGCAAGGAAGATTCAGCAAGCAGCGACGACACTGAGGAGAATCTAAAACCATGCCAGTCTTCACATTTTCCGGCAAAGATGCCTCCGGACAGAAAATTTCCGGGGAGCGTGTGGCGCCGAACAAGCAGGCGCTGGGACAGCAATTGCGGCGCGAGCGCATTACGCCGGGTGCAATCCGCGAAAAGGGCAAAGAGTTTGCCATGCCCACATTCGGATCGGGCAGAGTCAAGGTCAAGGACATCGCAATTTTCTTCCGTCAGTTCTCGGTCATGATCGATGCCGGACTGCCTCTGGTGCAGTGTCTGGAAATCCTGGCGGCGAACCAGGAAAACCAGTCGTTCCAGAAGACGCTGACCGGCGTCCGCACCACGGTGGAAGGGGGCGCGACGCTGGCGAACGCCATGCGGCTCTACCCTAATGTCTTCGACGACCTCACCACCAACATGATTGAAGCGGGTGAAACCGGCGGCATTCTGGACGTCATCCTGCAGCGGCTGGCGGTGTACGTCGAGAAAGCCGTTCGCCTGAAAGCGGCTGTGAAGTCGGCATTGATCTATCCCGTCGCAGTGGTCAGCATTGCTACGCTGATTGTCGGCGCCCTGCTCAAGTGGGTGGTGCCCATCTTCTCCAACCTTTTTGCTGGCCTGGGTGTTGCCCTGCCTCTTCCCACCCGTATCGTGATGGGGTTGAGCGCGTTCGTGGGGAGTTTCTGGTGGGTCTTCATCGTCGGCACCATTGGTATCGTGTTCGGCATTAAGCAGATCCGCAAGCACCCGCGAGGACGCTATTACTTCGATAAAATGCTGCTCTTTACGCCGATCGTCGGGCCACTCCTGCGCAAGATCGCTGTGGGCCGTTTTACCCGCACCCTGGGCACTTTGATCACCTCGGGCGTGCCCATCCTGGAAGGTCTAGCCATTACCGCCAGGACCTCGGGCAACGCGGTGCTGGAAGAAGCGCTCATGAAAGTGCGGAAAGCCGTTGAAGAAGGCCGCACCATCGTGGACCCGCTCAAGGAATGTGGAGTGTTTCCCAACATGGTGACGCAGATGATCGGCGTCGGCGAAGCCACCGGAGCTATGGACAACATGTTGCAGAAGATCGCTGACTTCTACGAAGAAGAAGTGGACGCGGCCACCAAAGACATGCTGGCCATGCTGGAACCCGCCATCATCGGCGTGCTCGGCATAACCATCGGCGGCATCGTGATTTCACTCTACATGCCTCTGTTTGCCATGATCGCCAAGTTGGCTGGGTAAGAGAACCATTGGGTTGGCCGGCGGCATGGTTTTCGAAAGACCTGCCAACCTTTGCGAAAGCTGGCCGTTGGGCGGGCGGAGATTCGGTCCGGCGCAGCCAGCCGCGCCGGATGTTTCTTCAAGAGATGGCTCTTCAAGAGATGTTTCTGCGAGAGTATCGGGACCTTAATGCAATCGACATTTGACGAGCGGAATTGGCTGGCCTGGCTGGTCAAAGTACGGATCCTGATACTGACCTTCCTGCTCGGAATTCAACTCGCGATCTCAGAGTTGACGCCCACACGCCTGCCGCTGCGCCTTTTCCTCAGCACCATCCTTCTCTGGTATACCCTCTCACTCTTCTATATCGTCCTGCTGTCTTTCTGGCAGGAGCACCGCTTGCAGGCATCGTTGCAAGTCCTGACCGATCTGATCATGGTCAGCCTGGTCGTGCATGAGACGGGAGGATGGGACAGTTCGTTGAACTTTCTCTACCCTCTGGTCATCATCGTGGCCGGCATCCTGTTGCCCCGAGTGTGGGCGCAGCTGGTGGCGGCGATGGCCTTCATCCTTTATGGCACCGTCCTTGAACTCAACTACTACGGAGTAGTGCCGTCCTACTGCACCACCCATCCCGAGCTGAAGGCGCTGCGGGGAATCATTCTCGTGAACCTGTTTGCGTTCCTGGCGGTTGCCTATCTGGCTGGCCAGCTGGTCGCCAAGTTACGCCAGGCGCGGGTGCAGTTAAAAGACGCGAGCGGGGCGCTCGAGGATCTTCAGATCCTGCACGAGAACATTATTCAGTCCGTCAGCAGTGGATTGATCACCACCGGCCTCGATGGGCGCATTACGCTGGTCAACAACGCGGCACAGAGACTTCTCGAGCGTACACCGGACCAGTTGCTGGGCAAACCGGTCGCCGGCTTATTTCTCGACGCGCTGCCCAACGCCGAATCGAACACCCACGCGGAAGTTCGTTTCGATACGGTGGGAACCTTCCGCAAAACGGCTCGAGTAAGAGTAGCCGCCTTGGTGGGGCCGGAGCGCGGCACGCTGGGCTACGTCTACGCCTTGGATGACCTCACCGAGATCCGTCGGCTGGAGCGCGAAGTGCGCATGCAGGACCGCCTGGCAGCCGTGGGCCGGCTGGCAGCGGCCATCGCGCACGAGATCCGCAATCCCCTTACCTCGATCGCCGGTTCGGTCAGCATGCTCTCGGGCATCCCCGAAATGAACGAGGAACACCGGCGCCTGCTGGAGATCGTGACCCGGGAATCGCAGCGCCTGAACGGCATTATCAGCGAGTTTCTGACTTACTCCCGGGGCAAACAGTATCACTTCGAAAAGGTCGATCTGGTGCGCTTGTTGGAGGACACACTCACGCTCATACGGCACCGCATGACGGCGGAAAATACCGGCATCACCATTGAGAGCAGGTTTGCCTTGGGCGAGGCGTGGGCCCTCGCCGACGGAGACAAGATCAAACAGGTGTTTTGGAACTTCGCCGAGAACGCGGTCCGCGCCATGCGAGATGGTGGCACTCTGAAGGTGTCCATCGAACGCCAGGGAGACGACTGGCAAGTCAGTTTTGCCGATACCGGAACAGGCATGACCGCGCAACAAACGGAGAAAATTTTCGAGCCCTTCCAATCGAATTTTGAAGGCGGGACGGGTCTCGGCCTCGCGGTGGTCTACCAGATCGTACAGGCGCACGAAGGCAGAGTGTGGGCGCGATCGAAGCCAGGGCAGGGAACCACTCTCATCCTGAGGCTGCGGCGTCTCGATGCCGAAAGGCGGCCGGCCCGCGCCCTCTCGCCTGAAACCTTCGCCGCGCCTGCCCTGCCCGCGGCTCACTCCGCGTCACTCGCGTCGGCTGCGGCAGAAGGGAGCCGGCGTGGCTAATATCCTGGTTTGCGACGATGAGCGCTCCATCTGCGAAATGCTCGACATCGCCCTGCGCCGCGACGGACACCGCGTCGAGACCGTACAATCCGGCCAGGCTGCCAAGAATAAGATTGACGGCGCTCTTTACGATCTGATCATCACCGATATCAAGATGCCGAATATCGACGGCATCGAAGTGCTGCGTCACGCGCATCGCGTTTCGCCCGACTCCCCGGTCATCCTCATCACCGCCGTGGACGACTACGAAGCCGCGGTGGAAGCGGTAAAGGCCGGAGGAGCGTCAGACTACATTCGCAAGAGCCCCGGGCTGGTGGACGAAATCAAGCTCACCATCAACCGTGTGCTCGAAAACCTGTCTCTCAGCAAGCAAAACTTCGCCCTGCGCCGGGACGCTGCTTCTCACAACTCGCTCGACAACATCATCGGCTCCAGTCCGGTGATGGAAACGCTCAAGCAGACGGTACGCACTGTGGCTTCCACCGCCAGCACGGTCTTGATTCACGGCGAGAGCGGCACGGGTAAAGAGCTGGTGGCCCGCGCCGTGCACATTTGTTCGCCGCGCGCCTCCGAGCCCTTCGTGTCGGTAAACTGCGGAGCCTTCCCCGAGACCTTGCTCGAGAGCGAACTCTTTGGCTATTTGAAGGGAGCTTTTACCGGGGCCAATCAGAATAAACGCGGGCTGTTTGAAGTGGCTGGCGGCGGCACCATCTTCCTCGACGAAATCAGCGAAATGACCCTGGCCATGCAGGTAAAATTGCTCCGGGTCTTGCAGGAGCGCACCGTGCGCCCGGTCGGCGGCACCAGCGAAATTTCCATTGATGTGCGGGTCATCGCCGCCACCAATCGCGACCTCGACAAAGCCGTTGCCGACAACCTGTTTCGCGAAGATCTCTACTACCGTCTGAACGTCATTCCCATCCGCGCGCCTGACCTGCGCGAGCGCCGGGAAGACATCCCGCTGCTGGCCAATCACTTCCTCAAGAAATACGCGGCCGCCGCCAACCGAAGTATCTTGCGCGTCAACAAGAATTCGCTGGACGCTCTCTGTGACTACGAATGGCCCGGCAATGTCCGCCAGTTGGAGAACACAATCGAGCGAGCGGTGGCCCTCGAGATGACGGACGAGTTGCACGTCGAGTTGCCGATGGAACGGCCCAAGGCCCGCGCCGCGGCAGCAGGCGCAGGTGTTTCAGCAGGAGTGTCTGACGTCTCCCCGGGTGCGGTGCTTCCCGAAGGAGTGGGCATGGAGGGCTACGTGGCAAACATCGAGCGGACCCTGCTGCAAAGTGCTCTGGATCGCTCGAACAGTGTACAGACCAAAGCCGCGGACCTGCTTGGCATCTCCTACCGCTCGTTCCGGCACTTGATGAAGAAGTACGAACTCTAGCGGTCAGCCGACACCTAGCTTTTCTTCAACTGCTGCTTCCAGCCGAGAACCCGCGCCTTCGCTCCTTCCGCCTCAGCCTCGGGAATCATTCCTTTTTTCTGATAGAGCACAGACAAGCTGGTATGTGCGAGCACGTCATCCGGATCCAGTTCCGTAATCTGCTGCGCTATCGCGATCGCCTCATCGTAGCGCTCAAGATCCTGCAGGGCGCGCGCCAGCCCGTGCATGGCCTCGGTAAATGCAGGATCGATCCCGAGCGATTCCCGATAGGCCGCGACTGCCTCTTCTAACTTGCCCTCGGCCATCAAGTCCAGCGCGGCATAGTAGTGTTCTTCGGCCTGCTGGCGAGTGTCTGCGTCGGACATGGAAGGAAGTTCCTGGCGGAGACAGGATTCTAACATGGAGCGACTCGTCGGTTTCCTTGGTCGACCGGACCTACTCTCCGCATAGTCGAGCCGTGCTCCTTGTGGTTATGATGTGGCATGCGCCATTCGCTCCGCTTTCTCTGGAATGCCACCAAGGGCCATCGTCTCGCTCCGTGGCGGAGCCCCTACCTGCTGTGGCGCATCGAGACCTACTGCGGCGTCAAGATGACGCAGATCGGCTTCCTTGAATTCTGGGAGTTTCTGTGGCGGGAACGCATCCATCTCTGGCGTTTTCTTAAGTGGACCGGCGAGATGGAACGCTACGCTCAGCCCAAGGCGAAGAGTTTGTAGTTAAGCTCCCTTGCCCGCAGCAGCAGCCTCGCCCAGAATGATGGTCACATCGGTTCCTTTGCCGGCTCCGGTTAACTGAGCCGCGGCTCCGCGATTGGCAGCGATTTCCAGAAAACCCATACTGCCAAGAACGCCCATCACCTCTCCCGGAGCGCCCTCAGCATACGCACTGTGGATTTCAGTGATCTCGCAGTTGCCGACGACGATCTTGAATGCCTTGCCTTCGGCAGCGAAAAGCATGGGAACATCTTGCGGAGTGATGTTGGTGATGAGGTTCCCGAACCGGTCGACCTTCAGGACCACGCCGCGCACGCGGTTTTGATCGACCGCCTTCGGCTTAGGCGCGGAGAAGCGCACGTAGTCCTCGACCTCGTCCCCAAACTTCAGCGAATCGACCTCTTTGGCCAGGTAAGCGGCCACCGGAGCAAAAATGTCGCGGCCATGGAACGTGTTGCTCACCGGCTGCAGAAAATAATGCTCGGAAGTGATGTGCCGCACATGCATGCGCGGTTCGCGCGCATAAACCAGCGAGAGCACCCCGTTGTCGGGGGCGACGAAATGATACTTATCGCTGGAGGCCAGGATAGGCCGCCGTGCCGTGCCCACGCCGGGATCCACGATCACTACATGGATCGTCCGGTTAGGAAAATAGGAATACGCCTGCGAAATGGTCAGCGCTCCATCCAGCACGTCGAAGGCTTGCACTGAGTGGCAGATATCGACAATCCGCGCCTCCGGCAAGATATCCAGGATGACGCCCTTCATGGCGCCAACAAAGTGGTCGCTGCTACCGAAGTCGGTGGTCAGAGTAATGATCGGACGGTGCGCCAAGGTTTCCTCACAGATGGAAGACGCGGTGCTCCCAGAAACTCGAAAGTAATTGTTGGTAACCGCGGAGTCAAGGCACCGAGGTAATACGTTTTCCCGTTACTCGTATCGCAGGGCTTCAATCGGGCTCAGGCGCGCCGCTTTCAGCGCCGGATAGAGTCCGGAGCCTATTCCCACCAGCGACAGAATGATGAACGAGATCATCATCACGCTCAGCGAAGCGTGCAGGAAGATCGCGCCTTCGTGGTTGGCCGTTTTATAGAACTCGTCATAGAGCGGCATGGGCGGGATGATCCAGGTGAGGACCTCGGCTACAGCCATCCCCACCACACCGCCCACGAAAGTAAGCACCAGCGCTTCCAGCAGGAACTGCAGCAGAATGTGCCGCGGGCGCGCTCCAATCGCCTTGCGCAGGCCGATCTCCCGCGTCCGCTCCGCGACCGAGACCAGCATAATATTCATCACGCCGATTCCGCCCACCGCCAGCGTAATGACGCCGATCAATCCCAGTACCGCCTGCAGCCCCAGCGAAAAAGCGTTGACCATGGCCCGGTCCTCGATGGTGTCCCACGCAGGCGTCGCTTTGTCGTCTTTGGGATCGAAGTGATGCCGCCGCCCAATGACTTCCCGCACCGCCGACAGCGCCTTCTTGTTCAGTTCCGCAGCCGTCGGCTCAAAGATAATCTCGTCGGGATCTTTCAGGTTCTTCAGATCGCGCATCAGTCCGAAGGGGATGAAGCCATCGTTGTTGTCCGGTCCGTTATACATCGAGTCTTGAATCTTGTTCCGCATCGTTCCGATCACTTCAAAATCAAGTCCCCCAAGGCTGACGTGCTGCCCCACTGCAGGCGCTCCTTGAAAAACTTTCTTCGACGCCTCGTAGCCCAGAATCACCACCCGGCGATGGTCGGAAAAATCTCCGTCCTCGAAATAGCGGCCGTCCGCGAGAGTCAGCTTGCGCATCTGCCCATAGGGCATTTCGACGCCGCGCACCGGGACGGTCACGACCCGGGTGCCAAGTTTGACTCCGAAGTCGCGACCAATTTCGCCGCTCACCGCGCGAACGATCGGCACCTCGTCGCGAATCGCTTCCACGTCCTCATATTCGTAAGTGACCTTCTTGCCCGCACGCTGGCCGCCGGCCTGCATACTTGTCTGTCCTGGCCAAAGCACAATGACGTCATTGCCCATGTTCATAAAAGCATGCAGCACACTGCCGCCCAGACCCTGACCGTAGGCGAGCAGCAACACCACTGAAGCCAGTCCCCAGACGATGCCCAGCATGGTGAGCAGGGAGCGCATGCGGTCGCGCATAAGCGCCTGCCAGCCCTGCAAAATGAGTTCTTTCAAGAACATGGTTTTGAACAAAGTGGCCAGCGGTCCGTGGCCAGTCAAGAACGGGTCACGGCCTTTCCTGGCAATTGGTTACTGGCAACCGCTACTCGATGTGAATATCTCCCGATCCCGTCCGCAGAGTAAGCTGCGGCCCGCCACCGCGCACTTTGCCGACGATCCGCTTGCGCGTGTCCTCGACCCGCCCCTCGACGGTCATGGTCACCGGCGCATCCACGTCCAGCTTGCCCGAACTGGTGGAGAGATCGGCGTCGAAGGCGGCATTTGCGGGCAGCCGTACACGCACATTGCCCGATCCGGTTCGGATCTCCCAGGGGCCCGCCTGCGTGCCCTGGGCTGAAATGTCGCCGCTGCCTGCACCGGCGCGCAATGCGCCCTGAAGTCCGCGAACCGAAATATTGCCGGACCCGGTATGCAGATCGATATCACCCGATGCGATCTCTTGCACCTCGAGGTCCCCGCTTCCCGCGCCTCCGCGGACCGGACCTGCGATGTCAAGTGCCCGCACATTGCCCGATCCGGTCTGCAGATGAATCTCTCCGGTAACCCGCGAGAGCTTTATGTCCCCCGATCCAGTCTGCAGATCGACGCTGCCGTGGATGCTTTCAATGGTCTGGTTGCCCGAGCCGCTGTGGCTGCGGACGTTGGTGTCGACGGGCACTGTGATTTCGTAGTTCACCGAAATGTCGCGGACGCTCACATTGTCAATGTGGATGCTGTTGCCATCCTGCCGCAGAGGAGGATGCTGCTCAATGTCGCTTACGTCGGTGTGCCGGTCTCCGAACAGCCAATGGTCCCCAACATAGATCTCGGCACGAATGGAGACCGAGCCCGACGCTCCGCTCCGTACAACGACGTCGCCGGAGCGGGTTTCTACTTCCAGGTCCACCGGCCCGCTGACCTGGAGGGTTTTCTCGAAATGTCCTTGCGGTGTGGAAGCGGCCGCAATGGTGGAGGCCAACAGCACGGCCAGCGCGATCGCCAGGAATGAAGATCGAGCCGGAATAGAAACCGGAATTGAAGAGAAGTAGACGCGTTGATTATTCATGTCTGAGTGACTCCACAGGTGTCATTTCCGCGGCGCGCTGGGCCGGATACATGCCCGCGGTCACGGTGATGAAAGAAAGTGTCAGGATCGAAGCCACAATCGAAAGCGTAGAAACAATGGGATGAGGCACGAAATCCGGCAGCGGCACCGCGCCCATGGCCCAGCAGGTTCCTACCCCGAAGCTGAGGCCGAGAACTCCGCTCGCGACCGTCAGCATGGCCGACTCGGCAAAGAACTGCCGCAAAATATCGCGTTTCGTCGCGCCCAGGGCTTTTCGCGTGCCAATCTCGCGGGTGCGTTCCATCACCGAAACCAGCATGATGTTCATCACTCCGATCCCGCCCAGGCACAGGGTCACGATGGCTACACAGCCAAAGAAAATCGTAACCACCCCGAAGATTTTATCCAGCAGCTTGGCGCCCTCCATGGTGTCCCAAATGAATACCGCATCTTTGTCGAGGGGATCGAAATGGTGAACGCGCCCGAGCGTCCTGCGCACCTGCAAGACCGCCTCCTCGTGCTCCTCGGGATTGGCCACTTCGAAAACGATGTCATCGAGCCAGCCTCGCGTAATGCCTTCGCCTTTCTTCTCCGGCGGCGGAAAATCCCGCGCCACCGCCGAATATGGCGCAAACAGGTAGTCGTTGTCCGGACCGTTGTAGTTGGAATTCTGCTTCTTTTCCGCCAGCACGCCAACCACGGTGTAGGGCACGCTCTTGATCAGCAGGGAAGCGCCGATCGAAGGCTGTCCCGGAAACAGTTGCCGGTTGGCCGCGAATCCCAGTACCACCACCCGCCGGGCCTCGCGCTCGTCGTCCTCCGTGATCAACCGGCCTTCGCTAAGGTTCAAAGTGCGAAAGTCCTGATACGATGGCCACATTCCCACCACCCCTCGACTGGCGGAGTTGAACTGGCTTACTTCGGGAATGGTGCGCCGCAGTTCGGGACTCACATTCTTTACGGCGTAGCACTCGTCGCGAATGAGTTGCGCGTCATCCACATTCAGTTGGATTTCGCGTCCTGCGGCCCGGCCGCCCACCTGGGAACTGGTCCGGCCGCCCCAGGCGATCACCAGGTCTTTGCCCAACGTCTCCATGTGCTTCTTCTGGTCGACGCTGAACCCCCGGCCCAGCCCCACCAGCAGGATGACCGACGCGATGCCCCACACAATGCCAAACATGGTGAGGAAAGTCCGCATCTTGTGGGCCCGGAATGTGGCCAAAGCCTGGCGCAGGATTTCAAGAAGAGTCATAGGAACCCCGCTGGGTCTCAGGTGTCAGGTCTCAGCTACTGCAGCACCACCTGATCGCCTTCCTTCAACCCGCTGAGCACTTCCGTCTTCGCGCCATTGGATATCCCAATGTTGACCGCGACCTTATCTTTGCCTTCCTTGCCCTTCGGATCGGGAATCTCGACGGAAGCTTTCTTGTCTTTGTCGTAGATGATCGCGCCTTCCGGAATCTGCAGCACGTTCTTGTGTTCTTCGAGGATGATCTCGGCGTTGGCCGTCATCTCGGCCTTGAGTTCGCCGCCCGGATTCTGAATCGAAACTCGCACTTCAAACGTGGTTACGTTGTCCTTCTCGACGCCCATCGGCGAAATCTTGGTGACCTTGCCGGTGAACGTTTTATCCTTGAATGATTCCACCTTGATGCGCGCCGGCTGTCCCAGATAAACCTTGCCGATATCGCTCTCGTCGACTTTGCCTTTCACGTACACCTCACTGGTATCGCCGAGCGTCATCACCAGCGTGGCCGAAGAACCCAATACCAGAATGGAGCTGACTGCGTCGCCCATCTGCACATCGCGCGAGAGAACGATACCATCAATGGGCGAAACGATGTCGGTGTAGCTCAACTGTTCCTCAAGTTGCTTAAGGTTGGCTTGGTCCTCGGCCACCTGCGCCTCCGCTTGCGCAATCTTCGCCTTCAAAACAGTCACCTGCGCTTTGGACACATTCTGCTTGTTGAGAGACATTTCATAGTTCTTCTCGGCATCATCGAGAGCCGAGGCGGAAACGACTCCGTCCTTCGCCATACCCGTCGCGCGGTCGTAGGCGCGCTTCAGCAGTGGAACGTCCGGACCTTCGGCATCCACCTTGGCCCGCTCAAAGTCGGCCTGTGTGCTCTTGAAGTTGGCTTGCGCCGCTTCGAGAGCTGCGCGCGACTGCTCGACCTGCGCCTCAATCTCCACCTTGTCCAGCTGCGCCAGAAGCTGTCCCTTGCTTACGTGATCGCCGTAGTCTACTAACAGCTTCTTGACGATACCGCTGGCCTTCGACTTTACCTCGACCTTGATAATAGGGGTTACCTTCCCGGTCGCCACCACGCTCTTGGCCAAGTCACCCTTTTCCACTTTCGCCAGCTTCGACGGATCAATTTTCGTCCCGCCGCGCGTGGCCGCGAACGCAACGATTCCGATCAGCAGGACAATCGCCAGCCCGATGCCAACCCACACCAACAGTCTGCGCCGCTTCTTCTTAGGATTCCCGTTTCCGTTCACCACCGCCTCCTAAATACATGCTGGAATGCTTGCCGAATGAAGAGCCGTCCCGCTCTCCCTGTGTTGTACGCAGCCCGAGTTAGCTTTGTTCCAGAGATTTCGAGAACAGCCAGAAATGATTGCTGCAGCTAAACCACTCGCCACCTTCCAGTTAGACAGTCCTCATAGAAAAAAGGTTAGCCTCAGGACAGCAAAAGTTTTGCTCCGTGTTCCCTGCGCGCTCTGGGTTCAAGGTTTTAAGCGCCATCTCAAGCGCGGCCAGTCCCTTTGCAATGCTAGAATTACCCCGCAGAATACCCCCTCCATGATCGCCTTTGTGCTGCTCCGCGTGCTGCTGATCTTTCTCCTGGTGGCGGCCAATGCGTTTTTCGCGGCCGCGGAATTCGCCTTGATCAGCGTCCGCGACACCCGCATTCAGCAGCTCATCGAGTCGGGCCGCATCGGCGCCCGCGCCGTCCAGCGCCTGCATCAGCATCTCGACGAAGTCGTCAACGGCGTTCAACTGGGCATCACCATAGTCAGCCTGACCTTGGGCTGGATCGGCGAACCCATGGTTGCACGCCTGGTGGAATCTCTCCGTTTCGTTCACCAAGTTCCGCATGCCGCGGTGTATGCTCACGCCATCGCCATCGCCATCGCCTTCAGCCTGATCACCTACCTGCACGTGCTGCTCGGTGAGCTGGTCCCAAAAACTCTTGCCCTGCAACGTTCCGAGCAGATCGCTCTCGCCGTGGCTGCTCCCATGGAAGCCTTCCTCACGCTTACTGGGCCCGTGCTTTTTTTCATGCGCCGCTCCGGCGGCCTGGTCTTGCGGCTTTTCGGTGCGCGCGACGCCCGCCGGAGCGGCGCCGTCCACTCCCCCGACGAACTCAAGCTCATCGTCACCGCCAGCCGCCAGTTCGGCCAGATCCCTGAATCTCAGGAAGAGATGATCCACAAGGCCATCGAACTCGACAGCATCACAGTCCGCGAGATCATGGTCGCCCGCCCCGACATTTTTTCCCTGCCCTCCGATCTAACCCTCGACGAAGCCCTGAACCGCGTGGTCGAAGGCCAGAAATCGCGCATCCCCGTCTATGATCCGCAACGCGGCCCCGAACACATCGTAGGGGTCCTTTATTACAAGGAACTCGTGCGCTGGGTGCGGCTCCGCTTTGTCAACCTTGGCCAACCCCTCGCCTCGCGCATCGCGCGCACCCAGATCGGCCAGATCGTGCACGATGTGTTAGTGGTTCCGGAAACCAAAGTCCTGGCCGAACTGCTCGGCGAATTCAAACAGCGGCGCCGTCACCTTGCGGTGGTAGTCGACGAGTTCGGCTCCACCGCCGGCGTAATCACAGTCGAGGACATTGTGGGGCAGCTGGTCGGCGACATCGAAGATGAATTCGACGTCTCCCAGCCGGAGCCTGAGTTGCAAGATGAATCGATCCTCGTTCTAGAAGGTTCCGTAAACATCCGCGACCTCGAAACCCAGCACGGCCTGCTCCTGCCCCGCGACGCTGGCTTTGAAACCTTAGCCGGATTCGTTCTTGCTCGTCTACAACGCATCCCGTACCTGAACGAATCCTTCGAATACGAAGGCTACCGCTATACCGTCGAAGAGATGGAAGGTCACCGCATAGCCAAAGTAAAGATCGAAAAAATAGAGAACATTGAGGGCAAAGCGGAACCAGCAACGCAAACCGGAGATTGAGAGCGAACGATGTTGTATCGTGTGGGGACAGCTGCCATCGGCGGTCCAGTCGAGCCGAGCTCGTGGCTCTCGTTTCAAGCCTCACGGTTGCTGTAACCTTCTCAAGGGCTGTACTCCCGGCCGGAGCATCTCACTCCCCAAGGGAATGAGATGCGGAGTGGAGGGACCTGCTATCTCTCGCGGCACACGGAACCAATGCGCCTTCTCCTCCAACGCGTCCTCTACACCCTTCCAGTAATCTGGCTGGTCGTAAGCCTGGTCTTCCTGCTCATCCATCTGGTCCCCGGAGACCCCATCCAACAAATGCTAGGCGAAGGCGCGCCCCCCGCTGACATCCAAGCCACGCGCCACGCCTATGGCCTGGATGCCCCGCTCGGCCAGCAATACCTCCATTACTGGAAAGGAGTCCTCCACGGCGACCTCGGCCCCTCGTTCCGCTACAACCAAAGCGTGACCCGCCTTCTAACCCAGCGCTATCCCTACACACTGCAACTAACGCTGGCATCGCTCGTCGTAGCCATCATCTTGTCCATCCCCGCCGGCGTGCGCAGCGCCCAACGTCGGAACCGCTGGGACGACCGCCTGCTCAGCGTAGTCAGCCTCTTCGGCCTGTCATTCCCCAACTTCGCGCTAGGCCCAATCCTGATTCTTCTGTTCGCCATCAAGCTGGGATGGCTCCCCGTCTCCGGCGCCGGCTCCTTCGCCAACCTCGTCCTCCCGGCCATCACTATGGGCGGGGCTCTAGCCGCCATCCTAACCCGCATGGTCCGCACCTCCATGCTCGAAGAGCTCAACCAGGACTACATCCGCACCGCCCGCGCCAAAGGTCTGCCCGAGCGCACCGTGGTCTACCGCCACGCCCTGCGCAATGCCATGATCCCCATCATCACCGTCCTAGGCCTGCAATTCGGCGCGTTACTAGCCGGCGCAATCGTGACGGAAACCATCTTCTCCTGGCCCGGCATAGGCCGCCTAACGATCCAAGCCATCTCGAACCGCGATTACTATCTGGTCCAAGGCTGCATCCTGGCCATCGGATTGACCTACGTCGCAGTGAATTTCTTGACCGATGTGCTCTATTCGGTGACGAACCCGAGGATCAGACAGTGAGCTGCGCTTGATTCATCCAGCTTTATCGATATCGTGGCGCGTTCAATGATCCCGGCTGCGCCCCTGAGAGTGTGCAGGGCCGACTTCCCGGGCAACGACGTCCTCCTGATAACGGCGCCTCGATTCATGCAACCGGCCATTTTCGTGACCGGCTACGGTGCGTGGATAACGATAAAGAATGTTGGACATGAAAAACCTCCGGGCCGGAAGACTCTCCCCTCATCCCTGGTCTATCCAGCTGTTCGCGTAGTGAATCCTGCGCAAATCTTCGAGCGAAATCGCGAGTTTGAGCTTGACATCTTAAAAGTGTATGGAGTATGTATACACAGTACAGTGAATGCTGCTGACCATTACTACTGAAGATCCGCGGCCCATCTACCAGCAGGTGGCCGATGGGATCAAGGAACTGATCGCCGGAGGGAAGCTGGCGGAGGGCGCAGCGCTGCCGCCGGTGCGGCAGTTGGCGGCCGACTTGGGAGTCAACCTAAACACCGTCGCCACCGCTTATCGCGAGTTGCAGAAGGAAGGGTTGATCCGGGTAAAACATGGCTCGGGGTCGGTTGTGGCATCGTTGAGGAGCGCGGAGCGCAGCCAGGAGGAACTGCTCCGCCCATTGCGCACGGCACTGACGCAAATGGTGCTGGCCGGTTTGCCGGAAAGCAAGATTCTGACACTTGTCATCAGCGAACTACACCTAGTGGGGAAGGGTAACAAATAAATGCCGCAGACCAACCTTATCTTGATCTTCTACCTTTTCTGGTGGGCGTCACGCATCCGCGGGTGCTTCCGTCGCTGGCCACAACCACTCCTTCGGGGCCCAGAGTGGTTCTTCAATGTTCCCGTGCAGGCCGGTTTCTACGACGGCGCCGGCAAAACAATTCTTCTGCACTACCGGATGCGGATGTTGATTCCCTTCGCGCTCGACATCCCGATCGTGCTCGCCATGTTGCACCCCGCTCATCCGACGTATTTCGTCGGCCTTTTGCTGGCGCAGGCCGCTCTGATTCACCTCAATCACGTCTACTCGGTGGATATCGCGGAGCGCGAGGCCCGGCGTTTCGCAATTCCGGAGGACGAGCAGCCGGTTGCTGCCGTATCACTTTCGCTACAGCCTCGACGCTTGCGCGACTATACGAACTCAAGACTGGAGTGGGGGTTGGCACTATCGACCCTGGCGGCGTTTCTCTGGCTGCTCCGCGATTACTTCGCGGCGCCCGATCACCACGATCTTCGCTACCTATTTTCCATTCCGATTTTTTATCTCTACGCGCAACTGGGCCTTTTGTTCGTGAAGCGTGTGATCGTGGCGTGGCGCACCCCGGTGCCGCAGACGCAGACGGCAGAGCACATGCAGGCCCGCGAGGAAACTCGCAAGTATTACTTACTGATGTGTGATTGGAACCGCGTCGTCGTAGCCGCGGCGACCCTGTCCTGGCCGATGATGCTGAGCGCATCTCCGGCCGGCGCTGACCGCCTCCGCAATATCTGGGTTGCAATCTGGATCATGAGCACGCTCGGGTTCGGGGTTTGGGTGGAGGTCAAGAGAAGGCAACTGCTGACGATGGCTTTGCGCGCCCGTCCCGTGAAGTTACCCGACTTCTTACACCAGTCGGAAATCGCGAAATGGCCGGTGTGCTATCAACCTTCTGCGCCCATGCTGGTGCTGAAGGGCGCGCGCGGTTATTCCTTGAATCTGGCGAATACGCTGGCCCAGTTTGGAGCGGCCTACCTGGCCGGCTGGGTGGCGCTGTTCGCGTTCTTACGCATGGGTCACTAGTCTCCTGTCCCAAAAATAAGTGAACTAAGTAGGGGCCGGATTGCATCTAAAATGCAGGAGACTCAGATGCGAACCGGACGTCCCAAGCAACCCTTGATGGTGACCCACGAAGAGCGCCA
>Ga0182015_10003250_pt1 | contig 18445 bp, 21 predicted proteins | sample 712P3MmetaG_FD_120478 | JGI IMG/M metagenome (GOLD analysis project Ga0182015, IMG submission 120478) | Permafrost microbial communities from Stordalen Mire, Sweden - 712P3M metaG | ecosystem: Environmental > Terrestrial > Soil > Wetlands > Permafrost | place: Sweden: Stordalen | collected...
CTTTTCAGCGTCATGCCGTCCAGAAACTCCATGGCTATGAAAGACTGGTCGCCATGTTTGCCGATTTCGTAGATCGTACAGATATTGGGATGATTCAGCGCCGAAGCGGCGCGGGCTTCGCGGCGGAAACGTTCCAACGCGGAGGCATCCTGCGCGACATCATTGGGTAGAAACTTCAGCGCGACAAAGCGGCCAAGGTCGGTATCCTCGGCTTTGTAGACGACGCCCATTCCACCACCACCCAGCATTTCGACGATGCGGTAATGCGAGATGGTCTGGCCGATCATCGTCGAATCTTACGTGGACGAAATAGGCGAGTCAATGACCGGCACAAACGGAGAGAGCAACAACTTGAATCTGGGGAAGTGCGGCACCGGCTACCTCGCCGTGACGAGGCCGACGGGAACGCTTACCAGCAATGTACTGTTTCAAGGGATGCCGTTTCAATCCTAAAATCGCGCGAAGTCTGCTCAATTGATGAGAAATCGCAGGTACACTCACAGGCCCACAGGCCACTCGGTCTCATTTTCAATGAGTAGTAGAGATTATTTCCCGCGGGACTTCTTTGCGTGGCGCTCCGATGGACGCGAGAACTATCGCAGTCAAGAAACCCAGAAGCACATGACAGAGAGTCATGACCAGAGAGCTGTGGTTAGGTGAATGGAGGATCGACGTTCTGGACATTATTCCTGATTTCGCTGGCGCATGCTGCGCCGTGTCCGACTGGACAGGCGAAGAACGAAGCGGCACTAGTTCAGATTGAGCAACGCTGGGCGCGAGCTGTAGAGCAGCACGACCCCGCGGTGCTCGACTTTATTTTGTCGCATGACTTCGAAGAGGCTCGATTTAATGGCCAGCTATCGGACCGCTCTGAGATGCTGACCAGCGCTGCACAGCACCAGCGGGTTCAATATGAACTGTCACAGTTGCATGCTCACGTGTACGGCGACTTCGGTTACGTCCGGATAATAGGCGTCGCTCTACAGAACGGTGGGACAGAAGTAATGAAGACCCGATTCACCGACATCTTTGTATATCGTGATGGAAGATGGCAGTGCGTGGCGGGACACGAATCGTTGTTCCCTGCTACAGCCCACTAGCACCCGCAGTTGCGATAATTGACGGTCGCGGCTGAAATCGTGCGGCTGAAGCAGCGTAAAGTACTCACGTGAAACGGCCCGCTCCTGTAGCGCCAGACGGATACTTGGGGTAGACTTCTCGCGATTCCCAAGGAGAGAGCTTGGCGACACAGGCTGTTGCTCGTCCGCGCAAAAGATGGAAACGAGTTTTGGTTTGGATAGCGGGCATAATGGTTGTGCTTTATCTGGTGGTTATCGTCGGGCTTCATTACTACCTTGAGCCCAAACTCATCTTCCCTGCCCCGACGAACTATGCTCGGACAACTCCTGCAAGCCTCAATCTTTCTTTTGAAGACCTGCATATCCCAGTGGGAAGCTCGACTCAGATACACGCCTGGTGGATCCCCGCCGAGAAACCATCCGCCAAGGTGATCCTCTACTTCCACGGGAATGGGTATGTTTTGGATTCCGAGGCCGGGACTCGAACCGCTGAGGGCCCGCTGCTCCATCAAACCGGTGCCAACCTGCTGCTGTCTGACTACCGCGGATATGGCAGCAGCAGCCCAGTTCAGGCTAATGGTCCCCGTACAGCGGAAGATGCACGCGCCGCGATGCGCTACCTCATCGAGCAGCGTCAAATCTCTCCCTCTGATATCTACATCGCGGGTTGGTCCATCGGTTCGGGCGTCGCGACACAGCTAGCCGTCGAGTCACCGCACTCCGCCGGACTCATTCTGCTCAGCCCCATCTCAAGCGTCTATGACGTCGCCAATCAGGACTTGATCTACAGCACGGTCCTGCGGCCGAGTCAATGGATCGACAACGCCAACAATTTCGAAAACAAAAACAAAATCGCGAGCGTGCACATCCCCGTTCTCATAATCTCAGGAGCCTCGGACACAGTTGCGTTTCCGTGGATGCCCAAGCTGCTTTATGACCGCGCCAACCAGCCCAAAACTCTGCACCTGCTGGAGGGCGTGGACCACAACGATTTGTGGCGCAAAGGGGACGGAACGGTGGTTGGCGATATCAGAGATTTTGTTTCCGGAGGTTCTGCCGGAACTCCTGCGCCGTAGGCTTGCCTTTCGCACTAGTTCCCCGATTCCAGTTTGGTTGTATGTGCCGCCTGATCGTTGACGTAACCGCGGTCGGCGCAAGTCGCGCTATCGCCTTTTACATCAACTATCCTGTAAAATCCATTTGTTGGACAAGCTCCCGCACTGTGCAGAGTTTGCCAGGGGTACTAGCGTGGAGGAGACTCATGCAGATAAATCGCCAGAATCTGAAGTGGTTAGGGAGAATGATGTTGATTCTTCTGCTGGTCGGGGTGGCAGAGATTCTGGTCGTCCTCTTCGTACCTAAGCCTCTGCCATGGGTGGCCTTGATTCCGGCGCTTATTCCTTTGCTCACAACCTTCCTCATCATTCTTCCCATGGCCGAGGCCGAGAAGCCAGCCCCTCCGAGCGTCTGATAGTTGGCGTAAAAGTGCGCCGTGAAAAGGCGCTGGATTGTGACTGTAACCGCCCTGATCGACCCGGACGACCCAACGTTCAAAATCTGTAAAGGCCGGGTTGCGTCAGTTGGCTTCAGAGATAGAGTAGCAAGCTACTCAGCGCGCAGCGCCTGCATGGGCTCGATCGAAGAGGCGCGGCGAGCCGGAATGAATCCTGCTACGGCAGCACAAAACCCGAGCACTAAGGTCGCGCCCACAAAGGCGAGCGGGTCGTAGCCACCGACGCCATAGAGTAAACCCGCCATCAGATGCCCGGCTAAGAGCGCAGCGGGAATGCCCAGGCCCAGGCCAATGAGAATCTGCCAGAGTGCGCCGCGCAACACCAGGGCCAATACACTCGAACGTGTAGCCCCGAGCGCCATGCGGACGCCAATCTCGCTGGTGCGGCGGGCCACCATGTAGGACATCACGCCGTAGAGGCCCACCGAGGCCAGGATGAGCGCAAGGACGCCGAACAGGCTGGTCAGTTGAGCGATTAGGCGCTCTTCATCAAAGTTGCCAGCCACTTGAGCATCTAAAGGCTGAAGATTGAAGACGGTTAAATCAGGATTGATACCTGCCAGAGTCCGGCGAATAAGGCTTTCAACGTTCTGCTGCGGCGCGTTGAAGTTGAGGAGCATCGCGTGCATGAACAGCGATTGCGACTCGGCCTGATTCATCTGCGGTTCCCGGAAACCGGTGAAGCGCTGGAGGAGCGGGCGCAGGAAGACCGGGCGCGCCGGATCGCGCGGGTTGTTCATCTTGAAATCGGCAAAGACCCCCACGATCTCAAAAGTTCCCGAGTACTGCTGGAAGCCGATACCGAAACGTTTGCCTAACGGATCCTCGTTTGGGAAGAAACGCTTCACGAAGGTCTGATTAACTACGGCGACCGGCTGCGAAGTTGCCGTGTCCTGATCCGTAAATCCACGGCCACGCAGAACGGGCACGCCGATGGCATCGAGGAAATGACTGCTTACACGATCCCAAGTGGCGCCGCATTTGTCGTTGGGTCCTGGAGCGGGATGCCCCTGTTGAATGACGCAATCCGACCAGTTATTGCCTTCAAGTGGGCTGTAGAGAGCCGTGCCGACGGCAGCCACACCGGGCAGTGCGGAGAAACGCTCTTCCATCTCCCGGTAAAGCGCGGGCAACCCTTCGACGGTGTAACCGGCCCCTGCCGGGTCAAAGTGCAACACGTAGCGGTTGGCGGTAGCGAGGCCAAATTTTTGATGCTCCAGGTTGGCCAGCGACTTGGCCATGAGAACCGCTCCCGCCAGCAAGACAACCGACAAAGCCGCCTGCATGACGACCAATGCCTGCTGCGGCAGCGAAGATCGGTCTCGCGTCGCGCGGTTCACACCACGCAGGGCCTCGGCAGGCTGGGCGTGCGACGACAGCCACGCTGGGGCCATCCCGAAGAAAACGCCAGTGACCAGAGAGACCAGAAACGCGAATCCGAGTACACCTAAGGAAGGGCTCGCCTCGATCGGCATGTTCCTAGCATCGGGAAAGACAAGGGTTAGAATGGTACGCGCGCCGGCATAGGCAACGCCCAATCCAGCCACCCCCCCAATGCAACTCAACATCATGCTCTCGGTGAGAATCTGCCGGATGAGCCGCGACCGCCCTGCGCCCAGAGCCGTACGCACGGCCATATCCGCACGCCGGGCAGTGGCGCGCGCCAGCAACAGGTTGGCGATGTTGGCGCAAGCGATGAGCAGGACGAAGCTGGAGAGGATCATCGACATCTTCAAACCGCTGCCCGCTTGCTGTTGCAGAATCTGGATTCCACCGCCGCCGGGCACGATGATCACATGCTGTTTGGGAATCTCTCCAACTCCGCCATTGTCGGTGTAAAGCGGCCGCGTGGCCAGCCACTGCCGCAGCGCCACGGAAAGCTTGGCCTGCAATGCTCCAACTTCAGTTCCTGGACGCACTCGGCCCAACGCATAAAGCCAGTTCGAGTCGGTATTATGCAAGATAGAGTTTGCTCCCAGAAGGTAGGGCTCGGTCGCCAGGGGCATCCAGAAAGCGGGCGGGCGGTCTGAAACTCGGTCCCCAAAAAAGCCGGGCGGAGCAACGCCGATGACTGCGTAAGGCTTTGACTGAATGAAAATCGTGGATCCGACAAGCGCGGGATCGGCGGCAAACTCCGTCTGCCACGCACTATAGCTGATCACCGTTGCCGGAGCGGCCGAGGGAGTATCGTCGCTTTCAGTAAACGGCCGTCCGGCGTAGGCGACCAGCCCCAGGGTGGAAAAATAGTTGCCCGAGACGAATTCTCCGCGCAACGACTTTGCCAGTGCATTCTCACGGCGCACGGTGAACTCGTCCTGCGCGGATTGCATCGCGGCCAGTTGCTCGAACTCCGGCGCGGAACTCTTCAAGTGCTGGTAAAGATCGTAGGAGAAGATGTCGAAATCTCCGTTGTCGCTGATAAAGCCGCTTTCGATGCAACAATTGTTAGCGTCGCCAATACGGTAGAGCCGCGCCGGATCGGCCACCGGCAGCGAGCGCAACGGAATGCCCTGGACCAGCGTGAAAATGGCCGTGTTGGCGCCTATGCCCAGAGCCAGCGTAATGACTGCCGTGAGGGTGAACCCCGGCGCCTTGCGCAATTGGCGCAAGGCGTAGCGCACTTGAAACAAGGTATCCACGCCAGCCTCCTCGCACACGTTTACCTGCGCTGGGCGTATCATTTTCCACGCCAAACGGTTGCGGATGTAAGTGGTTTACTTTCACGGAAATGAGCTCATGGGGCGATTCCCGCGAATGCGGTTATTGTCCAAAATCGAGAATCGCTGTCCGGGACTGAACAGAGCTTAGGCGTCCAACGTTCCCATGATCGCGCGCCGGACAGCTCGGTGATCCGAGTGTCGTTACACAAAGCAAGCTCGTCTATTGCTTCGGGTACAGGAGGAACCCCCCGAAACTGTAGCGCAGCTTCGAAACAGTCATCCCGATATGAGCGACGCCGACGTTGAATATGCTGACGGGGAGGCTTACATCGAGGCGCGGTTTGCCTCTGGGAAGCTGAACTACCTGGCGATCTCCAAGTCGGAGACATACTGACCGCCGCTTGTCGTAACATCCGCCATTGCGCTCATCGACGAATTTATTTCGCCTAACTTTGAAGATTATTCCGAATGGCCCTGATCCACTCCGACCACATGGGGACGTGAACTCTGCGCCGAATCGGCTGAGCATTGGCGGGATTTTGTAGCGAGTGGACAATTTCGAGGGCTGGTACGCGGGTCGCGACCGAGTCCACCGAAGCGTAACGGACTACCTGATTGGGATCAATCACGAAGACGGCTGGTCTGGCGATGCCGCCTCTTTCTCGTGAGTTGTAGATGTCCCAGCTCCTGACGACGCGTCGTTCCGTATCGCACAGAATCGGAAACGGCAATGAGAGCTGAATTCGCAAGGCCTCCGATGATTCGGGCGGATCCACCGAAACAGCCACTAGGCTCGCGCCCGCCGATTTGATTTCCAGATAGCGTTCGCGATAATCCGCCAACTGGCGGAGGCAAAACGGTCACCAATTCCCGCGATAGAAGAGTAGAACCAGGCACCCCTGAGAGATCAACTCCGACAACCGCCTTGGCGCGCATGTCGAGTCCAGCAGCTCGAAGCCCCTCACAACTTCCCCAGTGACAGGAACTCTTGCCATGGCCCATTTTAATATCATATTGTCGGATTTCACGCGCGGAGCCATTCAGGGATGTTCGGCAAAAAAACGGAAAGTTGGGGATAGCGGGAAGGAGTTTGTTCAATAGCCACCCCTGATTGCGCCAACTGAGGTTAAACTCCACGCGTATGAATTCGGGCTCGGAGCACACTGAATTCTTTGAAGAACTTGCGGTTGGGTATTTTGAGGACTCCAGGTCGCTCGGATAGTATCGCTCCATGCATTTCACACCTTGTGATTAGCCCCGTTTCACGCACAACTGGATTGGAACATCTGCCTCCCAACAACGCCTTCCTCTTAAACCCGAATCTCAGCAAGATGAGTCTCATCTACATGAGCGTTCACGGAAGACTACGATGCCTGTGAACGGAGGAATTGAAATGGCCAGAGTAAAGGATGTCCTGTTGATGCGCTTTGTTCCCGAGCGGGCACAGACCGGACTCGCGCTGTTGCGCGTGTTGACAGGAGCGACGCTGTTCCTGCGGCACGGCCTGGAAAAGCAACCGGCACACTGGGTGCAGTTCATGGCGCACTTTCCCGACCCCGTCGGGATAGGGCCGCATGCCTCGTTCCTGTTTGCGTTTTTCTCGGATTTCGTTTGCGCGATTCTGCTGACGATCGGGCTAGGGACGCGCTGGGCCGCTCTCTACTGCCTTGGGAACATTTTCGTGGCTTGGGCCTTCGTCCATCATTTCGCCTTCTTCGGCAAGGGCGCAGGGAGCGATCATGGGGAGGTAATCGTGCTTTACTTGGGGGCGCTGTTGACGCTGCTGATAGCCGGACCCGGCGCAGCCTCCATCGACCACATTTTGGCGCAGAAGCTGTAACTTAGAAAGCCGCCGAAATATTGCGATTGCGGTTCCATCGTGTAAAGAAAAGGAGCTTCGTGTTCGGACTGCGCGCAGTTTTCAGGGGTGCCGCATTCCCCGCCAACAGTTCGTCGGTCAACACCCCCGCGTCCTGTCCATTCGCTTCAGCATCAATCGTCTGCGGCGTTTGAGTAAGATGAGGACATGTCAAAGGCTATTGTTGCAATCGGGGGCGGGGAGATACGGAGAAGGGGAACCGCGCCGATTGACCGGGAGATTATTCGCCTCACAAACAAGAAACATCCGAAGCTCCTCTTCATCCCCACTGCAAGTTCCGATTCCGGAAGGTATTGGAAGCACGTGCAGGAATATTTCGGCGGATTCCTCAAGTGCAATACGGACGTGCTCTTGCTTCTGGCTGACGGGATTTCCAAACAAAAGATCGAAAGAAAGATCGGTTGGGCAGACATCATCTATGTGGGCGGGGGAAACACCTTGCAGATGATGCGGGTTTGGCGAGGCTTGGGTGTGGATAGGTTGCTGAGAAGAGCCTACGAGAATGGAACTGTGCTTTCCGGCATCAGTGCAGGTGCCATCTGCTGGTTTGACTCTGGACATTCTGATTCGATGTCATTTTCCAATCCAAGAAACTGGAATTACATCAATGTCAGAGGCCTTGGCTTCGTCAAGGGAGTCGCCTGCCCCCACTACAACAGCAGGACACGGGAAGTTCCGCGAAGGAAAGATTTCCGAGACATGATCCACCGAACCGGCGGCATCGGCCTCGCTATCGAAAACAACTGCGCGATTGAGTTCATAGACGGGCGCTTCTACAGAGTGATCACTTCCAAAGACTACGCCCGAGCATACCGACTCTACAAAGACGGGGCCCAAGTTTTCACCGAAAGAATACGGCAGCAGAAACAGCTCGCGCCCATCGATCTGCTTTATTGCCGGTGATCTCGGTGAAGGTGGGATACCGTAGCGGTTGCAATGTCGCCATTATGCTGACTGGAGTGCCCAACTGCGAAAGTTCGGCTAGAATCGCAAGATCATTTGCTCGCAACGGTACGTAATCACAGAAAATGCGCAATATCGAAGCTGCAATCAGACATGCCATCTTCGCGCTTCTCGCCGTCCTGCTGGCCTGTTCCTCAACCTTCGCCGACGAGGGTATGTGGCTCTATAGCTCCTTTCCAAAAGACAAGGTAAGAGCCAAATATGGTTTTGAACCGACGCAGCCATGGCTCGACCACGTCCGCCTGTCTTCGGTCCGCTTCAATAATGGTGCCTCGGGATCGTTTGTCTCCGCCGACGGCCTAACCCTAACCAATCATCACGTGGGCGCGCGGTGCATTCAGCAGCTTTCCACGGGCGGCAAGGATTACATGAAGTCCGGCTTCTACGCGCACTCTCTTGCTGACGAAGCCAAATGCCCAGACCTCGAGCTGAACGAATTGCTCACCATTGAAGACGTCACCGCTCAGGTGAGTGCCGCCGTGAAGCCGGAGATGTCTATAGCGGACGCGGGCCAAGCCCGACGGGCCGCGATGTCCGCGATCGAAAAGCACTGCGTCAGCACAACCGGCCTGCGCTGCGATGTGGTCACGTTGTATGCCGGAGCGGTTTACGACCTTTACGAATACAAGAAGTACACCGATGTTCGTCTGGTGTTTGCGCCTGAGTTCGACACGGCCTTCTTCGGAGGCGATCCCGATAATTTCAATTACCCGCGTTACGATCTCGATATCGCGCTTTTCCGCGTCTACGAAAACGACAAACCGGCTCACCTTGATAGCTATCTTCACTGGTCCAAAGCCGGAGTGAAAGAAGACGATCTGATTTTCGTGTCGGGAAATCCCGGCTCTACTGATCGCCTCGAGACCGTATCCCAATTGGAGTTCTTGCGCGACGTGCGTTATCCGTCCCTTCTTGCGCTATTCACGCGCCGCATCGCGCTGCTACAAAACTTCAGCGCTATTTCGGCCGAAAACGCCCGCATCGCGCAGGAAGAGATATTCGGATATCAGAATGGCTACAAAGCCATTAACGGCTCCGAGAGCGGATTGAAAAATGAGGAGTTAATGGCGGCCAAGGCCGTCGACGAAAAGAAATTGCGCGCGGCTGCAGCCTCGAATCCCAAGTTGAACGCGGAGGTTGGCGACCCCTGGAGCGCCATTGCGCGGGCCATGGTCGTGGAAAAGCAGAATTATCTGTCTCTCGTTTATCTTGAGCGCGAATACGCCTTCAACTCCGACCTGGCCGGAATTGCCCGCACTTTGGTGCGCGTAACCCAGGAAAAAACCAAGCCTGACGGGGAGCGGCTTCGAGAGTATGCCGACTCCGGGTTGGCCTCGCTCGAGCAACAGCTTTTTTCCGCTGCTCCGATTTACAAATCACTCGAAATTGTGACGCTGACGGATTCCCTGGCCGCGATGCAACAGGAAATGGGAGAAACAAATCCCATCGTGCAAAAGATGCTCGGTGGTAAGAGCGCTGCCGAAGTTGCCAAGAACCTGATCGATAGCACGAAACTAGATGATGTCGCTGTGCGCAAGCAACTCTATTCTGCGGCGTGGCGGCAATCGAGGCATCTTCCGACCCTCTCATCGTCCTGTTTCGCAGCATCGACCCCGACGCCCGCGCGGTTCGCAAAATCTACGATGACCAAGTCGAAGCCGTTGAGCGCCAGGCAGGCGCCAAAATCGCACAAGCGCGCTTTTTCAACGCCGGATTCAACGACCCTCCCGACGCCACATTTACCTTGCGTCTCGCCTACGGAGCCGTTCGCGGCTACACCGAAAACGCTCGGCCGATCCCATATTTCACTACTTTCGCCGGCATCTACCAGCACGCGGCTGATCACGGCAACCAGTCGCCTTACCGGTTACCCGAACGCTGGATGACTTCCAAATCGAAACTCAATCTTGATACTCCGCTCGACTTCGTGACCACTGCGGATACCATCGGCGGAAACTCCGGCAGCCCGCTCGTCAATCAGAGGGGCGAGATTGTAGGTGTTAATTTCGATAGGAACATGCAGGCCTTGCCTCGAAATTTCTTTTACGAAGACAAAGTTGGGCGCAATATTGCCGTCGACGTCCGGGGCATCCAGGAGGCGCTGCGCAACCTCTACGGCGCAACTGCGCTGGCTGACGAACTGATCTCCGGCACGCTCTCCGCGCCCTCCGCAGGGAAAGCGGCGCAATAGTGTAGCGTGGCCACGGCAACGGGGACATCGAAAATTCGAGCTAACACTCGCCTCACTCTGCGGCTGGCAAGACTGGTATCCACTTTCAAGGCCAAACTTGGTGTTGGTCGATGCCGACTCGCCATTTGTATCTCCAAAATAAAAACTTGCTGCTGTGGCACCACTTTCGGCCGAGTGCTGTGTTTATGCCTGTTCGGGAGATCTCACACATGTTGGTAAAGGTTATTCTTGCGGCGCTGCTACTTCTGGTGAGCTTGGGAAAGTGCGATTTGTGGGGGCAGGAGAATGCCGGGATGTCTTCCGTCCTGCATATTGAGCACTCTGTGACCACCTCGAAAACTGGTTTTCCGCAATTTCTCTATATGTATCGGGTGCTGGACGGGGCGAAATCGGCGGCTTCGGCGCAAGCGCTTACGGGGAACATTTCGCTTGAAAACTACAGCTCGAATTTCAGCGAAGTCCTGTGGTTGCTGGCCTACTGGGAGGGTGAGTGCCCGGCCAATGACCAGAGTCTAGACGGAGCCAGCTTTCTTTGGAGCGACATTCTGAAGAATCCTTCCCGGTCAGTTTCCCAGCTTCGTGTGGACCTTCATTTCCCGCATCCCTTGCCGATGACGGGATGCGTGGGTTTTGTTTTTGGTGGAGGGCCGTTGGTTCAAGGCGAGGTTACGATGTCGGCGGATTTGAGCCTGACTTATGAACCGTCGAGTTCAAACCGGAACACGGTGATCGATCTATCGGGCGAGTATTGTTTTGGTCAAGATTGGGGCTGCCAGAACGCGACGACGGAAGATGACATGGGATTTGGTGTTCCGATCGTGATGCCGGCGGGACATTTGGTGGAGCTGTTCGGAGACATCAGCGACAGCACGTTTGATGGGACGCCGAACTTCGGTCCGCTTCCGACGGGCAAGGCGTGGGGCGCGCTCAACGACTTTTATCTGCTTCCCGGCGGATGCGGAAAATTTGGGGAGAATCTCAACAGCCAGGGGTTCCCCAATCCGGTGTTGCTATCGACGCTATATAGTTGGCTTCCCGACAACGCCTTGCACCTCGAAAGCGTGCCCCTGGAATACAAGATTCCGGGGGGAAAGACGGGCAAGGCAACGCTTCAGAAGCGGGTCGAGAGAATTCCGGCCCCGGTGACCGTGAATTCCGGAGATTGCATGGTTGTGATTTACGGCAGGAAGGGCGACGGAGCGACCGATAACGAAACACAGGTGAAGGCTGTGTTGACTCCGTAAAGGATTTTATCGTGGATGGTGAGCAATCTTCAGGCGAGATCACGCTAGCGAATGGGGCGCCTGGCCATACTCCCGCAGCTGCATTTAGGCATCCTGGCGATTTCAAGAGAGTCGTTGTAATCGGGCTGTTTAACAGCGATCAGGATTGATCGAGTGAAAGCGCAGAAGGCCGAGAAGACTGGGCTTAGGTCCAGCGATTCGTGGGACGCGGGCTCGGCGGAATTCCGAAGAACGGGAGGGAGACTTTCGAGTCTCCCTCTCGGTAATCGGTTGCTGACTGGCTGTCAACCCTTTCGCGGTTCGATCAGTCGCATCCTCCCACCTCGCTGCCGGTTGCGTGGAACGTGTTTGGCGAGAACGTGTTGCCGGAAGGCATGTCTACTCCCTCGTCTGCATCTGTGATGGTGTTGCCTGTAACCGTGAAGCCGCTTGCAGCGGGACCGCCGAAATTACCCCCGCCGCACCCATAAACGGCGAACCCCGAGTTGACGATCGTATTGGACTCGATTACGGAGCTGGTGGCCGATCCGTTCAGAATTACACCGTAGTCGCCGCCTGCGTCAATCCGGTTGGTTTTGATCGTATTCGAACCGCCGGTTACCTGCACCGCGAACTCGGGCGTGGAAATAATGTTCGCTGTGACCGAAACCGTTGACAACCTCAGAGAGAGACCGGAGGATACTCCGGTGATTACATTGGACTGGATGGTGCTCGTCGCGTTGTTGATATGAATACCGATCAGTCCAATACCGGCGCCGTCAATCGTGTTTGACGTAAGCTTGGCAGTCACCGTGCCGGCGCCTTGGCCCGATATCCCATTTATCCCTAGATTGTCAAAACCACGAACCGCACTGTTCTCAACCGTTACCGTCTGCGCCGCGGCCGCGGTAGTCGTGGCCAAGACCCCAGTGCCTTGCGCTGAGTTTGTCTGGTTTCGGACGCTTGCATCATTCACTGTACCGGAAGCATCCTGGTAGAAAATACCCGCGACCACACCACTGGGGCCAGATCCGTTCGTTCCATCCACGACGAGATTGGAGATGTTGACCGGACCGGTCGCCTGCACCAGAATCTGGTAATAAACAGTTCCGGCGGTAGGATCGCTAACGTTCTGCGTCAAGCCGCCTGAGGGCACCGTAACTGCCGCCGCGTCGCTTGAACCTAATGCGATTCCTTCCAACGTCAGTGGCTGCGTGATTAGAACTTGTTCCGGGTATTTGCCAGGGCACACCTCAATGGTGGCACCTGAAGGGACGCTACTCACAGCCTGCGAGATCGTTGCGTAGAAAGTCAGTTTTGGCTGGCAAGTTCCTACCGCGTACTTAGTCTGCGCGAATGAGAATGCGCTCAGGAATACGGCTAGGGTCACAATCGCGATGAATCTCGGTCGAAACATCATTTCTCTCCTTGCGCGTGAGGACTTCGCTTTCGTCGTGCGGTTGAGTCCTCGGTCGCGTTTTTGTCTCTGGAAAGCTGGGGAACCAGTACTAAGAAATCCACCCATCGGTGGGATTGAGTGTGGGCGCAGAAATACCCGAACGAACGGTGGCGGCTATTATGTTCGGCGGAAGTTGCCCTGTCAATCTGAAAATAGTTGCAAGCTGCCACCGTAGCGCGAGGGCTGGTCCGATGAACCCCAGCGCCCCGACTTGAGGGCGTTGGGGGTTTTTAGCCTAATCCTGTTAACAACGATGATCGTGCGGATGCGCGACTTCCACTTCGAGCGCGTTCGCTCAGCGCTGCACTTCATAGGCCAACGACATTCTCCCCGACTGGTAGAGGTGATGGCGAATCAATCGCAGTTTGGTGGGGCTGTAAGGAGGGGGAAGTAATGGAATCCCGGCGCCCAACAATACCGGGATGACAGCGACTTCGACGCCATCTACGAGGCCAGAGTCAATAAAGGAGCGGAACAGGTCGCTGCCACCAAACAACCAAATGTCCTTTCCGCTTTGAGCTTTCAGGTCTCTTATCCAATCTGCATTCAACTCCGGCATGACAGTTACGTGGGGGTGATCTTGCTGTTTGAGAGTCCGCGAGAAAACGATGGAAGTAACTCCGGTGAAAGCCGTGAACGCCGCTTCCCCTCGTGTTCGGACGGCAAGCTCGAAGGTTCGCCTGCCCATCAGCGACGTATCAAATTGCGACCAAAACGCGGTGAAATCGACTTCCGCGTCCGTGCCAATCCAGTCGTATTCTCCGTTCGGGCCTGCAATATGGCCATCCAGGCTCATCGCAACTGAATAACGAAGTTTTCGCATACCTGCTCTCCCGCCGAGCAATACCACAACCCGCAGCCGCTGATTGTTTCACAAAAACGGATCGCTGCTGAAAAATCTCGATAGAGCTGCTCGATCAGGACAGGGGATTTTGAGAGTAACCACCCTGATCGCGTCAGTGGACAGTTTTTTGTGCAAGGGGGTCAGGCAAGGTTCGAAATCGCCAGGCTGCTAATGCAGCTTCGCGTACTCCACCTTGACTTCTTTCAGGATGGGAATGTCAGGGTCGGCGTGTTTCGGGAGCGCAGAAGTCTTGGTATGCACTCTTCTCTTGTGCCGCGTCGCGTGCCATCGCTTTTAGGCATCGCATTTAGAGATGTGACAAAGCGCCCGTAACAAAGTCTCCGACAATGCCTGTGGGATTCAACAGTACCTGGAACTCCGCGGCTGCAGCCGTTTCGTGCCCGCAGGTCTTGGACGCGCATGTACGCGGGATACCGGAAGCTGGTGAACATTTCTGGTTGACCCGGCTCGAAAGGAGCGGCCGCTTCCACATTCACAAGCGCTTGGGAGGAATAGCCGGTGCGGAGGTGGATGGCAGCGCTAATCGTGGGCGGCCAGTAGAGATTCAGCAAGGTGTTCCACGGGTAGTTCTTCTCGAGTTCCTCCGTGAGGCCCCCAACTGGGGAAGCGTCGCCGATTCGAGCAAGGGTAAAGGACGCCCCTACCTTAACATTCCGCCTTGAAGACAGCGCCAAGGCCGGTGTGAAGGAAAGGCCGTCCCCTTGGTGGGTCCGGACCTGAAGGACACAGAGTTTACCGCAGACGTCTTTAGGCCCCGAACTGCGCAAAAGTCAGGACGTGCCCGGCTGGATCTTTCACCCCGATCTCGCGTGCACCGTAGAAAGCGGTTCGCTCCGGCATGACCACGCTGGCGCCTTTCGTGGCCGCGATCACATCATCCAAGCTGTCGACCTCGATGTACAGGAACGAAGGGCCCTTGGGATACCCCTGGGCTGAGAATGAACTATCCTTCTCGACGCTGGCATGGCTTTGATACATCAACTCCACTCCCGCCTTTTGCAGCGAAACGAACCCGATCTTGTCGCCCTCGGGAACTTCTATTGCCACTTCGAAGCCCATGCGCTCCTTCCAGAATCTAACGCAGGACTCGACTTCGTCTACCAGCAGTACGGGCGTGATTTTTTTAACCGTCATCAGATTTCTCCTTTTTTGAGTGTCGATCTCAGCGGACTGGGGCAGCCCAATTTTCCCTTGCCAAGCGACGCTAGTCTTATTTAGACTAGTTACCTTATAAGAAATACCGAGGTGCGTCAAGGGGGTTTTATGACCCGCGAAGAACAGCAGTTGCGCGACTTGGTTTCGATTGGCCCGGCGATGTTGCGCGATTTCGAACTCCTCGGTGTTCGCACCGTGGCGCAGTTAGCGCGGCGCAATCCGGAGAAGATGTACGAGAAGCTCTGCCAAGTCACCGGCCAAACGCAGGACATCTGTTGCCTGGATGTATTTCGGGCAGCGGTAGCGCAAGCGAAAAATCCGAATCTGCCAATGGAGCAGCGCCTGTGGTGGCACTGGAGCCGCAAGCGCAAGGCAAGCGATGCCTGCCGCTAGGAAGCGCGAGCTGACCACTCCCGACCTTGTTCTCCTCTGCCTGTTAGCGGAGCGGCCGTTTCACGGCTACCAAGCCAATGCCGAGCTGGAACGGCGTGAGGTGCGCGATTGGGCGGGTATTTCGCGGCCACAGGTGTACTACTCGATCGAGAAGCTAGCGCAGTTCGGGCTGGTTCGAGCATCCGAAATTGAGTCGGCGGCGGCGGGTCCTGAACGCAAGGTCTTCCAGACAACCGCCAAGGGTCGAGCGGCCCTGGCCGATGCGCTGGAACGTGAGGAGTGGGCGACGCACCGTGAGCGGCCACCGTTTCTCACCTGGATCGCTCTCTCCTGGCAGGCGAGACCCGGAGTGTTTCGTCAGCAGATCGAGCGCCGCCGGGAATTTCTGGAGAACGAATTGTCACGGGAAGAAGCGACGCTATTATCGATCAAGAAAGAAGTCGGCCACCAGTTTCATGAGGCGGTGTGGATGGTGAGCCTCGTGATCGAGCAGTTCCGCGCCGAACTGCGTTGGCTGGGGAAACTGGAGCGCGAACTCCCGCGGCGCGCTGCCGCGAAGCACCCTTGATATACGAGAGCTAGCCTATCTCCGACCCGCCAGAGTGGCTCTGAAAAAGATCCTTGACGAAACATCGCCACATTGACCCGGTTTGCGTGACAAGGCCCGCTAATCACGGCCAAGCTTTGACAATGCAGCGTGGAAGAGCCATCGGCGGCCACGATCTTCGATCCGGTGGAACGAGCTGACCTGCGTCGACTGTTACTCTCAAACTCTACTCACGAGGGGGAGTTACGATGGGTGGCGAGCCTTCAGGGTGGTCGCCCAAATACTGCTCGAATGGTTCGTTGCGTAGCGTAAAGCGGAAACCTCTCCGCGTGTTTCGATCAACGGTCGTTTGCAAATCCAGTGCGTCGAAGGGAATCACGTGTTCCGCTGGTTTCGTACCATTTCCCTCAATCATCGTGAAATGAAGCTGGTCGTCGACGAGCCAGTAATCGATCACGTTGAGAATCGTACCATCTTTCAAGAAGAGCTGCGGCAGGTCCGGTCTCTCTTCGCCATAGACATACACCGGAGTCTCATACACCTCTGCAATATAGTTTGTTGGGCCCGGGGAGGAGACAGTCGTGTAACCGAGCGTCCAAGACCAGAAGAGGTCACAGGTCGCCCACCAACAGGAGTTCAGTCCCCAGAATGGTCCGCCAAGAAGAGAAGGAGATTCGTCGACCACCAAGACCGGCGGAAATGGGCGAATCGGACGCCGAGGAGGGCGAAGACCAGCCGTACCGAGTGCGCCCGCAGACGGGGCCAGCGAGATTCGGGGAGTCGAAATCGGCGCGTGGATCATCGGTGCTGAAGAAATCGGAACGTGGGAAATCGGTGGCGCAGATATATGAACTGCTCCTCCAGCAGTGCCGACGGCGGGGCGCTGTGCCAAAGTCAGCGCAGCGGGGACACAAACGGAGAGCGCGCAGGAAACGACCATGAGGAATTTCTTGAGAATCGAGCGGCGAACCAAGGGCGACATATTCTCACCCTCCTAACCGTCTGCCCGGATGGGGCTGACGCATTACTGATAAGTGTAATCTTTTAATGAACCGCGCTGTCTCTATTTCTTGGCGATGACTCATCGCTGCTGAGGAGGACAAAAAGAGCGTAGTCGGACTGACCGCACCAGAGGCACGCAACGAGCATACCTCTTTTCCGCATCTAATCCTGCATTGCGAAATTGCGGAACATTGCTGTTGCGAATCGCCATTGCACTCATTGGAATTCGCGAAGCCGAAACGTGGCCACAGTCATCCAATCCTGACAGGACGGTGACAAAAGATGTACCACGTGCGGCAAGAGCACCTACCTTTTGTTGGTAGTTCGCGTGAGTTTGTTGGTGCTGAACAGGGCCACACCAGTGTCTCGGTCTTCCTGTTCGATGGGAAGCCCGGTTCGGGGCCGGGTTCGCACCGGCATCCGTATGACGAGATCCAGTTCATCCGTGAAGGCCGGGGTCTGTGGACAGTCAGCGACAAGACCTTCGAGGGCAGCGCTGGAGACATCTTTGTCATCAAGGCCGGCGAGATCCACAGCTTTAGGGCAGTTGGTGACTCACCACTGGTACAACTCGACATTCACCTGAGCCCCCGCTTCATCCAAGAGGACCTATAGAGCAGTGGGTTCGGATGTGGCTCGGCCGCAGCCCTCGGCAAAACGCAAGCACTTTTTGTCAGCTCGCGAAATATTGCTGATTTCATTAACCGGGATGATGAGAGTAATCGCCTAGCATCGACAGTCCCCTTCCAAATCGCGTCCCTGGGCCCCAGATACACTCTTCACCTGCTGGACCGCTGGACCATCAATTAGCTTCACTGCACTCTCCCGGCCGCACGCGTGTTTACATCAATTATTCCAACCAGATTACAATGCTGATATGCACGAGGCGTCCTTGGATCAACAAAGCATAATTGTTGTTAATTCACAGCGTTCTAGTTTTTGACCGTCTGCCCACCATCAAGTTGGCAGTCAGAAGGGAGCTACGATGCGCTGGTACCACTACGTGGCCTACTTTTTCGGGGGCGCATTCCTCGCGAACGCCCTGCCCCATCTCGGCAACGGGATCTCGGGGCACGCCTTCCAGAGCCCCTTTGCATCACCGCCTGGGAAAGGCTTGTCCTCCGCGACGGTCAATGTCCTATGGGGCCTGTTCAACCTTGCCGTCGGCTACCTGCTTGTCTGTCGTGTGGGCAGCTTTAATCTGCGCAAGACCGAGCACGCGCTCGTGCTCGGGGCGGGCATCCTCATCATGTCGCTCATGCTTGCCCACACGTTCGCACGCTTCCACGGGGGCCTGTGATCCTGCCCCTTTTCTACTACCGACCAAACACTCTCGGGTAAATGCCTAATCGCATGCGTTGCAACCTTGAATTCAAGCTACTTAACCGGAATGAAATCAAACTTGCCTGACGACTCTTCGTAAAACAGGGCGCCTTCTTTCTTATCTCCACCACTCCAGTGTTTGTGTCCTCCTGGTACTCGCAGGAAGTCACCCGGGCCGACGCGCTTCTCGCCC
>Ga0182015_10003251_pt1 | contig 18442 bp, 17 predicted proteins | sample 712P3MmetaG_FD_120478 | JGI IMG/M metagenome (GOLD analysis project Ga0182015, IMG submission 120478) | Permafrost microbial communities from Stordalen Mire, Sweden - 712P3M metaG | ecosystem: Environmental > Terrestrial > Soil > Wetlands > Permafrost | place: Sweden: Stordalen | collected...
CAGTGCTTGCGCGTTTGGTGCGGGCGAGCGAGAAGATCACGAGCAATAGGCCGGCGGTGGCGATCGCCTCGGAGAATAGGTGTGCCGGCGATGCTCGGTGATGGGTGGAGATGCTGATGGCGGCGAGGGAGAACATGCCGTTCGCCACGACGGCACCGAGCACGCAGCCGGCGACCTGCGCGGGAAGGTAGGCGAGCGCGTCTCGCCAGCGGATGCCACCGAAGGTCGCGTCGGCGAGCGACACGACCGGGTTGAAGTGCCCGCCCGACACCGGGCCGAACATGAGGATGATCGTGAACAACCCTGCGGCGGTGGCGGCGGCGTTCTCGAACAGCTCTAGGCCAACGTCGTTCGGGGAGAGCGTCTGCGCTGCGATACCCGAGCCGATCACCAGGGCGGCGAGAAACGCCGAGCCAAGCAGCTCGGCGAGCAGACGACGGGCAAGCGGAGGCGTGTCCGTCATGCCGCTACCAGGAGCTTGTCGGCGAACTCGCCGGGGAGCCCGGCCTCGCGGACCTCGGCGGCGACTGCATCGGCGTCGTACTCGATGCGCTCGATGCTCACGGCCACGCTGCCGGCGCTCGGCGTCAGGATGGCGAAGGCGCCGCGCGGGTCGCCGTCCTTGGGCTTGCCGACCGAGCCGCAGTTGACGAACAGCACCCCGCCGTACTCGTGGACCCAGGGCTTGTGCGTGTGGCCGAACACGAGCACGGGGTCACTCTCGGCCGCAGCCAGCCGTTCATACAAACTCGCCGGCTTATCCTCGAACAGGTACTCGTTCACTTTCCGCGGAGAGCCGTGAACAAGGTGAACATCGACGTTGCCGACCGGGAAATGCAGATCGAAGGGAAGGCCGCGCATGAAGTTCTTGGACTCCTGGCTTGTGTGCTCGAGCGTCCAGTCCACCGAGCGCTGGCCGAGCTCGCGGTCATGCGCAGTGACATACGCGCAGCCGCAGTCCTCGAGATCGCGGCCAATGGCGTAGTCGTAGTTGCCATAGATCGTTGGAATGTCGCGCTCGGCGATCAGGGCGCAGACCTCGTTGGGGTGCGGGCCGTAGCCAACGAGATCCCCGCCGCAGAACACGCTCTGTATCCCAAGCTCCTCGATCCTTGCGAGCGCGGCTTGTAGCGCCGGGAGGTTGCCGTGAATGTCGGTAATGACTGCAACGGTGTCCGTGTCGGTGCTCACGATCCCTCCGGTGCGGCGATACGGTCGCAGGTGTCGCGGCGCAGGCACTTGCGGGTTTGGCGGTGCGCGAGGGTCATTACGTGCGAGCACACACGCGCGTCCGCGAAGCCCTCGAGGACGGCATCAGCGCACGCCCGTATCTCCTCTGGCGAGCGGGTGGCGGCGAACTCCTCCGCGAGCATCGGCAGCAGCCGTCGAAGGCGGAACTCATGCGCCGTGCGGCCAGCGCGGATCGCTTCGAGGCGCACGGCGGTCAGCTCGCGGATTTGGGCTTGGATGCCGTCGCGGATCGCGCGCACGTCCTCGATCGGCCTGCCGGCCGGGTCGGGTATGTCCCACGCCTCCACGATCGTCGGCACGTAGGGCAGGCATCGCCGCAGCCCATCGTGATCGCCCAATCAGCGTGAAGCTGCATCTCAAGCGTCAGCTTCTTCGGCTTGCGCCCGGCGAGGTCAAAGCCAATCTCGCGCATCACCTCGACCACGGGCGGCCAAATCTCCGGGGCGGGTTCGGTGCCGGCGGACTCGGCGCGCACGTCCTCGGGGCCATAGCGCTCAAAGAACGCTAGGCCATCTGCGAGCGCCCGGCGTTGTGGTTGCAGACGAACAGCACGTAACGGATCGGCTTCTCGGCTCCCCAATCCTCAGTGGATACGTCGCTGGTGTTCATGGCGCCGATCGTATTACATTGATAGCCGTGAGTGTTATTGATATAAGTAGATTGATGCCCGTCGATTTGGAGCTTGCCCCCAAGCAGAAGCGAGCCAACGGCTCGCCTTGTTGTGAGCCTGTCGTCTACCCCGATGTTCAGCGGGAGGAAGCCCTGCGCATGGCGGAAGTCGCGAAGGCCCTTGGCGACCCGATCCGGCTGCAGCTCGTGGACGTGCTTCGCAAGCACGCAGGCAAGGTCTGCGTCTGCGAGCTAGTGCCGCTGTTCGACATATCTCAGTCCACGCTCTCCCACCATCTCGGCAAGCTGCGCGCCGCCGGGATCGTGGACTCCGAGCGAAAGGGCCTATGGGCCTACTACTACGTCATCCCCGACGCACTCAAGGAGCTATCCACATGGCTGAGCTGACCACCACCGCCGAAACGACCACGAACTCCTGTTGCGCGCCCGAGGCCCAGGCGACGTGCTGTGAACCGAGCGTCAAGGCCGAGTGCTGCGACCCCAGCCACGGCGAGGGCTGCGGTTGCGCCGCCGGCACCACGGACATCCGTGAGACCGTCCGCGAGCGTTACGCCGCCGCCGCAGTCCAGGTCACAACGACCGATCCCGGCGCCAGCTGCTGCGCCTCGAGTGACACCTTCGACGGCGGCAGCGAGGTATTCGGCGCAGCGCTCTACGCCCTCGGCGACCACGAACAGCTACCCGACACCGCCAAGCTGGCCTCCCTCGGCTGCGGCAACCCCACCGCCGTCGCCGAACTGCACGAGGGAGAGACAGTCCTCGACCTCGGCTCCGGCGGCGGGATCGACGTGCTGCTCTCCGCCAAGCGTGTCGGCCCGACCGGCAAAGCCCACGGCCTCGATATGACTGACGAGATGCTTGCCCTCGCCCGCGAGAACGCCCGCAAGGCCGGCGTCGAGAATGTCGAGTTTCACAAGGGCTACATCGAGGAGATCCCGCTCCCCGACGCAAGCGTTGACGTGGTGATATCGAACTGCGTAATCAACCTCTCAGGCGACAAGCCCAAGGTGCTGCGCGAGGTCGCCAGGGTTCTGCGGCCAGGCGGACGCTTCGCCGTCTCCGACGTGATCGCAGACGAGAGCATGGACGAGGCGACCCGCGCTGACATGCAGGCATACACGGGCTGCATCGCCGGCGCGCTCACTCACGGCCAGTTCACCCAAGCGCTCGCAGATTCCGGCTTGGTCGATGTCGAGATACGCGAGACTCACCGTGTCCACGAGCAGGCTGCCTCAGCGATCGTCCGCGCACAGAAGCCTCTGTAGAAGCTCGGTAGCGTGCAGGCATGGGTTCGCACGCCCTTCCGCTGCCCATTCTCGAGCCAGCCAGCAAGACTCGCTCGCTGCTGATCCGCCGCGCGAGGACGCTTTCGCTGTTGAGTATCGGGTGGATGACTGTGGAGGCCGGTGTCGCGGTCGCCGCCGCCGTAATCGCGGGGTCGGTCGCGTTGCTTGCGTTCGGCTTGGACTCGCTGGTCGAGCTTGTCTCCGCGAGCACGATTCTGTGGCTCTATACAGGTAGTCACAGCGGCTCGGGCGCAGCCGAGCGTCGCGCTCAGCAGCTCGTCGCCATCTGTTTCGGGGTCCTTGCGCTGTACGTGACGGCCGCTGCGGTCAGTGGGCTCGGTCGGGTCGCATCCCGACACGAGCTGGCCGGGTCTCGCCGTGTTGGTCGGGGCGATCATTGTCATGCCGCTGCTCGCACGCGCGAAGGGCCGCGTCGCCGCGCAGCTTGGCTCCGCGGCGACGGCGGGCGACGCGGCGCAGTCGTGGCTGTGCGCGATCAGCGCTGCGGCGGTGCTCTTGTGCATCCTCGCCAACGCTGCGCTCGGCTGGTGGTGGCTTGATCCGATTACGGGGCTCGGGATCGCCGGTCTTGCCGTGCGCGAGGGACGCGAGGCATAGGCCGGGAAGCTCTGCGGCAGCAGCGCCAAGATCGCGAGGTCTGCGTGGACGTCCTCGGCATCTCCCCAGCGATGATGTCGACCACCGGCGAACTGCGTTGGCCAAACCGGGCCGGTCTACCCGACCGGCCTGCCTCGTGCCTCGACGATCGGCACGACTGCGCCCGATTGGTCGATGCCCAGCGTCGCTGCGTACCGCCACGGCCGGGTCCGTCGAGAGACAGCGACGACGGCCGCCTTCCGCGAATCCGCCAGCGAGAAGGCAGTGCGGCTGCCCGCGACCGCGGAGCCCAAATAGCGGGTCGACGGTTCCGCCCGAACACCGCTCAGTGTGTTGCGAGGACCTCGGCCGACCGTTTTGGGTCAGTGGGCTGGGTAGACGTGGAGGCGTTCGTCTTCGGCAGGTACCGCAGGGACAGGACCGCGCCAACGAGGGCGATCCCGGCTGACACGAGGAGCGCCGTGTCCATGCCGTGTACGAACGCGGTCCGTACTGACGTTAGGAGGAGTCGCGAATGCAGCTGTTGTGCGACCGCGACTCCGCCAAAAACGCTCTTGCGGACAGCGCTCGCGGCGGGACCTGAGAGGCCCGAAAGGTTGAGGTGCGCCAGGTAGCCGGCGCTGACCACGCTGCCGAGGATCGCAATGCCCAGTGGTCCGCCGACCTCATCGATCGCCTCCACGATTCCGGTGCCGATACCGCTTCTGTCAGGAGAGAGTTCGACGAGCGCCGCAGAGGTCGAGGTGGCCAGTGCGAAGCCCATCCCGGCGCCCACGAGCGCCATCCAGGCCCCGACGAAGACGCCGCTGGAAGCGACGCTCGTGCCGGCGCCAATGGACAGCCCTACGGCGAGCAGCCCGAATCCGCTCGCGACGGCGATCTTGGCGCCCACCATTTTGGCGAGCAGCGCAGCCGGTACTGCCCCGACGAGCACTCCGGCGACCAGCGGCAATAGCCTCAGCCCTGACCCCATCGCCGTGGTGGCGAGCACGCCCTGGAAGTACTGCGGCATCGTGAACAGGACGCCGATCAAGGAGAGGAACGACATGGCGGCGAAGATCGCGCCCCAGGTGAACGAGGCCGAGCTGAACAGGGTCATGTCGAGGAGTGGCTGCCCGCCCGGACGCCGGGTGAGCCGCTGCTCCCACGCGAGGAAGCCGACGAGGATCGCGATACCGGCGAGGACAGAGAGCAGTGCGACGGGATCGCTCCAGCCGTCCTGGCCTGCCCTGATCAAACCGTAGGTCAGCGCCACGAGCCCGAGGACAGAGGCGCTCACCCCGGTCAAATCCAAACTCGGCCGCTGCGACGCTCGAAACTCCGGGAGCAGAACTGCGGCGGCCGCCAGGCCGATCATGGCTACCGGCACGTTGATGAGGAACACCCAGCCCCACCAGAAGTTAGTGAGCAGCCATCCGCCGAGGATCGGGCCGATAGGCATAGCCATGAAGTTCCCGGCTGCCAAAATCCCAATGGCCTTCGGTCGCTCCTGTTTGCTGAACAGCACGGTGAGCGAGGAGATCGACATCACGATCACACCTGCGCCGGCCAGCCCGAGCAGCACCCGAGCGGCCATGAACTCCTCGACCGTTGTCGAGAACGCGCATCCTGCTGAACCGGCCGCGAAGAGCGCGAGGGAGACGAGATAGACCCTCTTGTGTCCGTAGCGGTCGCCCAGCAGGCCAGCCGGGAGCATCGCTGCCGCGAGGACAAGGAAATACCCGGAGGAGAACCACTGCAGGTCGGTCTCGGATGCGCGCAACGATTTCGCGAGCGTTGGGAGAGCCACGCTGAGGACTGTGCTGTCGATGCCGACACACAAGATCGTCACGAACACGGCTCCGAGCGCCCACCAACGCCGCACACCAACACCCCGCGAGTTGACCACGGCGGAGCTCATGATTCGCGCACACTCGGCATGAAGGTCAGCGAGGAGCGCCCGTGAAAGCTGATGGCACGGGGTCTACGGCCCCGGGCGCGGATCGTCTTGAGGCTCCCGGACGGGCGATTCTCACGATGGGCCGAGGCTCGGCGACACGGACAGAACGGCGCATCCGCGTTGGCCGCGAGCCTGGGGCGAGGCTCTCCGTTGGCGGGATTCACCTGGCGAACGTGGCCGATACCTCTCGGGTGGACGTGCACCCTCGAGGGTGCCCCAGGCCGAGATGGACAGGTCGATGTCGATGCCTTTGGCCAGGCATCTTCTGCGGTCTGCTCTACAGCGGTCAGTTTCCGCACGACGTACATCAGCCGCCGAACCGTGCGAGCTCGATCGATACAACGAAGAACCAGGTGATTGACGACAGGTAGTACAGCCGCTCTATCAGTCCGAAGATCGATTGCAGGCGCGATGCTCGGATCGCTACCGCGGTGGCGACCGCGGTGATGGTGATCGCCCACGGTAGCCACCCGGCGACGAGGCCGTGTACGGCGCTCCATGCGGGCTCGTCCCCGAGCGTTCCCTCGAGGCTCGACGCCGCGATGGCTATGGACGCGAAGACGGTGACCGCGAGCACCATGTGAATCGTGCCCTTGAGGGTTTGAAATCGGTCGCCTTCTTGATCGGTCGGAAACCACGGGATAAGAAACCGGGCGCCAGCGGACAGGAGCAGCATCGCGATCGCGAGCGTCGGCTTTGACGGGTCGGAGGAGGCGAGCGCGATCGCGAGCGCTAGGCCGGAGATACCCCCAGCGGTCGTGAACACCCAGAAGCCGGCACGGTAGGGGCCGATGGCGTAGTCGCTGACCGCATCACGGACCGGGTCATAGCCCGTCGGAAGGAGGTGCAGCGCGAGGAGGGTGCATGTCCCAACTGCCATCGAGACGGCGGCCACGATGCTCAGCGTTTCAACCAACACCATCTCCTTTGCGTCGACGCGCCGTCTCGCATCAGCTGCTCAGCGTGCCGCTGGTTTGGCTGCTACATGCAGACTCATGCCACCGCGCCTACCGCGATGGCCGGCTCTGAGATGCCGCGGACCTCGCTTCCTTCGAGCACGACCTTCAGTGCGGCGGTACTCGAAGCGTCGGCGAAGGTGTCGTAGGCGCTCATCGTGTCCTTGAGCGCGAAGCGGTGTGTTGCGAAGACGGTCGGGTCGAGGCGGCCGTCGGCGACGAGTTTCATCAGCTGGGGGATCGTGTTCGTGTCAACCAGCCCTGTCGTGATGGTGACGTCGCGGGTCCACAGCTTCTCGAGGTGAAGGGTGGCGGGGTGGCCGTGCACGCCGATGTTGGCCACGCGGCCTCCGGGCCGAATCAGCTGGCAGGCCAGCTCGAACGTCTCGGGCACGCCGACCGCCTCGAGCGCGACGTCGGCGCCCAGCCCGTCGGTGAGCTCCATGATCTGCGCGAGTGCGTCCTCGCGGCCATTGTTGATCGTGCTGTCGGCTCCGAACTTCTCAGCGCTCTCCAGGCGGCTGTCGGCGAGGTCTATTGCCACGATTCGCCCGGGTGTGTAGAGGCGTGCTGTGAGCATCGCGGCGAGGCCGATCGGGCCGGCGCCGACGATCGCCACGACATCACCCGGCGAGACGTTGCCGTTCAGCACCCCGACCTCGTAGGCAGTGGGCAAGATGTCCGCCAGAAACAGGACCTGCTCGTCGGTGAGTCCCTCGGGAACCTTGAAGACCGAGTTATCGGCAAACGGGACGCGAGCGTACTCGGCCTGCAGCCCGTCGATCAGGTGGCCGAAGATCCAGCCGCCGCCGCCGAGGCACTGTCCGTAGCGGGCTTCCTTGCAGTAGCGGCAGCGCCCGCAGGCGCTGATGCACGAAAGGAGCACACGGTCTCCGACCGCCACCGTGCTGACGCCGGCGCCGATCTCCTGCACGGTCCCGACAGCCTCATGGCCCAGCACCGTGCCGGGTGTCGTCTCGGGTACGTCTCCCTTGAGGATGTGAAGGTCTGACCCACAGATCGTCGAGGTGTCGATCCGCACCACGATGTCGGTCGGATCGATGATCGTGGGGTCGGGCACGTCATCCCAGCCGCGCTGGCCTGGGCCGTGATAAACGAGGGCCTTCATGGTTATCTCCAATGTCTAGTGGGGTACGAGTCGGTGGCGGCGCCTCCGGCATGGGCCAACCGTTACGAGGGCGCACCTGCCAGCTCAGGGCTGGGCCTGCGGACGAGCAGCTCCTCCTCGGTCGGGGTGCGCTGTGCGTGGCGGAAGCCGAGCCCGACGAACCCGAGCAGCACCAGCGCGAGGATGAAGGAGGCGATCGACCCGATCAGCATGATCGTGCCGATCTTCGAGAAGCCGTATGCCTCGAGCAGAAGGCCACGTAGGGTGGTTCCCTGGAAGGAGGTCGTCTCCAGGGCCGCGAGCTTGGTGTTGGTCGGTTCGGCCCGCGCGGCCGTGCTGATCTTCGAGTAGACCCCTCCGTATGGCATCTCGGAGAGGTGGATCGCGATGAAGTGGTCGGCGTAGGCCTCGGCCTGCGGCCCGGTGAGCAGCTGCTGCCCTGCGTACTTCGAGACGGACGGGATCATCGCCGGGGTGATCTCGGTACCGGCTTTTGCAGCAGTGAAAGCCGCCTTGGGCGGGAAGAAGATGTCCTGCGCTGCGAGCTGGTTGTGGACGTTGTTGTGGTCGTAGCTGTAGCCCCACATCAACAGTCCACCTGCGACTAGCAGGACGACTACGAGAACCAGCCCGACGGCGCTGGTGAGAACATCAAAGACTCTGCGACGCATGGGACGACTCCTGTCGGTGGGGGTACGCGACAAGGTGCTTGTCGCGTGGTCCCGGCCGAAGATTGGAGCCGGTGGTGCGTATGCCAGCCGAGGGTAAAGGCTTAGCCAAGGAGAACTCTATCAGCACGCTGGTGCCACCAAGAGCTCGCGGCACCAGCGATTGAAGGCCCTTTAGCGGCCGGGATTGGTCGTCTGCGCGCTCGACGGAGGAGCCGGAACCCGCTCTGCAGGTCACGCTCTCACCTACGGTCGGCGCTGCCTGGGTGGCTCGCGACGACCATTGGCGTCCGCGCTTGCGATGGTGGCTTCACCGGGCAAGGCTCGCTTTGCGTCAGTAGCGCGTAGGCGACATCCATCCCTTGGTGTCTGCGAGGGACGGCGGGAGCCTGGTTCGGTGCGCCTCTGAGGCAACAGCCCGCTCGCGGCCGCGTTGGGGGGACGCAGCACGCTCGTCGATGGCGGTGCGCTTTGCGGCTATCGGACGTTCGAGGAGGTGGGTTTGAGATCGCGCCCAGCTGGACTTTCCGGCTATCCGTGCTCGACGGTTGAGCTCTCCTGGGAGCGAGGTGCTGGGGTCCGCCGGGATCTCGGTCGAGCGGGCCGACATGACATCGGCTCCGGGCAGCGCGTTCTCCGCGTAGAGCTCGTCGGAGGGCAGGGTTGAGCTGAAGAGCTCGACGATCGTCCGGCTGCGCGCCACACACCGTGGGCAGTGTCTGATCCCTGCGCGGTGCGGCCGCACCGCGATACTCAGACCGCATCGTGGACAGTTCAAATGCCCAGAGTGAATGCTCGCGTCTGGCCCCCTAGTGGTGCTCATGCGGCCACTGTGCTTTCTGAGCCGTCGGAGGAGAGCTCAGCCACACCTGCCGTTTGGCGAGGTACTGGCTAGAAAGCTCCGCACCTACTGCCTCTAGGCCTCTCCGGGGGAAGCTGGCTGGGGTCATTTGGTCAGCGCAGTGCCGTTGGACGGTGCTGGCTCTAGCGCGGGCGCCGCGGGTAGGTCTCCTGCGGCGAGCGTCTCGCGTTTGAGGAACGCACCGAGCTCCTGGATCGTGCTCATCAGCGGCGCGGGGAACACGACCGTCGAGTTCTTGTCGACCGCGATCTCCACAAGCGTCTGCAGGTTTCGCAGCTGCAGCGCGAGCGGATGCTCCATCATCACATCGGACGCGCGGGCCAGCTCTCCGGCGGCGAGCGCCTCGCCCTCGGCGGCGATGATCTTCGCGCGCTTCTCGCGCTCGGCTTCAGCCTGGCGAGCCATCGCGCGCTTCATCGAGTCGGGCAGCTGAATGTCCTTCAGCTCGACGGTCGTGACCTTGATGCCCCACTCCTCGGTCTGCACATCAAGGATCTCTCGAATATTCGTGTTGATGGTCTCCGTCTCAGAGAGCGTTTCATCGAGCGTGTGACGGCCCACCACAGCACGAAGCGTGGTCTGGGCGATCTGGTTGATCGCCTCTTCGACGTTTTCAATCGCTACCACCGAGCGGATCGGATCATCAACGCGGTAGTAGGCAACGGCGGAAACGTCGATGCTGACGTTATCGCGGGTGATGATGCCCTGAGACTGGATCGGCATCGTGACGATCCGTAGCGACACGCGGTGAACCTGGTTGATCAGGGGGGCGAAAAAGATCAGTCCCGGCCCACGCGCCCCGTCGCGGACCTTACCCAGATGGAACATCACGGCGCGCTCGTACTGCTTGAGTATCCGCACGGACAGAGACAGTCCGACGAGCGCGACAAGCAAGATTCCAACGATCACGTAGGCAACAATCATTTTTGTCTCCCTGTAGGTGTGTTCATTTGCTCGCCACGGAGGCGCTCATCGCAAGCTTGAAATGTGTTTCGCCCGCTATCGGACCGGCGCCCGCGAGCGTCGTGTCAGACCGGGGCGTCTCGTGGTCGAGGCCATCGAGATAGGGCGCGAGGTATCGAGCGGCGATCTTGCTGGCCGGGTACCAGGTGGGGGTCTCGGCGATCTGTGAATGGAAGCTGCCCCCTCCCGTCAGACGTGCGGTGAGATAGACCGGCTCTTGATCGGTGAGCAGCATCCCCCGGATCACCGGCTGGAATCGCTCCGGTGCGACTGCGGCGCCGGCGGCTGCAGCGATCGACAGCGCCACGGTGTCGGCCTGCTGCGCGGCAATACCGCCGTGCTTGATCGGGAAGTTCGTTGCGTCCCCGGCGGCATAGATGTCCTGGACGTCGAGAACCCGCCCGTAGGCGTCGACTGGGATGAAGCCGTGGTCGCCCAGCGGGATGCCACGCACTGTGGGGCCCTCCAGTTCGGGGAGGGCGATCGAACGGTCGACGTGCAGACGGCGTTCGCGCGGTTCGAGGAGCAGTTCGCCGGCCTTCGGCATCTCGACGTGGGCGGAGCTGACGAACTGGATGTGTGCGCGCTCGAGGAGCGCTTCGACGGCGCTGCTTGCCGCGGCGCCGAAGACCTGCAACGGACGTTTCTCGGGAGTGACGATGGTCGTTGTGAGCTTGACGCCCGCGTCGTAGGCACGCCCCGCGCTCATCAGGGCCAACTCGTAGAGCGGCAGGGGCCACGCCATCCGCTCGGTAGATAGGAACGCCAGGCTCCGGATGTAGCCACCCTCGATGTCTTGGACGACGCCGTGCAGCGTCTCATCCATGCGCCGGTCATCGATCGTGACCGCGTGCTCGAAGCGTGCGACCGGCCGCGCACCCAGCGCCAGCACGAGCGCGTCGTACCCGATCGCCTTGCCCGTGTTGGTATGCGCGATGTGCTCGTCACGATCGATCCAGTCAAGCTCCTCGCGAAGCAGTCGCGCCCCCGCAGCTCGCACGATCCGCTCTAGCGGATAGCGGCGAGCAAGGCTGTAGGAAAACGGCTCGCGAACCGTCAACGGGCGGTAGACGAACTCGCTGTTCGGAGCGATGACGGTCACGTCTGTTCCCCTCGGGGCAAGCTTTGCGAGCGCCAGGGCGATCTCGAGAGCAGCCACCCCACCCCCGACGATGACCACTCGGAAGCTCCCGGTCCGGACATTCATGAGATGCAGGCCCGGAGAGAGCGGGCAGCGGAAAGTCGGCGTTGACCGAGCGCTTTGATGGATGTTGCGATGACGGGCTCCTGACGAGCGGAACTGACGCGTTGACCACTGAGGTCGATACGAGAACGCCAGCCGAGTGTTGGAGCCGGAAAATCGGAGCTCACCGAGATTTGAGGCGAGCTAAGATCCAGCCTAGCAGCGCTACCCAGCGGCGAGTTGGCCGGTTTCGACCCGATGAGCCACCGCGAGAGTAAACACCTGCGTGTCCTGATTGCGAACCAGCGCAAGGACCGCTTTGCGCTCGTCGGCAGGGAAGTGCGCGACGAGCCGCTGGTCCGTGAGCGTTTTCTCGACGCAGTGGATCGTGAGCGTGCTGCCATCGGCCCGGACGTGGGCGAGGACCACCCGTCGCTGGATCGGCACCTGAGCGGTGTGGCGCCCAAGACGCTGCACGCACCGTGAACCGTGCTGCCGGTTTGCACTAGTTCGCCGGTGGGGTGTGGCTCTGGTGATGGTGCGGGTGGCCGGGATCTGATCCGCGGCGTCGTGGCCAGCTCGGCGGCCATCGCTGAGGCGGTGTGGTTCTGTCTACTCGCTCGCGAGTGCGCCGAGCACGTCGAGGCGGGCGGCACGTCGCGCTGGCAGCTGTGCGGCGAGCAGCCCGGCGATCGCAGCGAGGATCAGGAGCACGAAGAGCGTCCCGACCGGGATCGCCAGCACGTACCCGGAGCCCGACAGCGCGAGGATCGCGACGAGGATCGCGCCGACGACGCCGATCACAAGCCCGAGGATGCCGCCGATCATCGCGGTGATCAGCGACTCGTAACGGATCATCTGGCGGATCTGGCGGCGCGAGGCGCCGATCGCGCGCATCATCCCGAGCTCGTGGGTGCGCTCGTAGATCGAGAGGACGACCGTGTTTACGATCCCGAACAGGGAGACGAGCACCGACAGCGCGAGCAACACGTAGACAAGCAGCAGGAGCTCGTTGACTTTTTCGCTGGCTTCGTGGGTGTATTGCGCTGCCGTCTGCGAGTGGGCCTGGGGGAAGCTGCTGTGCAGGAGCGCGTCGATGCCGCGGCGCACTTCCGTGGCGTTCGCGCCCGGGGTGTAGGAGACGAAGTCGGCACCGTCTTCGCGCTTGCCGAACGCCGAGCGAGCGAGCGAGCGCGAGATCGTGAGGTTGGACATGAGGCCCAGCGCTTCTTCCTTGATGATGCCCCGCACCGTGAGCGTGACGTAGTGGCCGGACGCCGACAGCACCAGCAGGCGCTGCCCCACGATCAGATGGTGGGCGCTCGCGAACTTCTTTGTCAGGACCGTGCCGTTCTGTTCGAGCGTTGCGAGGGTTGCCGCGGAGCCGTGCTCCCATTTGACCTTGTACATCTTCCTGAACGTTTCAGGTTCGATCGCAGTCAGCGGGCTGTTTTCATCGATCACCGGCGCGCCCGGCATGGAGAGATCCCGCACCCTGCCCTTGGTCATGGCGATCGCGGTGACTGTCCCCACGCCGTGGATCGAGCGCAGCGCGGGCGCAATCGCCGCCGGTATGCCCCCTTCGCCGGTCCGGGTGTTCTGTACGATCAGGTTGCCGGTGAAGGAGCGGCTGACCGCTTGGTCGATCGTAGCCTTCGTGCCCGCTGCGAGCACCGAGATGAACGCGACCAGCCCGAGCCCGATCGTCAGCGCTAGCGCGGTCACGAGCGTGCGGCCCGGTTGGCGCACGGAGTTCTCTCGTGCGAGGCGCCCGGTGATGCCACGCCAGCTCACGAGCAGGCCCAGCGCCCAACCGAGAGCGGGGATCACGCGGTAGTGGCGCGGCTGGCCCGCGCGGCGGACCCGTGAGATGAGCATCGCGCCGCGCGCCAGCCACACGACCAGCAGCAGCGGCAGGATCACCTTGCCTCCCACGACGTTGGAGATGACCAGGACCGCGATCAATGTGATCGCGAAGCGGGCGATCAGCCGGCGTCTGGAGGGCAGCGGGCGCGGCGGGATCGCGACGCCCTCGCGCATCGCGGCCATCGGCGGCACGCGCGTCGCGCGCAGTGCCGGGAAGAATCCGGCAAGGACCGTGATCACGGTGCCAACGCCGAGCGAGACGATCACCGTCCGCGTCTCAAGGACAGTGCCGTTGTCCGGCAGGTCGGCTCCGAAGGCCTTGAACAGCCCGTCCAGGGCCGGCGCGAGGCCGATGCCGGCCAACAGCCCGAGGACCGATCCTGCGACGCCGAGCAGCAGCCCTTCCGTGGCAACCGAGCGCATGATCTGCCCGCGCGAGGCGCCGAGCGTGCGCAGCAGACCGAACTCGCGCATCCGCTGGGCGACGGTGATCGAGAAGGTGTTGAAGATGATGAACGCGCCGACGAGAAGCGCCACGTAGGCGAAGACCAGCAGGAACGTGCGCAGGAAGCCAAGTTTTTCTTCCAGTTCGGAGGTCTGGTTGGCGGCTTCCTGAGCGCCGGTGCGCACGATCAGCGTGCTCGGCAGGGCAGCGCGGACGCGTGAGGCGAGCTGTTCCGGGGAAACGCCTGGGCGGGTGGCGACGTTGATGCTGTCGTATTCGCCCGGTTCGCCGGCCACGTACTCGGCCTGCGCAGGGAGGAGCAGCGCGACGCTCGCGCCGCCCAAGGATTCGCTGCCCGCGAACTTCGCGATACCGGAGATCGTGTAGCGCCGCGCTGGTGCGCTGCCAGCGATTACGAGCTGCTGGCCGAGCTTTAGATGTTCGCGCTTGGCGGTCGCCTGGTCGATCGCGACCTCGATGGCGGCACGCGGCAGATAGCCCTTCGACGCGGTGAAGGCCTCGAACCGCACCGGCTGCTCCGCATCGACGATAGACGGGCCGGTGCCCGTAATCCGCTTGCCGCTGGTCGTGAGCAACGTCGCGCTGGTGGAGACCGCGCCGGAGGCCGCGGCGACGCCCGGCACTGCCCGCACGCGGGCGAGCGTCGCTTCGCTGATCGCATAGGTCTCCGAGCCGCTTTTACGACCGAGTGTTTCCTTGGCGGTGACGACGACCGCCTTGTTTTTGTACGCGTTGCCGAATACTTCCGCGAAGGAGTGATTGATCGTGTCGGTGAGGATGTAGGTGCCGGCCATCAGCGCCACCCCGAGGACGATCGCGATGCCCGTCAGCAGCGCCCGGACCTTGCGCTGGGCAAAGCCGCGGAGCACCAGCTTGCTCATCAGCCGATCGCCTTCATCAGATCAAGTGCTTGCTCGGCGCTGGACGCCTCGCCGTCGTGCACGATCCTGCCGTCGGCCAGCACGAGCAGCCGGTCCGCGAACGACGCCGCGTGTGCGTCATGGGTGACCATCACGACCGTCTGTCCGAAGTCGTCCACGGCGTGGCGCAACAGCGCCAGCACGTCACCGGAGGCCTTCGAGTCGAGATTCCCGGACGGCTCGTCAGCGAACACGACCGCCGGCCGCGAGATCAGAGCACGCGCCACGGCCACGCGCTGCTGCTGGCCGCCGGAGAGCTCCGCCGGTCGATGGCTGAGCCGGTCACGGATACCGACCGTATCCACGAGCCGATCGAACCAGTCACGGTCGACGTCGCGTCCCGCGATCGACAGAGGCAGAAGGATGTTCTCTTCTGCGTTGAGCACGGGCAGCAGGTTGAACGTCTGAAAGATGAAACCGATGCGATCGCGGCGCAGCTGCGTCAGCGCACGGTCATCCAGCTTGGTCAGCTCCACGCCGCCGACCCTGACCGTGCCGGAGGTGGGGCGATCCAACCCCGCGAGCAGATGCATGAGCGTCGACTTACCCGACCCGGACGGACCCATGATCGCCGCGAAGCGCCCGGTTGGGAAGTCCACCGTCACCCCGGCCAGCGCGTCCACGGCCGCCTCACCCTCGCCGAAGCGGCGGCGCAGGTCGAACGATTCGACAATCGCGGTTCCTCCGTCATCCGTGCCTGCGCGGCCTAGCGGGTCGGTAAGTGGAATCGCCGCTGCGACCCCCTGCTGGCGGTCCCTACCCACGGGACCGCGTTGATCGCGCGGTTTGGAAAGGCTCGAGATGACAGGGCTCCTGACGGGTGCGTTGAGGCGTCTGACCACTGAGGTCGATACCGGGAACGCCAGCCGAGTGTCGGAGCCGGAAAAGCAGAGCCCACCGAGATTTGAGGCAGGCTAATATTTAGCCTAGCAGCGCTGTCCGGCGGCGAGTTGGCCGGGTTCGTTCCGATGAGCTACCGCGAGACCAAACACCTGCGTGTCCTGATTGCGAACCAGCGCAAGGACCGTCTGGCGCTTGTCGCCCCGATCGTCGTAGCGCTCGGCCACGAGGTGATCGCACGCGAGATCGACATCGAGGACGTCGGGCCGGCGACCGCCAGAGAGCGACCCGACGTCGCGCTCGTAGGACTCGGAGACGACTCAGAGCACGCACTCGCCATGATCGACAAGATCGTGCAGGAAGCAGCCTGCCCCGTGATCGTCCTGCTCCACGCCCGCGACCCCGAGTTCATCAACGAGGCTTCCAAGCGAGGCGTCTTCGCCCACATCAGCGACGCCGACGTCGAGGACTGGCAGAGCGCGATCGACATCGTGCTCCGCCGCTTCGCCGAGTACCAAGACCTCCAGGGCGCATTCGGGCGTCGCGCCCTGACAGAGCGAGCGAAGGGAATCCTCATGGAGCGCCACGGCATCGACGAGACAAGCGCCTTCGAGATGCTCCGCGAGCAATCCCGCGTCGATAACCGCAAGCTCATCGACCTCGCCACCGCGGTCGTCGACAGCCACCGCCTCCTACCCCGAGAGCCCCAAACGCCACCTCAGCCCTGACGACGACCATCTCTCCCACCACCACTCCCGCAAGCGTGCGACAGCGGAGCGTACCCGGCGGGGACTCGCGGCCTGTGCGCGCAGTCTTGTCGAGCCAAGGCAGGTGCCATCCGCCCTTCACGCCGGGATTGCCTATCGTGCTCGGCGGGTTTGCCGATGTCATCAACGCGGCGGTGGCGTTCGGGGCGATGACGAGTGTAGGGTCGCGAGTCCCGCCCTCGACATCGCCAAGCAAGGAGCCTTGCGCATCGGGGAATTATCCCTCAGACAATAGGTGTCTCCGCAATCTCGCGTGCGCGTTCCTGGCGCCGGCTGCTCGGCGCCAAGTTTGTGGTATGCCTCGGCGGTGAGCGAGCAGCTGAGCACGCGGCCCGTCAAGCAGCCTGGGCTCTACTTCAGCCATCCGTCGTGCCTGGAACACGATCCGCGCGCGTATATGCCCGAGCATCCGGACACGGCGGAGCGTCTGTTTGTGCTCGAGCAGACATTGGCGAGGGAAGGCTGGCTGGGCTGGGAGCGACGCGAGGCTCCAGCAGCTTCCGAGACCCAACTCCAGCTCGTCCACAGCGCGCGCCACCTAAAGGGAATCAAGGAGCTGGCGATGGCCGGCGGCGGAGCGATCGACTCGGACACCTTCGTCGGGGAACCGTCCTATCGCGCCGCGCTGCACGCTGCCGGCGGCGCGTGCGAGATGACGAGCGCGCTGGTCGAAGGCGAGGCAGCGGTCGGGTTCTGTGGCGTGCGACCTTCCGGGCATCACGCCGAGCCAGATCGTGCGATGGGGTTCTGCCTGTTCAACAACATCGCGGTCGCCGCCGAGTTCGCGGTCTGCGAACTTGATGTCAAGCGAGTATTGATCCTCGATTGGGACGTGCATCACGGCAACGGCACCGCCGAGGCATTCCGCCGGCGCCCCGACGTGCTGTTCGCGAGCATCCACCAGTCAGGCATCTATCCCGGCACCGGCTCGCTGAGCGACGTGGGCTCCGGCCCCGGCGAGGGCTACACGATCAACCTTCCCGTGCCTGCCGGCTCGGAGGAGGATCTGTGGCTGTCGCTGATCGAGCACATCGTGCTTCCCGCCGCCAAGCAGTTCGAGCCGGAGCTGGTCCTGCTCTCGGCTGGCTTTGACGCTCATCAGGCAGACCCGCTCGGGGGCTGCCGTCTGCAGAGCGCCTCCTTTGCGGAGATGGCCCGCCACGTTCGTGACTTCGCAGATGAGCTCGGCGTGCCTCTCGGGGTGGTCTTGGAGGGCGGCTATGAACCTGTGGCGCTCGCGCAGTCGGTGCAAGCGACGCTCCTCACCCTCGGCGGGGACGAGCCGGCGCGATCCGCTGCGCCTGAGCCGCTGTTGACCTCGCGGGCCGCCGCGCATATCGGCCACTACTGGTCGCTGTAGGTCTCACCGCGTAGTTTTCCGCGTCAAGCTGGCGGCCAATCTCTGATGCCCGAACTTGCTGTTTGCACCAGGCTGGGCGTCGTGATATGTGCAGCCCCAGTGTGCTCCGCCGCAACCGCAACGATGTCAACTGAGGGCCGGTCGGAGGCCGAGTTCGTCGTACTGCGAGACGGCTCGTCAGTGACGATTCGCCCGGCGAGCACCGAGGATGAGCCGGCGCTGCGGTCGTTCCTGGAAGGACTGTGCCTGGAAGCCCGTCGCCTGCGGTTCTTCACTGGAGCGGCGAACATCGCATCCCAGGCGCACCTGGCGGCCGTCACGGACGCGAACCACTATGGGCTCATCGCCCATGATGAGTTGGGCGTGCTCGTTGGGCACGCCACCTATGTCCAGCTCGATGAGACGCGCGCTGAAGTCGCGGTCGAGGTCGCCGATCACCTCCACGGTCGTGGCCTCGGGACCGTGCTCATCGAGCGACTGGCGGTCATCGCGGAGCGGCGTGGGATCACCCATTTCGTGGCTGAGGTGCTCTCTGAAAACCGCGCGATGTTGGATGTATTTCGAGAGGGCTTTGATGGTCGTGTGGTGCGGCACGAGGGACCGGAGGAGAGAGTTGAGTTCCTCACTGCGGGTTGGCGGCTGGCACGCGAACGCTTCGGACAAATCACTTAGCGATTGGATGGTTCTGCGATGTTCGCAAAGGTGATTGTCGGCTATGACGGCAGCGAGCAGGGACGC
>Ga0182015_10003252_pt1 | contig 18439 bp, 8 predicted proteins | sample 712P3MmetaG_FD_120478 | JGI IMG/M metagenome (GOLD analysis project Ga0182015, IMG submission 120478) | Permafrost microbial communities from Stordalen Mire, Sweden - 712P3M metaG | ecosystem: Environmental > Terrestrial > Soil > Wetlands > Permafrost | place: Sweden: Stordalen | collected...
CTCCCATGCCGATCGCAGAAACACGCTCTCCCGTGCGGCCAAGCTCGCGATAGATCATGTTCGGAGACTCTGGCCGGCGAGTGGCAGCGGAAGATTGCGCGCTCTGTGCGCCCGCAAACGCAACCGATCCGGCGCCAGCAACGGTGGCCGTCTTCAGAAAATCTCTGCGATCCATGAAAAGCTCCCTTCAAGAAACTTCACGATCTCTCGTCAGTCTCTTAGATGTCTAGGTCCCTGATACCAGCTTGAACTGGTCTCATAAATCCCGTCCGCTGGTGAGATCACGTTTGAGACCCGCCGCCGAAGCGGGGCTCATGTTCCCGACCGAAGCCGATGCGCTACATATGAGACCTGTCCAGGACCTCGGCCTTCGTCCCTCGACCGATGACATACGGCGTTATAGCGGACAGGTCCAGGTCGCCACTCGTGGAGACATTAGACGCCAGAACGGATTGGGCGACAGAGGCCGCGGGCAAATCAGCGCCGGTCGCCTTCGCCGCATCCATCACCAGATCCATGTCTTTGCTCATCAGCCGCAGCGGAAATTCCGGAGAGTAGTCAGCGTCCCTGATCTTTCGGAACTTTCCCCCCATCGCGGGAGCGACTACCGCGGTCTTCGACAGAACATCGAGCAACACGTTCCGATCGATCTGAAGGTGCTCTCCGAGGGAAACCGCTTCTGCGATCGCCTCCATGTCCAGGCCAAGCAGAAGATTGACGACCAGTTTCATCTGAACGCCGGAAGATCCGGGGCCAATCAGGAACCACTGCTTCGCTAAGGATTCGAAAATTGGGACACATTGCTCGAAGGTCTCTTTGTCACCGCCGGCAAGCAGCGTGATCGTTCCCGCGTCGACCGCTGACGTCGATCCGGAGATGGCTACATCGAGGAATTTTATGCCCCTCGTGCCGGCCTCCTGATGCAGGTTGCGCGACAGTTCCGGCGAGATGGTACTCATTTCGAGGATGACGGTTCCCGGATTTGCCGCGGAAAAGACGCCTCCCTTGTCGAGGTAAACAGACCGAACGGCCGCATCATTGGCCAGGGAAGAAAGAATTACATCCGAATGAGATATGAGTTCCGCAACGGATGGCGCGATGGCGATCCCTTCCTTCCCGATCTCAGCTGCCGGTTGCGGACTGCGATTCCACGCTCTAATATTCCACCCGGCTCTATACAAGCGCCGTGCAAGCCGGCTTCCCATGAGCCCAAGGCCAATGAAGCCAACTTTTGCCGCGAGTTGATTGAGTTTTGTTACTGGCATGTGAATGACGTTATCTCCTCGTCGTCTCGCTGGTCGTTTCGCCCCTGGTCGGTGATCGATCCCGGCTATATGGGCCCGGATCGGCTCTGAATCAGCCTCGTAGCGTCTCGGTACCGAACGCAACCACCCGTCGCAAACTCAGAATGACAGAAGCAAGGCGTATTGCAAAGCGGCTTTACGCATCCTTATCCGCGGAGTACCATCCAAAAATCGCGGAGGGTGCAGAACATATGACAGTCACGCTGAACGGCAGACCACAGGCGATACAGACCGGAGAACGCCTGATCGACCTGATCAACCGTTGCGAGATCGAAGTTCCGCACGTCTGCTATCACCCCCAGCTTGGACCGATCCAGACCTGCGATACCTGCATGGTCGAGGTCGACGGCAAACTGGCGCGAGCTTGTGGCACTATGGCGGCGGACGGCATGAGCGTGGTCACGTCCTCGCCGCGTGCAGACGCGGCGCAGCGCGAGGCCTTTGACCGCATCCTCGGCAATCACATGCTCTACTGCACGGTCTGCGACAACAACAACGGCAACTGTACCGTGCATAACACGACGAAGCTCCTTCACGTCGAACATCAGGCAATCCCATACAAGCCGAAGCCTTACGAAGTGGATATGTCCAATCCCTTCTACCGCTACGATCCTGACCAGTGCATTCTGTGCGGGCGCTGTGTTCAGGCCTGCCAGACCCTCGAGGTTAATGAGACGCTGACTATCAATTGGGAAGATCCGCACCCGCGCGTCTTGTGGGATGGTGGAGCACCGATCGGCGAATCGAGTTGTGTTTCGTGCGGGCATTGTGTCACCGTCTGCCCCTGCAATGCACTGATGGAAAAGTCGATGCTTGGAGAGGCGGGCTACATGACCGCGCTACCCAAGGCCGCGCTCGACGGGATGATCGATGTGGTGAAAGACATTGAGCCGGAGATGGGCTACGGCGCCATTCTCCAGCTCTCCGAAATGGAATCGCACATGCGCGAGTCGCGCACCAGGAAAACCAAGACCGTCTGCACGTATTGCGGCGTTGGTTGCAGCTTCGATGTCTGGACGAAAGACCGCCATATTCTGAAGGTCGAGCCGGCCGAGGGAGCGGCCAATGGCGTCTCCACCTGCATCAAGGGTAAGTTCGGCTGGGACTACGTCAACAGTCCTGACCGCCTGACAAAGCCGCTCATCCGTGAGGGAGATGCCTTCCGCGAGGCTTCCTGGGATGAGGCGCTGTCTCTGGTGGCGCGCAGATTTACAGAGATCAAGGCAGCTACCGGTCCCGACTCGCTGGCCTTCATCTCTTCTTCTAAATGTACAAACGAAGAAAGCTACCTGATGCAAAAGCTGGCGCGTGCGGTTATTGGCACCAATAACATGGATAACTGCTCCCGCTACTGTCAGGCCCCGGCAACCACGGGTCTCTTCCGAACCGTTGGCTATGGTGGCGACTCCGGTTCGATCTCCGACATGGAGAAGGCGGGGCTGGTGGTGATTATCGGAAGCAATACCGCCGAAAGCCACCCGGTAATTGCTACGCGGGTTAAGCGCGCTCACAAAATGCACGGCCAAAAACTGATCGTTGCCGACCTTCGCGGAAACGAAATGGCCGAGCGTGCGGATTTATTCTTGCGCCCGCGCCCAGGTACCGATCTTGTCTGGCTGTCCGCGATCACCAAATATATCCTCGACAACGGACTTGCCGACCAGGAATTTATCGGTAAGTGGGTCAATCGCGCCGATGAATACAAAAAGAGCCTGGATCTTTTCACGCTCGAAATGGCGAGTCGGAGGTGCGGCCTTCCTATCGAAACGCTTACAACGGTTGCCCATATGATCGCGGAAGCAAAAGGGGTCTGCGTTCTCTGGGCAATGGGCGTTACGCAGCACACCATGGGTTCTGACACTTCTACCGCTATCTCCAACCTCCTGCTGGCGACAGGCAATTACATGAAGCCGGGAACGGGAGCATACCCCCTGCGCGGGCATAACAACGTGCAGGGGGCCAGCGATCACGGCGCCATGCCCAACTACTTCCCGGGATATCAGAGAGTGGATGATCCGGCAATTCGCGCCAAATTTGAGAAGGCGTGGAATGTTCAATTGCCGCCGAAGCCGGGGCTCGATAACCACATGATGATCGACGCCATCCACGAAGGCAAACTGAAGGCGATGTACGTATTCGGCGAAGAGATGAGCATCGTTGATTCCAACGCAAACTACGTGGGCGACGCTCTGTCGAAACTCGACTTCTTTGTTATGCAGGAGATCTTCTTCAGCGAGACCTGCCACTTTGCGGACGTGATTCTTCCCGCCAGTCCGAGTCTGGAAAAGGAAGGAACCTTTACCAGCACCGAGCGCCGTATCCAGCGTCTCTATCAGGTCCTGGAGCCTCTCGCGGAGAGCCGTCCCGACTGGACCATTGTTCAGGACATCGCCAATCGACTTGGCGCCGGCTGGAAGTACGAGCACCCTTCTCAAATTTACGAAGAGATCGCCGCACTAACACCGTTGATGGCTGGCGTCACCTACGAACGCCTCGAAGGCTACAAGACACTCCAGTGGCCCGTGGCTGCGGATGGCGGCGATCAACCTTTGCTGTATACCAGGGAGTTCAACTTTCCTGACGGCAAAGCCACGTTTTACCCTGTACCCTGGTCGGAGCCGTCCGATCAACAGGACGCCGAATACGACCTGCATCTGAACAACGGCCGCCTCCTTGAACATTTCCACGAAGGCAACATGACCTATCGCACCGAAGGCATTCGCGAAAAGACGCCCTCCACTTTTGTCGAGGTATCGCCGGAACTCGCTGGCGAGCGCGGCATCCGGACCGGTAGCTGGGTGCAATTAACCTCGCGATACGGCAAGGTGCGCGCGCAGGCCGTCATTACTACAAGAGTGCACGGAAAAGAGCTGTATATGCCTATGAACTCTACCGACGAGCCTGTCAACCATCTCACCAGCAGCCATACGGACAAAGTAACTCACACCCCGGCTTACAAAGAGACATCCGTGCAACTCCGTGTGCTGGGACAGATCGGCGATGACCCGCTGCCTCCGACGAATTCACGCCACGGACATCCGACACCTCAGACTGGCGTCGAGGTAGAGCGTAAGTGGAAACGCAAGGATTATCGTCAACCCGGCGATCAACTGGTCCAGATCCAAACTCGATAGCCCGCTACCCGCAAGGAGAAGCAAATGGCCCGCCCTATCTCTCTTGAGTTACCGCCTCGCGATCCGCGTGAAGAGTTGCACAAGCGGTTGGAACAGGCCCCCGTTGCGCACGCGGAGGCCTTACTCGACTCATACGAATTGCTGCAGCAACTCCACGACCACGGCCTCCTCGAACTGCTGCGCGGCGCACTTTCTGCAAGCGACAAGCTCATTGAAACCGCGGTCGATGCTGCCAAATCGCCCGAATCCGTTCGCGCGATTCGCAATGCCATCATCATCGGCAAGATCCTTGCATCCATCAATCCGGACGTGCTCCAGGGCGTCGCTGTTGCAGTAGGCGACACACTCGGATGTTACGACAAACCGATCATTGAGCCACCCGGGCTCTTGTCGCTCCTCAGCCAGTTTCGCCACAAAGAGTTACGCCGGAGCATGGCTCTCATTAACAAGTTCCTTGAGGCGCTCGGCAATCAAATCAAACTGCGCGGAAGCTGCGAATGAGGTCGGTCTCGCTGATCCTCTTCAGATGTATTCATAAAAACGCCAGGACGCGTGCCTGGCTCGCCCTGCTCCTGCTTCCCAACCTCATGGGTGGCGCCCAGGCAGAAAGTCCGGATCAAGCGCAGACCCTCGTCGCCTCAAACCGAACCATGTCCGCGACACTCACCGTCTCCCCTGGCCACGCTCACCTGGAAATCCGCGATTTGCCCACGCAACGCACGCTCACCCTCCTCCAGCTCTTCAGCATCACGATGTCGAACGGCTCCACGCTCAGGTCCTCCGACCTGCAAAACGATCGGCCTATTGTGGCGTCATCCCGGCAATCGGACAAGCAGCTATGTGCAGAAATGGACGACCCAACCTCCGGCGCGACATTCCACTGGTGCCTGCTCATCCCATCGAACAGCAGTTACATGCGCGAACAACTCACCATCCACGCCGGCACTCGTGAGCTCGCCATCGCTCAGGTAGATCTCCTTCATTTTCAGGATCCCCAGGCGCACGTCATCGGCACAGTGAAAGGATCTCCGGCGGCCGATGACCACACGTACTTCGCCTTCGAGCATCCGCTGTCCTTCACCAAAGCGGACAACGGAACGGTCGATGCTGGCATCGATCGCGTACTTCCCTTACAGCCCAACCAGTCCGTCACGTACTCCGCCGTGATCGGCACTTACCCGCCGGGCCAGCTGCGCCGCACTTTTCTCGCGTACATAGAAAACGAGAGACCGCGCCCTTACACGCCCTTCCTGAATTACAACAGCTGGTACGACATCGGCTACGAGAACCGTTACTCCGAACCCGACGCTCTCGACCGCATACATGCCTTCGGCACCGAGCTCGCCGAAGAACGCCGCGTAAAGCTCGACTCTTTCGTCTTCGATGATGGATGGGATGACCCCACTTCCTTCTGGGGTTTCGATCATGAGCTACCCAACGGATTCACCCGCATCGCCCGCCAGGCAGCGGCCTATAACGCCGGTATAGGTGTCTGGCTCTCCCCATGGGGTGGCTACGCCGAGCAGAAGCGTGAACGTATCGCCAATGGCAAAGCCCACGGATACGAGATCATCGCCAATGGCTTCGCGCTATCCGGCCCAAAGTACTTTCACGACTTCTCCGCCATCTGCTCGGATATGATCCGCAACTTCAACGTGAACTCATTTAAGTTAGACGGCACCGGAAACGCCGATCGAGTCTTTCCCGGTTCCGTGTTCGACAGCGACTTCGACGCCGCCATCCATCTAATCCATCAAATCCGCGCACAAAAATCCGGCATCTTCATGAATTTGTCGACAGGAACTTACCCCTCCCCGTTCTGGCTGTTCTATTCCGATTCCATCTGGCGAGGCGGCGACGATCACGACTTCGACGGTGTGGGCACCGAACGCCAGCGCTGGATTACCTACCGCGATGAGCAAACGTATCGCAACGTAGTTCAGGCCGGGCCCTTATTTCCCATCAATTCCCTTATGCTGCATGGTTTGATCTATGCCAAACAAGCCGCCGGTCTTAGCAGCGATCCTAAGAATGATTTCCCCGATGAGGTTCTCTCCTTCTTTGGCAGCGGCACGCAGTTACAGGAAATGTACATAACTCCTTCCCTCCTCACCCAGTCCGACTGGGATATCCTCGCGAAGGCCGCTCGCTGGTCCCGCGACCACGCCGCAATCCTGCAGGATGTCCACTGGATTGGCGGCGATCCCGGCAAACTGCAGGTCTATGGATGGGCCGCATGGAGTCCCAGAGGCTGGATCGTCACCCTCCGCAACCCCTCCGCTCAGGCACAGAATTTCAGCCTAGATCTCTCGTCGTCCCTCGAACTACCCTCGAAAACCCAAACCACATTCGCAGTAGAACAACCCTTCGCGACCCACCCCAGCGTCCCGCAACACTGGCATTCCGGCCAAACCATCACGCTCCCCGTCGAGCCTTTCGAGGTGCGCATCTTCGAATCGGACGCGAAGCCCTGACCGCCCCAAAGCGGCGCTACAATTGCTGATCCGAAAACGGGAGATTCGCCCCATGACCACGTTGCCTCAGGACCTCCGTTTCGCCTTGCGACAGCTCAGAAAGTCGCCGGCCTTTACGCTCACGGCAGTTGTGACGCTGGGACTCGGCATCGGCGTCAACGCCGCCATGTTCTCCGTCATCGAGCAGGTCCTGCTTCGCCCCATGCCCTACCGCGACGCCTCGCGCCTGGTCCAGATCGCGCCCCATGCCCTCAGCGGTCGCAGCTTTGATCCAGCCTCTCTTCCCGACGTTTGCGACTGGAAATCCCGCTCCCACAGCTTTTCCGATATGGCCTGGTGGACCATCCAGGTGCCCACCCTCGGCGACCGCGACAACCCCGAGCTTGTCGCCCAAATCAGCGCCAGTGCCAACCTCCTCGACGTCCTCGGCGTCCAGCCCATCATCGGTCGCGGCTTTCTCCCCGAAGATGGCAAAGCGAGCAAAGCCCAGGTCGTCATCCTCGGCGACTCCACCTGGCATAAGGTCTTCAACGCGAATAAGTCAGTCATCGGCCACACCGTCCCCATCAATGGAGACCCGTACACCGTCATCGGCGTCATGCCGCCCAATTTCCAGTTCCCGCAAAACAGCGGCGACGAAATCTACTCTCCCCTGCCCACTGATGCATCCCTTGAGGACCGCGGCAACTCCTCTTTCTCGGCCGTCGCCCGTCTGCGCCCCGGCGTCAGTGTCGAGCAGGCGCAGCACGAAATCTCCGCCATCCACGCGCAATTGCTGCACGAATACGCAGCGACCGAGTCCTCAGAACCCGTCCTCGTAGAAACCCTCAGCGACGTTTTCACCGACAACGTACGTTCCGGCCTCTACGCCCTCGATGCAGCCGTCGCCGTCGTGTGGCTCATCACCTGTGCCAACCTGGCAGGCCTTATGCTCGCGCGCGCCAACAGCCGCCGCCGCGAGCTCGCCATCCGCGGCGCTCTGGGAGCCGCCAAATCCCGCCTCGTTCAGCAGTTTCTTACCGAAAGCCTCTTCGTCAGCCTCGTCGGTGGCCTCGCAGGCCTGGCCGCCGCTTGGACCGCGCTGCGCATTCTCAGTCATTACCTCGCAAATGCAGTCCCCTTCGGCGATCAGATTCACATCGACGCCGGCGTCTGCGCGGTCCTCGTCCTCTTCTCCTGCCTGTCCGCCCTCCTCTTTGGCGTTGGCCCAGGACTCTACGGCGCCAGCCTGCCTGTTCAGGAAGGCCTTCGCGACGGAGCCGCCGCATCCGGTACCAGCAAAAAACACGCCCGCTGGCGCGATGCTCTCGTCGTCGGCGAAATCGGCATGACCCTCGCCCTGCTCATCGCCGCCGGACTCCTCATCCAAACCCTCTGGCAGCTCCGCCACACCAATCTGGGCTTCGCGCCGGAGCAGGTCGATACCACCTCCATCTTCATGCCCACCCACGGCGCATGGTGGGAGGGCGGCGATGCCAAAGCTCCCAGCATCGTCACCGGCTTCTACGATCCTCTACTGGACAAACTCAGCCACATACCTGGAATTCAGTCCGTCGGTCTCGCCACCATTCGCCCCTTCACCGCCAGCCATTTCACTCTTAACACCTGGCCCGCCAACCAGCCCCAGCCTTCGCAAAGAGATCAGCACGGCGCAGCCGCGCGCGCCAGCAACGCCGACTACTTCCGAACCATGGGCATTACCGTCACCAGCGGCCGTAACTTTGCGGAGACCGACAGTCCTGGCACACCCCTCGCGGTCCTCGTCAACCATGAGTTCGTCCGCACCATTCTCCACGGCGGCAATCCTCTCGGCACCCAGCTCAAATGGGACGACACCGACAAGAACCTGATTGCCACCATCATCGGCACCATCGCCGACATTCACCAGGATTCCGTACGAGCCGCGTCCTCACCCGAGATTTACTTCGACCTCGACCAGATGACTCCCGGCATGGATTTGTATTCGGTCCTCGCCACCTTCCACATGGATGTCACCGTCCGCACGCGCCTCGCTCCGGAAGCTGCCTTTCGCACAGTCCGCGACGCCGTGCACAATCTCAATCCCAACCTCGCCTTCGCGGAACAGACCACCATGCAGCAAGTCGTCGACGCCTCTCTCGGCCCCCAAACGCTCGCAGCCCGCCTGCTCGGCATCTTCGGCTTCGTCGCATTGCTCATCGCCGTCGCCGGAATTTACGGCCTCCTCGCCTATTCGGTCAGCCAGCGCACCCGTGAGCTCGGCGTTCGCATCGCCCTCGGCGCCCAACGCGAAAACATCCTCTGGCTCGTCCTCCGTCATGCCGTCATCCTGCTGGCACTCGGTGTTTCCGTAGGCCTTGGAGTAGCATGGGCCGCCAGCAGCGTGGTGCGCTCCTTCCTCTACGGAGCCGCCGTTTACGATGCCGCCACCGTTCTGCTCGTTGTTCTCACCCTTGGAATCTGCGGACTGCTCGCCAGCTATCTCCCTGCGCGCCGCGCCGCCGCCGTCGACCCCATAGAGGCTCTCCGCACCGAATAAAGGCAGATCATGCCGTTTCCGCAGGCGCCAGTTGGACAGGATCATGTTGTTCAAGCAACCTGGCCAGTTGTTGGGGGGGCACTGGCCAGCCGAAATAGTACCCTTGCGCTTCGTCACACTGATGAGCCTTCAGAAAGTCGAGCTGTGCTTGTGTCTCCACGCCCTCAGCAATAACCCTCAGATTCAGGCTCTGACCCATGCTCATAATGGCCCTCACAATAATCGTATCGTTGGGATGGGTCGTGATCAGCTGCACGAACGACTGGTCGATCTTGAGAGCATCGAGGGGAAACCTTCGGAGATAGCTCAGGCTGGAGTAACCTGTGCCGAAGTCATCGACAGCCACACGTACCCCGGTTTCTCTCAGGGTTGACAGAATAGACGCTGCCAAATCGGCATTCTTCATCAGTGCGCTTTCAGTCAGTTCCAACCCCAGATATTTCGGGTCCAGGCCAGTTTCGTCGAGGATCGCGAACAGGTCGGCGACAAAGCTCTCGTGCATAAGCTGCATGGCAGAAACATTGACGGCTACAGTCATTCGTGGAAGACCCGCATCCGCCCATGCCTGGGCCTGCGCACACGCTTCCCGCAGCACCCAGGCTCCGATCGGCAAAATGAGCCCGCAGTCTTCGGCGACGGGAATAAACTGCCCCGGAAGAACCAATCCTCGCGTGGGATGTGTCCAGCGTATCAGTGCTTCCACTCCGGTGACCGCTCCCGTCCTGAGATTGATGATCGGCTGGTAGTGGAGTGCGAATTCCTGTCGCTCCAGGGCCCGCCGCAGATGCTCCTCGATCAATTGGCGGTCCACCGCTCGGATGGTCATGCTCGGTCTGAAGAACTGATAGCTCTGCCGACCATTTTCTTTTGCCTGGTACATCGCGGTGTCCGCGTTCTTGATGAGGGCCTCTGCGTCCCGGCCGTCGTCCGGATAGATGCTTACACCAATGCTCGCGGTGATGTGAAGATCGTGCTGTTCGATGGAATGAGCCTCGGCCACTGCCTGCAGCAGTCTTCTCGACATGGCGGCGGCATCTTCAAGTCGTAATATTTCCGGCAGCAGCACGACAAATTCATCCCCTCCCTGCCGGCTTACTGTATCCGCGGCGCGCACGCAATCCACAAGACGTTTTGCGAGCGATTGAAGAAGTTTGTCGCCAATCGGATGTCCCAGGGAATCGTTAATGTGTTTGAAGCCATCCAAATCCAGGAACAGTACGGCAACCTGATGCTCATGGCGCTTCGCAAAAGCGATCGCCTGGCCAACTCGGTCGTTCAGGAGCAATCGATTGGGCAAGCCGGTCAGAGCGTCATGCTGGGCCGAATGGTTCATCTGCTGTGTCATCACTCGCGCCGCGTCAGCTGATTCCACCAGTTCTCTGTTCGAGCGGTTCAATTCCTCAACCTTCTGCACGAGCAGCGCTTCCGCCTTCTTGCGCGTGGTAATATCGCGGATCGCCGCCGTCACCAGGATTCCCTCAGCGCTTTGCAGGGGGCTCAGCATGATTTCGATGGGGAATTCGCTTCCATCCCTTCTTCGCCCGTAAAGTTCGATTCCCATGCCGATCTGTTGCGCCAGTGCCTCAGCCGCGGTTCGGGTTCCGTCGGCGATCAGCCGCTCGGCAAAGCCCTCCGGAATGATGTTCTTTACCTTCTGACCCAGGAGCTCATCGCGGTAGTATCCGAACTGCTTCTCCGCCTGAGCATTCAACAGAACGATCTCTCCGTCCCCGTTTACCACGACCATCCCGTCCGGAGCCGCTTCCAGCAGCCCCCGATACCTGGCCTCCGATTCCTTGTGCTCGCTCAGATCGCGGCAAATCTCGGAAAACCCGCGCAGGTTCCCGGCCCCGTCTCGCAACGGGAAGAAGATGACACTGGCTGGGAACTCCGAACCATCTTTCCGCACGTGCATGCCGAACTCTTCGTGCCGGCCGGTTGTAGCGGCCAATCGGAGCACCTCCTCTGGCCTGCCCCGCTTGATATCTTCCGGAAGGAAAAGGCAGGAGAAATGCTGACCGATAATCTGCTCTGCTGTGTATCCTTTGATCCGTTCCGCGCTGGCGCTCCAGCTGGCAACGTGACCTTGCGGATCGAGCATGAAGATCGCATAGTCCTCCACTCCGTCAAGCATCATCCTGTATTTCTCTTCGCTGTCCCGCAGCGCCTCCTCGGCCCTGCCGCGCCTGCCGCTGTCGCGCAACGCGGTCCAGCCCGCAATTCCGGCGATCAACATTCCCAGCAGAGTTCCAACAATCAGAATGATCCTGGCCTGGCTCAGGTGCTGCTCAGTGGCCGTAAGGCGCAGTGTCCGCAAACTTATTTCTTCGCTCTGCAACTTGCCGGTTAACGCTTGAAACTCATCCATGGCCTGCTGGTTTCGGCTGGTCTCGATAGCGGCTATCGCCGCTTTCTGGCCCTGGACTCTGCGCAGATGAATGATCGTCTCCGCATCCTGGATGTTTTCTGCTGCAAGGCCCGCGAGGGCCGGAAGCCTGCTCTGTTGCAGGGGATTATCGACTGTCAGGCTCTGGAAGGCGTCCCGAACCTGCTTCATCCTCATTACATTCGCATGGTAGAGATCGAGATCCGACTCCCTGCCGGTCAATGCAAACGTACGGCTGCTGGATTCGACGCCCTGCAAGGCCAGGCGTTGATCCTGAATGTTCATCAATACTTCGTGGGTATGCTGTACCCACCGGTCACTCTCATCAGAGAGGACCATCCAGCGATAGGAAACAGCTCCCATCAGCAGCAGGGTCAACATGGCGAAGCCGAAAGCAAGCCGTACCATTCGCTTCGAAGGCGACTCGGTTCTCATTTCATCTGGCCTCTTGCTGCGCGCGATGTCTGAGAGTGGTTGTTTTGAGTCGCTTGGAGACTCAGCAGTGTGCGCTCTTGGTCGGACTGTCGGGCGGCGGCATCTAACTCCGTCCCGCTCAAAGTGTCGCACCACGCCAATGTCCGCACTGCTCACTATTGATCCAGCTCACTCACACAAAGGTGTCATTACCGAGACAGTCTGACCCGTGATGGCAACCGCCGCGCCCGTCGCCCTCTCTCGCCGTATTGGCTCTGGCTTTTGTTTTTCCCGCAGGACGCGCCGCCTCCGTGGATCCCATGGAAGCCATCCGGGACGAATAGCGGTAATATCGATTAAGGGAATGGAAAATACGGACCGCCAGCGCGGCCAGCTCCGAGAAAACCTTACAACGATTCGGGCTGGGAAACCGGGGCAACCACCTGCGCCATCGCGCGTTGCGCCGCCACATGGCCCGCGTGATGCCGCAGCTGCGCAAATGCGGCGCGGCAAACTCCGTAGGCGAGGAGAACTCCAAAGGCAAGAGAAGCGAGCGATGCACAAATTAACATCAAGGTGTTCATTGCGTCCTGCATAATCCCTGTGATTCTCCCTAGGCTTGCTGAGCCTTTCACACCTTTAGATGCAGGGATGTGGCTGGCCCACCATCAATTTGTCCGTCCGATGTCATTCCTAACAGAAAGCGGGCGCATTGACCCGCTTTTCCGTTGCCGAATAAGATACCGAAAGGGTTATCTTTCCGGATTCTAGCCCGACCGTCCCGTTTTGCAACTAGTACAAAAGCGGTATACGCGCGTTTAGTCGTTTTCCTCTTTACAAAGTCGCTTCCCCCGTGTAATGGCCATTACCCAAATAACAGTACGCGGTGCCCGTCAGCACAACCTGCGCGACATCAACGTCCAGATTCCTCGCAATACCCTCACTGTAGTCACCGGCCTTTCCGGTTCCGGCAAATCCTCCCTCGCCTTCGACACCATCTACGCTGAAGGCCAGCGCCGCTACGTCGAAACCCTCTCCGCTTACGCCCGCCAGTTCCTCGATCAGATCGAGCGACCCGACGTCGACTCCATCGAAGGCCTCTCGCCCGCCATCTCCATCGAGCAGAAAACCACCAGCCGCAGCCCCCGCTCCACCGTCGGTACCATAACGGAAATCTACGATTACCTCCGTTTGCTCTATGCCTCCGTCGGCGTCCCTCACTGCCCCCGATGCGGCCGCCAAATCTCCCGCCAGTCCGCCGAGCAGATCGTCGAGCGCATCCTCGCCCTCTCGCCCGGCGAACGCGTCACCATCTTCGCCCCCGTCGTCCGCGGCCGCAAAGGCGAATTCAAAGACCTCCTCGACAAGCTCGACCAGCAGGGCTTCCGCGCCCGCGTCGACGGCGACATCCTCGACCTCGCCGACCCGCCCAACCTCGAGAAGCGCAAAAATCACACCATCGAAGCCATCGTCTACCGCGCTGTCCTCAAGCCCGGCATCGAGAAGGCCCTTCAGGCCTCCGTCGAAAAAGCCCTCCAGATGGCCAACGGCCTCGTCCTCGTCGGAACCCAAAAAGAAGAACAGCTGTACTCCTCATCGATGGCCTGCCCCGATTGCGGCCTCGATGTCCCCAAACTCGAACCCCGCAGCTTCTCCTTCAACTCCACCTACGGCGCCTGCCCCGAGTGCCACGGCCTCGGCAGCATCTACGATTTCGACCCCGCCAAAATCATCACCGACTGGAGCAAGCCCCTCCTCGACGGCGCCCTCGGCCCCGGCTCCTCCTCGCAATACCTCATCCGCCTCATCAATATTGCTGCGGCGAAATACAAAATAGACCTCAAGCTTCCCTTCGAACAGCTCGCCTTCAAACAGCAGGAGCTCCTCCTCTGCGGCCCCCCCAAGGCCGAAGCGCCCCGCACCGGTTTCCACGGAATCCTCGCATGGCTCCGCGATTCTCTCGAAGAAGCCCGCTCCGACAGCTACCGCGAATGGATGATGCAGTACCAGTCCGCCTCCGAATGCCCCATCTGCCACGGCCAGCGCCTCCGCCCCGAATCCCTCGCCGTCAAAATCGACGGCATGTCCATCGCGGAATTCACCGCCCTCCCTATGGACCGCGCCCTCGACCGCGCCCGCAACATCTCCTTCACCTCCCGCGAAGCCCTCGTCGCCGAACGTCTCCGCAAAGAAATCGTCGAGCGCCTGCAATTCCTCAACGCCGTCGGCCTCAGCTACCTCTCGCTTGAACGCAACGCCGCCACCCTCTCCGGCGGCGAAGGCCAGCGCATCCGCCTCGCCACTCAAATCGGCTCCCGCCTCCGCGGCGTCCTCTACGTCCTCGACGAGCCCTCCATCGGACTCCACCAGCGCGACAATCAGCGCCTCATCCAGGCCCTTGAAGCCCTCCGCGACCTCGGCAACACCGTCCTCGTCGTCGAGCACGATGAAGAAACCATCCGCCACGCCGATTACGTCCTCGACCTCGGTCCCGGCGCAGGCCGCCTCGGTGGCCAGGTCGTCGCCGAAGGCACCCCAGCCGACATCATGCGCGCGCCCCAGTCCCTCACCGGCCGCTATCTTGCCGGAAAAATCTCCACCATCCACCGCCTCGTTCCCCGCCCGGTCAGCGGCAAGTGGATCACCGTCGAAGGCGCAAAAAGCCACAACCTCCAGGACCTCACCGTCAAATTCCCCCTCGGCGTAATGACCGTCGTCACTGGCGTCTCCGGCTCAGGCAAAAGCACCCTCGTCAACGACATCCTCTACCGCGCCCTCGCCCAGGAGCTCTACGGCTCCCGCGAAGCCCCCGGCCAATACACAAAAATCAAAGGTTTCGACCTCCTCGACAAGGCCGTGCGTATCGATCAGTCCCCCATCGGCCGTACCCCCCGCTCCAACCCCGCGACGTATACCGGCGTCTTCACCGCCATCCGCGATCTCTTCGCCATGCTTCCTGAATCGCGCGAGCGAGGCTACAAAGCCGGCCGCTTCTCCTTCAACGTCCAGGGTGGACGATGCGAAGCCTGTCAGGGCGAAGGCCAGCGCCGCATCGAAATGAATTTCCTCCCCGACGTCTACGTCCAGTGCGAAGTCTGTAACGGCCGCCGTTACAATCAGGAAACCCTCGCCGTCAAATTCAACGGCTATTCCATCGCCGACATCCTTGATCTCACCATCGAAGACGCCCTGCCCGTCCTCGGCGACATCCCCCAGGCCCGCCAGAAACTCGAAACCCTCGTCGACGTCGGCCTCGGCTACATCCACCTCGGCCAGGCCGCAACCACTCTCAGCGGCGGCGAAGCCCAGCGTATGAAGCTAGCCCGCGAGCTCTCCAAACGCCAGACCGGCCGCACTCTCTATCTCCTCGACGAGCCCACCACCGGCCTCCACTTCGACGATGTCCGCAAGCTCCTCGAAGTCCTCCACCGCCTCACCGACCTCGGCAACACCGTCATCATCATCGAGCACAACCTCGACGTCATCCGCAATGCAGACTGGGTCATCGACCTCGGTCCCGAGGGCGGCGAAGGCGGAGGCCGCATCGTCGCCGAAGGCCCCCCCGAACTGGTCGCCGGTATCCCTCTCTCGTATACTGGCCAGTTCCTGCGTCCCTACTATTCTGGTTCAAGCAAATCCGGTTCAAGTGGATCCGGATCAAACGGACGCATCGCCACCGTCACCTTACCGCCCGTGAACGGCAATCGGCGCTCCAGGTCCGCCGGAACAGAATCCGCAAAAGAAACGATCCAATGAGCGACGCCGAAACAACGAACGACCCGCCTCCCGACCTGACTCCCGACCTGCATAACGACACGCCCTACGCGCCGCAGGCCGCCCCGGAAGCCTCCGCGCCCCTGATCGACAACCAGGCCGACAACCAGCCCGGCTATCTCTGGCGCCCCATCGAGCCGCCACCTCCGCCACCGCTCCAACTCGTCCCGCCGCCCCCGCCACCGAAGCTGATCCCCAACCTCGGCCACGTTCTCGTCTTCCTCGTCCTCATCTTTCCCGCGCTCATCGGTGGCTACATCATCGCGCTCCTCTCCATCTACGCCACCCATCCGCACGTCCGCATCCCCGTCCTGATGCAGCAAATCGGCCAGAACGTCATCTACGCCATCTCCATGCAGGCGGCTATTTACGCGGTCCTGTGGGCGCTGGCCGCTCTCGTGTTCTCCCTCTGGTGGGGCCGCTCCTTCGCCAAAGGCATCCACTGGAACTTCTCCGCCGCCACCCACCGATTTCTGTGGCTCGCCCTTCTCGGCGGCGTCACCGGCCTCGCCATCACCCTGGCAGGCAACTTCCTCCCCATGCCCAAAGCCCCGCCCATCCTCGAGGACATCACGAAGTCCGCCGCCGGAGCATGGGTCCTCATGGCCTTCGGCGTCACCGTCGCCCCCATCACCGAAGAACTCGCCTTCCGCGGCTTCCTCCTGCCCAGCCTGGTCAACGTCTTTCGCTGGCTCGAACGCAAACGCGTCATCGGAGAATCAGCCGTTCACGTCATCGGCATCCCGCTCTCCATCGTCCTCACGTCCATCCCCTTCGCCTTCATGCACGCCGCCCAGGTTTCCAATTCCTGGGGACCGGTCCTGCTCATCGGCCTGGTGAGCGTCGTCCTCTGCATCGTGCGCCTCGCCACCGACTCCGTCGCCGCCGGATTCCTCGTCCACGCCTGCTACAACCTCACCCTTTTCACCGGCCTCCTTATCCAAACCGACGGCTTCAAACACCTCGACAAACTCAAGATGTAACGCCGGCGGTTGTGAAAAAGCAGAACTGTCATCCTGAAGCGAAGCATCCGAATTCGTTGCGCCCGCCTTTGGGCGCAACAACAATTCAGACGCGAGTCGAATGGACCTGCGTTTATCTGTCGGGAGCATCGCGAAATGCTCGCAGCCAGGTTTCTCCCAGTGTGACTTCGACAGCGCGAAGCGCGTCCGGCCGCACGCCCAGTGCTGCTATCCTTCCCCCAACCCATGCCCGTCTCCACTTCAGCAGGGAAAACCGCGCGCACCGCCGCCATCGCCCTCTTCCTCCTCACCACCCTCAACCTCTTCAACTTCATCGACCGCTACGTCCTCCCCGGCGTCCAGCCCCTCATCCAGCGCGAATTCCACATCGACGACGCGCAGACCGGCCTCCTCACCTCCGCCTTCTTCTTCACCTACATGCTCATCGCTCCGCTTACGGGATGGCTCGGCGACCGCCTTCCCCGCAAACCCCTCATCATCGCCGGAGCCCTCATCTGGTCCGCCGCCACCCTCCTCACCGCCACCGTCCACAGCTACCACACACTCCTCATCCGTCACGCCGCCGTCGGCATCGGCGAAGCCACCTTCTCGATCTTCGCCCCCGCCCTCCTCGCCGACTTCTACCCGGAGGAAGATCGTAACCGTGTCCTCAGCATTTTCTACGTCACCATCCCCATCGGCGGAGCCCTCGGCTACCTCATGGGCGGCGTCCTCGGCGACCGCTACGGATGGCGCATGCCCTTCTACATCGCCGCCCTCCCCGGCGTACTGATCGCCATCGCCTTCTGGCTCTTCGTCCGCGAACCGCAACGCGGCGCGGCCGACACCGTCAAACCCACCGCCGCTCGCGCCAGCTTCTTCGGCCTCTTCAAAAATCCCGCCTACTGGACCGCCACCCTCGGCATGGCTATGTGGACATTCGCCGTCGGCGGCATCTCCACCTGGTTTCCCGCTTTCCTCGGCCGCTTCGCCGGCTACTCCGTTGCCCGAGCGGGACTCACCGCCGGCGAAATCACCGCCATCGACGGCCTCCTCGCCACCATCGCCGGAGGCTGGCTCGCCCAGCGCTGGCTCCGCCGCAACCACCGCGCCCTTTACCTCGTCTCCGCCTGGGGCGCGATCCTCGCCATTCCCTTCGGCGTCCTCGTTTTCTTCGGACCGCCGCGCCTGCTTATTCCCGCGGCGTACCTCGCGGAGTTCTTCATCTTCCTCAATACCGGCCCGCTCAACACCGCCATCGTCAACTCCGTCGCCGCCCCCATCCGCTCCACTGCAATTTCCCTTAACCTCTTCACTATCCATTTCCTCGGCGACGCGTTTTCTCCAGGCTTAATCGGCCGCATCTCCGACAAAAGCAATCTCCGCTACGGACTCGCCGCCACCCTCATCTCCCTCGCCGCCTCCGGCCTCATCCTCCTCGCCGGATCCCGCTTCGCCCCCCGCCTCCCCGAC
>Ga0182015_10003253_pt1 | contig 18429 bp, 21 predicted proteins | sample 712P3MmetaG_FD_120478 | JGI IMG/M metagenome (GOLD analysis project Ga0182015, IMG submission 120478) | Permafrost microbial communities from Stordalen Mire, Sweden - 712P3M metaG | ecosystem: Environmental > Terrestrial > Soil > Wetlands > Permafrost | place: Sweden: Stordalen | collected...
AACACCAGACAATGAGTTGACCCGCCGAATTGGAAGAAACCGATCTCTTCGCCCTTTTTGAGGTGCTGGCCCTCTTTCACGCCCACCACGCACGAGGACACCTCGACCATGCCCACCGCGACGAAGCACAGAAGCCCAATCGCGGGCTCATCCGCCTCAATAAAAATGAGCGCCCTAGTATTCACATGCGCGATATAGCCCTGCGAGTTGTTGGGACCCAGCGGATCGAACCCCTCTTCGGCAGCTTCAGCGTAGTAAGCGCCCTCCACATGGCGGACCATTTTGACCGCTCCCGAAACCGGGCTGTGCCAACGGTGATAGTTTTCGGCGCTCAGAAATGCCTGATATACCGTGCCGCCAACGAACTCATCCACAAAGTATCCATCGAGCATATGCTTCAACGAATACGGCTGCGATTTCATCCAGAACGTGTCTTGCGCCTTCACGTCCCTGCCGATTGCAAAGGGCGCCGACTCACAGGCGGTCACGATCGCTTTCGGGTTGTGCGGGTCGGCTACCGGCCGCACTCCCGGCTTGAACCGCCGGATGAAGAAATCGTTCCACGACTTGAAACCATAGAAGGCAGCTTTCGCGTCATGAACATAGTCATCCATATTGATGGCTTTCAAGGCAGCGGGACACAGCCAGCCCGTTGGTGTTTCGTTCAGAACATAAAGGGAGGCCTGTGAGTCGAGGAACTGCGCCCATGCTGCCAGCACTTTCTTGAGCACACGATTCAGCTTCGGACTCAGGAACGCGGCCAGACCGGCGGGCGTGATCATTGGGAAATCCAGAATCGCATTGATCGGACACCCCACCATGCCGGCCGCGCTGAATTCAGGCGCGGTGCTCAACACATGGTCGAGAATTCGCAACATCTGGTGGTAATTCCGAATCTTGATATCGCCGCTTTCGGGCGGAGGAGCGAAAGTCGGTTGCTGCTCAAACATCTGCGTAAAGTACATCAGCATGGCCGGGTCACTTTCGATCAACTCCTGAAACTCCCGAATTGCCGGATGAAAGGGCGCGGTCTTTTTCTCGGCGACTTCAGTGGTCGTTGCGAGCCAGGCGTTCAAAACGTTTCGGTCAGAAGGGAGCCAATGTCCGAGACGGCTGCTGCGTTTGTGGTGGCGGTGTGTCGAGTTGTGCATGTTCTCCGGTAGGCCCGTCTGTTCAGAATACAGTTTCAGCCGCAGTTGCGCTGAGCGGGCCATCGATCAAACTGAGCCGCCACGTGGCGCTAATCCTGGTTCGCTATCTCAAGAAATACAGCGAGAATCCGACGCCGTTCACCTGGACCAAAGGGCCGGAACACTTCCAGCGCATCATCGAAGCCACCAAGGAGTACCAAGCAGCCCACCCGAAGCAGCCAAAACAACGGAAGAGTAACGCTAATACTAAAAAGGACTAACTGGACGATGTACTAGTGCGCTCCGGTTTCTGGTGGTACGAGTTCACTTTCGCCGGAAGGCGTGCCCGAGAGTCCGCCAAGACCACCCGAAAGACAGTCGCGCTTGAGGCGGAAAAGCGCCGCAGGGCTGAACTTGAGCGTGTGCATGCCGGGATGCCCACTGAAAAGCCGGAACACCGTATCCGAACCATCAGTGTTGTGCTCAAGGAATACCGGGCCACATATCCCGTGAACCATCGGGAAAAATCTGTCCTAATGGTAAAGAACCGCTGCGCCCACCTGTTGCGGCTGCTGGGGTCGCTAGTGCTGTCTGACATGACCGCCCAACGGGTAATTGAATACATGGAGAAGCGCCGCAGTGAAGGTGCTGGAAACCGCACGATCAATCTTGAGCTTCAGATCCTTGCGTGCGCCATGGGCTATACGTGGAAAGCGCTTTGGCCGCGCGTAAAAAGGCTGGAGGAAAACCACGACGTTGGCCGCGCGCTTGAATCGGGCGAAGAACAAGCCATCCTCGATGCGGCTGCGCGGAATCAATCGCGCCTAATCTACCCGTTCTTGTTCACGCTCGCCTGGACTGGTATGAGAAGCGATGAAGCCCGAACGCTGCGCTGGTCACAGGTGGATCTTGGAGAGTCCGGGGAAATCAGAGTTGGTGGTTCCAAGACCGAAGCGGGCAAAGGACGCCGGATTCCAATCAGTGGAAACCTCAGGGCAGTTCTTCTTCAGCACCGCGCAAGGTACGAAAGCCAATTAGGTCCGGTGCAGCCCGATTGGTACGTCTTCCCGTTGAGCAATCGACTTGCGTTCAAAGATTCGATGAGGCCCGTCACTTCACTGAAGACAGCTTGGGAAAGCGTCAGGACTAAGGCCAAGGTTGATTGTCGTCTGCACGACCTCCGGCACTCATTCTGCACGAAGCTGGCTGAAGCGGGCGTCCCAGAGGGGACGATGCTTGATATCATGGGACACGTGAGTGCGGCAACGCTCAGACGCTATTCGCACATTCGGGCGCAAGCTCGGCGGGATGCAATTGAAGCCGTGGAATCGCGGCCGTTTTCGGTTGCGGTACCCAAAGAATCCCCAAAGTGGACGAGTCCAACCACGGGATTCCACCCGTAACTCACTGATAAGCTGGCGTAGCTCAGTTGGTAGAGCATCTGATTTGTAAGTAGTTGGTCTTGTTTTCGCGCTGCACTCCGTAGGCCCTATTTACAGCCCTTTCGTGATCATTGTTGGCAGAGTTCCGAGTAGGCTTTGCTTCCATCCAGGTCCTATCGAGGGGAAAATAACGCGATCCAGGCGGGACTAGGAATTTCCTTCCGGGCGCGAGTACGATAGAAGGAGCGCCGGGATAGCTCAGTTGGTAGAGCACCTGACTTGTAATCAGGATGTCGCGAGTTCGACTCTCGCTCCCGGCTCACCAATCTTCAAATCCGCTGCTTGGGCTTTGCGCACTTCAACGACGCAGTAGACGTTGATGAATTTACCGAGGTAATGCCGCGTGTCGTAGCCGAACGGCGCACAGACATCGATCAGTTCTTCAACGGTCATCCCGTCCCGGATAAGTCCAAAGATGTGGGCGCGCATCTGACTGCCAAACTGGCGGTGGGCGATGATGTGAAGGGTGTCCTCGGGTTGCCACTTCCCGCATTTCACTGCCATTCGCTTTAACCTTGCCAGATTCTCTTCAGACCTTCCTCTCTCTTTCAGCTTGGCCTGGTTCTCTGGCTTGGCATTTGAGTTGGCAAGGATCTTCCTCATTTTCTCGCGCCACTCCGGGCTCTGTTGCGCTCTGGCAACACCCTCCCTGCGTCTCGCTTGTATTGCAGGATCATTCTGCATTCTTCGCAGTTGCGCAAGACGTTGTTCTGATCTAGCGGATGCGCTCATTTTTTCGCGACTTGCCTGCCCATTTGGTCCGTTGAGATCAGCACCGCGACCGCCGAGCGCGTGATTGGTTAGTCCGCTCCTCCAAGGCCCATTGATCCACTTGATCTCGGCAGCATCCCTTGCCGCAATACCGCCGTAGATGTATTCAAGGATGCACATGGCCGGGCGGAGTCCTTGGAGCTTCAGGTTCTTTAGCCATCGGCCCGGATGTGTATCTTGCTTGCTAGTGTGCTTGATATGCCCTTGCAGCCGTTGGTTCGGGTTGTGGGTGTATCCGACATACCGCACATTCCCATCCCTCGGGTCCGCAAGCCCATAGATCACCCAATCCGGCTTGGTGAAGCCTCGGATCTGCACCCGGTCGTCCGGCCAAACATTTTCTAGCAGGAGCCTCATTGTTCGCCCCTAGGGTACCGCGCAGGGACACAATGGCTGTTGCCTGTTTGATCAGCGCAATCTTCAGGTTGACATTAGTCGAGTTTCCGTGCTACGGTCGAATTGCGCTTACGGCAGGACCAATCCGCAAGGATCAATCCGTAAGAAAAAAGCAGCTACCCGCAAGGGCTAGTCACCGATAGGCGCAGTTCGGCAGTGGAGCTTGACCGGGTAGTTTCCACTAAAAACCGAACAGTCTGCTGAAGTGGGATTACCCCTTTTAAGGGGATAACCTTCAAGGCATGTGTTAAGGCATGGACCCGGCGATGCCAACAGTGTGCTTGGAGGGAACATGTTCCACCTGCCGGAGATTCCTGTAGGACCAATCGAAGGTATTATTGCTGCCAGTGTCGTTGTCGCGTGGGCGGCAATTTCAGCATTCCAACAGATCAAAGCGAAGCTTCACGAGGACCGCTGCGTGATCTGTAATCGCATCGTCTCCCACCGTGATCAAGCGCGAAACATTCCGGTTGCCTGCCATGAGCGCTGTCGCTACCTCGGGAGTCTGCTACCAAACTGAGGGAGTTGCGGCGCATCCCGGATAAGCGTGACGCGCGCGCGGTGGACTAGTTGCGGGAGGGAGAGGAGGCGGGCCGGAGCAAATCAAGCAGGATGCAGACCAGCACAAAGAGGCCGTTGATGGCGATCATCATTGACAGAGCCTCCCGGTGCGTTGGAGGTATTGACTGCGGACATCCGCTCGGAGCGCGCTGAAAGCCTCGGGCGTCATGCCCGTCCGCTGGCAGACCGTCTCGGGCCGGAGCGCTTCACTGTAGTAAAGCTGGAGTGCGGTGCGCTGATCTTCATTCGGCAAAGCAGCCAGAAGATCGACCATCACGCGGATCTGCGTCTGCGTAGGTGGCCTGCGTTGAATTTGGAATCGAGGTTTGGTGGCAGTTGCCATACGCCCGATAGAATATACTGCCAATTGTGTTGTCGGCAAATTTACAATACTACCCGTTGTAGTCTACGCCCCTTCAGGCTGTCCGCTTCCGCGCTCCGGCAGCCCGGCCTAGCAACCGTAGGAAGTCCTTGGCGTCCGCTTGCGCGCCCGTTAGGTGAGAGGGCGTGAAGTACTCGCGCCGCCCCATCGAGCAGCCGTAAGCGCGCTGCAAGAACTCCCGAACGGTCTCGCGCCCTGCGCTGAGAAGCGCCCGGACTTCGCCTTCCATTCCACGCGCTGCTAGATCGAATGCTGCAAACCGGAACACGTCGATTGCGGTGAAGCAGCCGTCACGCGCCAAGTCCAACTTGCCGATTCGCCCACAGGCGACGTACATATCAGAACTGGTGTTTGCCAGGGAAGCCGGAACCACGTCCGGCGCGGCGTTGCACGCTTGCATCGCTGTCTCCTTGTATCTTTCCTAAAATGGCAATCTGGATTGTTAGCCCAAGCGGACTGCCCATGACTTCATCTCCGGCTCCTTCAAAAAGTTTTTCGAGGAGCGCCCGCCATAAGGAAGCATCAGCTTTTCCATAAGTGTTCAAATGGAAATTTAGGGTTTCTGCTGCCGAGAGAACATCCCGTCCGAGCGCCTGCCCAATCAGCATTCTCTGCGCGGCGGTCATCCGGCCATACCTCGTGGTGCCGGTGCCCTCCCACGAGCCACCCTTCGAGGGTTTCGATGCCCACTTGCCGAGCCCACCTGCATGACGGCAATCGACTGGCTATGAAGAGGAGCCACTTGGCGCACAGTCAGCTTTCCAGCGGGTACGCCTCCGCGCACCGTCTTCGGATTGATGGTTCGTATTGCCATGTCACTCCTTGTCATTCTTTGTCATTCATCAAGCGTGTATAGGCCGCTACGATGGAGTCACCTTGGTCGCCATCTGCCCTTACCCAGTGCGTTGCAAGGTCGGCAACACTCATCTCGATTCCGGCCTCGGGCAATAGCGCGTGACGCGCGCCGGGATTGTCCAGCCGCTCGACATAGACGGTCCCTTGGTTGGTTCCCCGAGCGCGGAGCAGAACAGTTTGCGCCCTGGCAGGGATCTTGCCCTTCAGCAGTTCGGAAAGCGTTACAGCCTCGGTCGAGACCGCGAACAGGCCGGGCACACTCAGAGTGGAAACTGGGGCTATCGTTTGGTTGACACTAATTACATTTTCATTCATGTTATTCGTCCTCGGTGCCATAGATCGGCAGTTCCGAATTCAGTTGTTTCCCGAGCTGGGTGAGAGCATTGTCCATCTTCATCAGGTTGGCTCGGGATGTCATTCCCTGGAAATCAGCCCAAATGATAAGTGCCCGGTCATTGATTTGCTGCGTTTCGGTGAGCAACAAATTCGCTGCGTCGTACTCCGGCACTGTGGCCAGTTGGATGATGGAGTTGTTCAGAAACCCTCGGTCACTTTTGGGCCGTCGGAAATTTTCGACCCTTATCGAATCGAGCAGCGGGAGTGCTTCGGCGCTGCCGTCATCGAGTGCTCTCTGGCCATATGCCGTCAACTCTATCGGGCTCAAATCCCTCAGCATATTTGAGTAATTGCTCTTTAGCGCCGCAAACGCAGCCCGATCCAGGCCAGTGAGTGACGCGCGGGAGAGACAGGATAGCTTGTCGAAAACCCGCTCTTTCAAAGTGTCGGCGGTTAGTGACGCGCGGGCGGAATCCCTTAACAAAGGCGGCACAATTTTGTCCAAGCCGTTGCGGATTTCGACGATTTTGACAATGATCTGGTTCCGCGCGTGAGTGCGGAGTTGGTGTTCAAGATTTGCGTCGCTACCGGACCGCAGAATGTTGCCGTTTGGGGCGCGAGTTCCGACGATAGGCGCGCCGCTAGCTTCCAGCCGGACCTTCTCTATATGGGTGTTCGCTGCATTGATGGCAGCTTGGATGCGCGCCAAGCGATCACGCTGATCCGGCACAAAGGTGCCGGAAAGCCACGCAAGGTTGAACGCCGATACCGGCTTGGGCCAGGGCGTGCACTGGCCTGGATCGTTGGCCGGGCCGAATGGCACTCTCGGGAATAATTCGAGCATATTTGGGAAATCTCCAGTTCTAAAAATTCCGGGCGGGAATATCTGGAGTTCCCAAAAGTAGGAAAGGTTCACGCGAGATCGTACTGATCCTCGTGCCAGAACTCCGGCCCGGTTTTCGCAAGGTAAACAAAATGCACATCAGATCGTCTCGGGGCAGTGGGACGGGAGAAAGGAAGCAAAGCCCGCCGCTACTCACCCAAGAACAACTACGCCTTAACCCTACTACTAAAACATTTCTGCCCGCTCATGTTTGGCCATTGTTCTTGGCCAATTCCGAGCCTCCAACGCGAATGGCAACTTATGTTTAGACGCTAGATTAAAGACGTATGGCCACGAAGAAGGAAGCTGTGACTAAGGCGAAGCCTAACAAACGGCCCGGCCTGACGGCGGAGGCTCGCGCCAGGCAATCGGCCCGCGCCAAAGCACAATGGGCTGCGCCCGATTCCAAGCTGCGCAAGGCATACATGACAGCCAAGGTGCGACGCCCACCCAAGCACGCTGTACGGCTGATCGAGGAAGCATGCGGGCAGTATGGCGCGAATCTGACCACTCTCTGTCAGCTTCTCGGATGTTGCCCGCAAACGCTGTCTGCTTGGCGCAAACGGCATCCCGAGATCGAGGAAGCCATCACGCGCGGCCGCAAAATTGAGGAAGACAAACTGTGGAGCGTCCTGTTCAAACAGGCCATGAATGACAATACGACAGCCGCAATCGTGTTACTCAAGATGCGCTTTCATCATCGGGATAGCGGCCCGATCCCAGGCGAAAAAGAAGACAGCCCAGAGGACAAGGCAGCCAAGATCCGCGCCGCGCTACGGGCCATGGACGATGTGGATGGCGTCAATGGCGGGAACGAAAATGCGCCCTTGCCGTCCATTGAACCTCATCCTAATCGACGATGATGACACCGCGCCGGGAAATCGAGTTGGTGTCTCCGCTCTACTTCCCTGATGTCACTCGCTTGTGCCGCATATCCAAGAACGGGCTAGTTGCGGAGTGCTTCTCATGTGGAACCGTCATGCATGGAGGCGTCCATCTGTGTGAGGTAGCATATGGGGGATTCTTTTGCGCCAATTGCTGTCCGGCCTGTACAGGGATTGTGAAGTTGACCCCGGTGGAAGTCGAGGCGATGGAGCGGAACAAGGCGCACCCGCCAGCCCTTAAAGTAAGCCGCTGCTCGAAGACAGTGCAGCATGAGCGCCAGCAGCATGGGCGCCTGCCAATAGACGCGCCGATACACATTCTGGATGAGGACCGGGTATTCCGAGGGAAGCGCTTGCAATGTTGGCAACTACTCCACGACGGTATGACCGTGCGCGCGTTCATCGAGGCTTGCAAGCTGCACGGACTCGATGCCCGGCACAATTTGTGCCGGTTCGTCCGTGTGTACGGCTGCGTGAAAGTTCCTGGCTATCATACCGCCACGCCGGATGAGTAAGCCTGTATAGAGCCTGGATTCTGTCAGACGTTAGTTGCTGTTTGCACACGGCCACTGAGCAGACATGACGCGGCGCGCGGTGCGACCGACTAATGGACAATTAGCCGGGCTATGATTGGTGGCGGTATGACAAAGGACATTGTTAGCAAGCTGATGGCTCTTCTCAGCGAGCCTGTCGACACCGAATGCAAAGTTGTTTACCTTTTGGCAGAGGTACGAAAGCTGCTGGAGCGGGACGACCCGAACCACAACATGGGCTCTTTGTGGATGTATTGCCATTGGGCGCTTCACGTTGACTTGGAATCGCCAAAGACTACCGAAGGCTTCTTAGAAAGAGTGGATCGATGGGTCACGAACACTGTTGCGTATCTGACCCCAATGGGTACGTGGAGTTTCCGTGAAGAGTACAATCTCTTCAAGGACTTCGTCTACCTCAACACTTTCCGGCATCAATTGCGAGTATTTTTAGCTGCTTACAAATTGCCAACAACGTTGTGCAGCGACGACGATTGGTGGCATCGTTTCATCCAAGAATACGGGGGAGTGATCGAGGACGGAACACTGGCGGCGGTTGGTAAGAAAAGCACACTTCAGGCGGTGGAGAAGGTGACGTTTGAAAAGAGCGGCAATCTAACCGCCGAACATCATGTGCCCTTTGTTATCCAGTGGACTATCCAGCTCAAGGACGGGAGAACTCTGAAGACATCCGTGGAGACTGTTCCCGAGGGCTCAGGAAACATGACTGCTCACCATCTCGAAATCATCAACAACAGCTTCGTGCCTCCAAGGTAGCGGCAGGAATCTATCTCGGCCCTGTCGCCTGTCTCCGGCGCGCGGATGGCGTCCTGCCCACGAGCAGGGCAGCGCTGCTGCGTTTGGCGGACATCCGTGGCGGTGATGACGCGGGCCTGTGATGCGTCGGGCCTGTATCAGCACTGGATTGGTCAATCCTGAACCGGCGCGGAAGTGGCCAGAGAACACGCCCGGCTGTGCAATGATGCCGTTCAACCTGCTAATCGAGAGTTAGCCCGCCTGTTCTTTTTTAAGGGCGTCCGATACACAGGACTGACAAGAAAAAACCCCCAAGGGGTTTTAGCCTCTTGGGGGCGTCGGTTTGTCGGGCTGTGCTGGCTGCGCGCCTTTTAGCGCGCTACCTTCTCGCTAAGCTCAAAGCCTATGCAAGGCTCCTGTGCCTTTGGCTTTGGAATGGAATGCTTCTGAACCTTTGATTTCGCTGCTGGCATCTGGACAGTGGGCTCCAGAATGATGATCACTGGCTTTTGCTCGGGCGGATCGGCGTGCGGCTTGGAGTAAGCCAACCACGCGACCACAAGGGCCATCAGGGCGAGCAGTACCTGTACGGGAATAGACACACAACTGATCATGTAGAGCTTTCTCTCGATTCCCCTGTTGTCTACCTCTTGAGATTGTCTGCATGATCTTTTCGCTTTCTTACCGGACGGCTTGGTAGCCATCGACGCTCCGGTGACGAACTATTTCAAAAAGTGTTGGGATCACTTTGCAAACTTCTTTGATGAAATAGACTGCACCGATGATATGAGCGATGACGCTCGCTGGCATAATCCCTATTCGTATTCGGCCCAACCAAAACTGAAGCTACCTCGGACGGGTCAGATACTGATTCTGACCAAATGGGCCTAAGTGGCAAAGCCACAACTGACGCTTTTTCGGACTGACCATATGACTGAACGCGCTTAAGCGGCAACGCTTCAACTGCCGCGACATTGAAATGTTTATCTACTGACAAAATGCGCTCACGAACTAATGAGCGGGCGAGTCGTTGGTCTAGACTCCCCGGTGGTCCTGCGCCTGGCGGAACAACGTGTCTGTGCATGATGAAAGCTGCCTCCTTTGGTCAGCCGTCAGCCGCCCTCAGAATACACGGCCAAACTACCGAAGGCAAGGCCCCTACTAAGCCGCGCGAACCATCTGCGACCAGTGCCGCATGCCCACGCTCCTATCAACTCACCTGTATAACGCCTGGATCACTCATTGACCAGATCGATGGGTTGCACACGAACCACACACCTGCTGTGCTTTCGCTGTGATGGACGGACTAACTAAGGATTAGCAGCGCTGGCGTTTGAACATAAAGAATACGTGTTCAAGTACAAGCGGGCGTGGCTTTCGAGCAACATTGCTTTGTTCAAAGATGGAATGCTTCTTTTACCGAGGACGTGTATGTTCATTGGCGCGCGCCGCGTGAACGAAGGATGCCGCCCGTCCCGGATCGAATTCCGTCCTGGATCCGTCCCGGATCGTCTGGGACGCTCGAAAGCCACACCCGCTTGACGCGCGCGCATGTTTGCGTGGCGTCCCGTAAGAAATTGGTATAACCCTCTCCTCAACAGCAACAACAACAAATTGAGAGAGGAGGTATAGAGAAATTCTCGCGGGACGCGTCTAAAACCCATACTAACCTCAACCTCTTCAAACAATTACGCCGTCCCGAGCTATCCGGGACGTATCCAGGACGCGGCCACATCCGGGACGAGAAACGCGGCCCGGTCACATCTTTGAACCTTGGATCGAGTTTGGCTGGCGATCCTTGTACAGAGCGTCCACTGTATCAGCGCCCGGTTCCGCTGGAGTATTGTTCACCTGATACGTCCACAGTGTCCGTAGTTGTGCTGGATTCCAATGGCGATAAGTCTCGAAACTCCGAATAGCCCACATGTAGACACGCTCTTGGCCGGTACGCGTTCTGCCGAGATCCAGATACCCAAGCTCACTGAATGCGTTCGCGATCTCCTTGGTGTTAGTACGCAAATTGAACTCCACCGTGAGTGGCTTCACGAGCGCTGAAGTGGAGACCAGATCCCACTGAAGTGGATACTCCCGCGCCTGGACATGCTCATCGATGAATTGCTTCAGCGGTGTCATTGACTGCCTAATCATCGCCCGTTTGCCATCGGTCATCGGGGCATGCGCTTTCGCCTTGAAATTCGCCAGAGAACGATTATCCAGGTAGAAAGCTAGCGCGGCTGCATTGGCCCGCGTCCAATCGAACAGCGGCCCGTAGTAGGCATTCGAGTCGGGGTGAGGTGGCGAGTTCGTCTTCAAGATGCAGTAGCGCCGGTCCGTGTTGTCAATAATCAGCGCATTGTTGTGATTGCTGAAGAAGAGGAAGTTGAATCTATTCGCCTGCTCATACGGAGGCCGGTACATTTCGCGGATCGTACACCATGGCTCGGTGATCATCGGTTTTAGCTTGTTCATGATCTCCAGCCGGGCCTTCGCCATCATCTCTTCGATGACGATTAGCTGTGTGTTCCGCTGCCATTGCGTAAACGTCTCATGCAGGCTATCGGGATGGACCATCTTCACGTTATGCGCTCCGAGCACCAACTGCATCACGAGAGCAAAGTAGCTCTTGCCGTTTCCCTGGTCGCCCTCCAGCAGAATTGCCCAGTGGACCTTCTCTCCGGGATGCTGAACTTGGAATGCCAGGTAGTCGAGTAGAATATTTGCCTCATCGCCATCGGGGTACAGGTACTTCACATGATCCAGGAACGGCTGTACATCGCCCTTTACTGGCTTAACCTTGGATGGGCGCCAGTAGTTCAGGCATTCTTGCCCGTTTATTTCCCTTACAAATAACGGTTGCTCGGGCCAATAGGTAACGCCCTCCACCTTGCGGAAGTTAGCATTCTTGAGCACGTGAGACGAGGGATTCCCACGCGCGAACTCGGAAGCGTGCCACGCGTCAAACTGGTCCTTGTCCCATTCCAAGAAGCGATCAGTTTCCACAAATCGCTTTATGGCAACGGCATATATCCAGTTCTCCCGGATCTCCGGCGCATTCGCAGCCTCGGTATCGAAACCGCGGAATCCATTCTGCCTGGCGAAGTGGATAATGGTTCCGGCAGTGAGCCCCTTGTCAACGAAGCTATTCCATTGAACCATTGCCGTCTTCTCGTCATACTTCTCCGGCGCTCCGTGGCTCCACTCATTCCAGACTTCCCAACCGCGCTTGTCGCCCAACTCCTTCTTGAGCCCAGCGCCGATTTGCCACCAATCGTTACGGTCACAATCAGGCGGAAGGTAGCGCGGGCCGTCCTCGCCATCCTTTCCAGGCCCACGCATATGGAGCAGCTTTACCAACTGCTCTGCGCTGGCAGCATGGTTCTGCTTGAGGCTTTTGGCAACAGCATCATTTAGCTCATGGTCGATGTCGCCCGAGATGTCTATGTCAGAATCCTTCATGACTAGTCGCTCTAGCCACTCCGGCATGTCCGCAATACGCGCCTCCGCGTCAACCCAACTGTACTTGCCGCCAGATTCGTGATTACTGCCCGGAAGCAAAACGTACCCACCATACCCTCGGATATCGAGATGCTTGCCAGGGCAATCGGTCTTGTTCTTGATCTCCTTAGTAGTGAGGAAATAGAAGTGCCGGCCACCACCGCCAGTGTTGGAGGTCAATGTGGCCGGCAGCGGTGCATTGGCTTCGACGAGCGCCCGGAGTGACGCCGGGCCAACCTTCTGCAATTCTGTCTTCTTATCAACGCCGCAATCCTCATCAAGGACGATTAGCCCTCCGTGGCCTGTCGCAAGGCCGATGTTGGCATATGGGTTCTCCGTCCACCACGCGCGGATCTGAGCTTCATCATTCGAGGCGTCCTGGACTCCATTGCGTGTGCAAGGATGTTTCCCGACCCTCGAACATTTTGCCTTGCGGCACGAGCAGCCACCCGAGGCAAGCACATAAAAAACGGGGAATATCTTCCACCCACGCTTAATGTATTCGAGCGCGAACGGGAGATTACCGTCATTGTTCAATTTAAGATTGTTTTTCGCCATAGCGTTCTCTTGACCATGGCGGAATGTCCCGGCTTGCCGGAGGGCAGGCGACTCGCGTTATCCTAGTAATGGATTGTTTGAGCCTTCCCAAGGCCAGACGGAACTGGGGCGCAGATATTTCGGGTCTGCGCTCCAAACTATTCCGCCTTTGCCGTCTCCTTCTTGTTCGCAGCCACGGCCCGAGCGATACCTGTAGCGGCATTCGGTGCAGAGCCATCCTTGCGAGGACGCCCGCGCTTGAACTCGGGGTTGAAGCGACGATCTTCCGGGTTGATCTTCTGGGCCTCCATGTATGCCACCACGTCTTCCATTGAGTAGCGAATGCAACGAGGCATCGGGATGTAGGGAATACCAACGCCCTTGCTCCGATTCTTTCGCAGCGTGGAGACGAGAATACCTGTCATTTGCTCTACTTCAAATTCATTCAAGTAAAAGCGGGGAACCGAGCGGTTGCGCTTGATGGCGGGCGCGTCAGCGGCGCTCTTCATCAATTGTTCGAGAACAGCAGCGGACATTGGGATTGAAGTCTTCCTATGCCGCCAGTCCGGTATCGGGTTGTCGCCTATACAAATCAAAAGGCCCAATCCAGAGAGAACGGTTCTGCTGGCCTGTGCGGACACGCCGCAACCAGCTTGTTACCACTCATTCTTTGGATTGGGCCTTGAATCCGGCCTTACATCATCCAGGGGCTAGCGGCCACTGAGTGCCTGTCCCTGATCTACGCCCCGCTTTGTTTTTAAGCGACCACGGAGCGGACTCTTCTAGTATCGCTCATCGTCCGCGCGAAAAAGAAGCGGGTATTTTCTTTATTTGGCCAAATGATCCTGGATGTAAGCAGTGATCGTCTGCTGTCTCTCGCGCAGCGGACCCAGGAGCGCCCGCATGTAGGCGACGGTGATGCTCTTGGGCCGCTGATTGGCAAGGAATGCGATGTCTGTAAGGTTCACGCCCGCGAATTGCGCAAAGGTAATGTAGGAGTGACGCAGCGCGTGAGGTGAGAAGTGTTTCAAGAGATCATGGCGCTTCTCGGTTGGCTCTTCAATATGCTGACTGTCGCTGTCAATCGCCGGGAAGACCCAGGGCGAATCCGGGAATGCGGCATTGGTCATCTTGCACGCGCGCCGGGCCTTCAGCAGGTCCACGAGGAAGTCTGACAGCGGAACATAGAATGCTTTGCTGGCTCCGCCTTTGGGCGTTGGGACGAACACGGACGGCACGCCGTTCACCGCGCCCGTCAGGTCCACATCCTTCCACATCATTTCGCTCGTGGCTGTACTGCGGTTGCCGGTGAACAATGTGAACAATTGGAAATCGCGCCGGATCGGATTGGGCAGCTTCATTACTGCGTCGTACCAAACTGGCAACTGCTCCAAGCTCAGCGCGGAATCCTTGGCGTGTTCCGGGTTCAACTCGATAGGCTGGAACTCCGGCAGTTTCAAGTGCGACTTCTTGACGCGGGCGTGCTTGTAGACGGCCCGGAACAACCTCACAGCGCCGTTAGCTGAGTAGGGTGCCGGTCCACACGTTGCGCGGCGTCCGCGCCCGGCCTTCTTGGTTCGATCCCAGCCGCGCCGCGTCACCCGGTCATGAAGCGCCTCGATCAAATGCTGATTGGCGCCCAGCCACGTCATCGGCTTATCCATCAAATCGGCAAGATGCGTTTCGGCGATGTTCAGGTAGTTGTGAATGGTCTTGGCGCTCCGTTCCCGCTTGCGCTCGTATAGGTGAGCGTTGAGAGCATCACGGAAGGTGAAGGCGTCCGTCTCCGCATCGATCAACCCTTGCAGCTTGCGCTGCTGCTTTTCATCGTTCGGGTTGATGCCGTTCTTCATCTGGACAATCGCAGCCATGGCCAGTTTCCGTGCGTCCTTAACGGTGATGGTATCGGCGCGCCCGAGGTTGACCATTACCGAGCGCCCGGCGATGTCGTGCTGGCAGTAAAAAGATTTGCTGGTGCGATGGCATAGGACAAAGAAGCCTCGGACTTCGGTGTCGTAGTAAAGCGCAGGCAGCTTCTCATGCGGTCCGAACACGGAGTCAGCACCTTGCAGCGGGAGATTTTTGACGTTGGCGTCCGTGAGTTTCAAACGTCCTTTGCGCCGCACTGGAGTGACGGGCGCGGGCATTTGAACAACATTGGAGGAGGGTTGTGGCATGGCGATTGTTCCTTTCCTGGATGGCAGGATCATCGCCTCCATCGAGGCAATATCGAGGGTTTTGCAATCGCCAACAACCCGCGCGGGCTCAACAGCCCGGACCCGCCACTGCTCCTATTATACTGAAACTGAAGCACTTGGGGAAAACCGGGGGAACTCCCGGAAAACCCGGAACGGTTGGCCGGTATACTTTGTAATCAGAGGGTCGGGGGTTCAAGCCCCTCCGCCAGCTCCATATCGAATCCGCGCCCTCACCGAGCGTCCGGAACAATGTGCTCCAGATCCTGGTTGTTCTGATCGCACTCGGCTTCCATGATGCGCTCGTCGCGCGGCGGATGGCGCAGAACCAAGCGGTATTGCCATGCCTTGGTGAACACCTTGGGGTCCTCCATGGTCGCTTCGTAGCGAATCGTGCCGTCCGGTTGCAGCGTGTAGCGCTCCACCACGTGTAATTGATCGCTGTGAAAATGCCCAGCGCCGGGAAGCCACGTCTTGTCGTTGAATCCAGTCACGTCCACCACCAGCGTGCCGCCATCCCAGTGCCCCGCCGAATCGCCCATATAGGCCGGATCGAGTTCTTCCGGATGAGGCCGGCCCTCCGTCGGGATAATGCGGAAAATGTGGTTCGATTCGTAGAGAATATAAAGTTTATTCGGCGTCTGTGCAATCTCGAACGGCACCGGAATGCCGGTAATTCGCGGCACTCCGGCCATCTTGCAATGCACTGTGGGATCGTTGCGGTCGTCCGACGCCAACTGCTTCACCTTGGGCAGAGCCCAATCCTGATAAGGAGGCGGGCCCGCGGGCGGACCCCAGGTGCTCGATCGGCCCTCGCCTGGACGCACTTCGCCCGTTTCTCCAAACAAACTCACCCCGATAGCCTGCCAGATCCCGGACAAGTCAGGTTTGCCTGCGGATGCTTTACTTTGCCCGAATGCGCACACCGACGACGAAACCACTACCGCGGCCGCGATCAAAACGGAAGATCTTACGAGTCTCATCGGGCTCCTACTGCGCCGCCGGCGGCCCAAGGAAAAGCTTCTTGCCGTCAGGCAGAGTCACCTCGCGGCCGGCTATCCGATTGCTGCCATCTTTCGACCGCCAGCCAGTGACGGTGATGGTGTCGCTCTCTTTCAGGCTGCCCTGATGCCAGCCCGTGCGGCGCAGAGTATTGGGCGGATGACCCTCCAGCGCCCAGTTGATCACTTGACCATCCTCGCCCTTCACCGCCAGGTAAATGTAGACGTGCGGATTGCTCCAATCGATCTTGGTCACCACGCCAGCCAGCGTGATCGGTTTCGTAACGTCGTATTCCGCGGCGAACGAATGATGCGCCTGGACTGGCGCCGACGCAGCCATGAAGCAAAGCCCCAGGATCGATGCCCACCAGACTCGTGAACGCATAGGAACACAATACAGTGGTTGTTCCCGCAATTCAACCGTCGATCAAATTCTTGAATATGATCGGTGTAGTGCTTGTATCGAGGGTAATCCGGCTGGTGCTTTGGTTGCTTGCCAACCTGTTCTTCAAAATACGCATTATCGGCGCGGACAACATCCCCGCCACGGGCGGCGCGCTCCTCATTTCCAATCACGTCTCCTATGCTGACTCCATCCTGATCGGCTGCGCCACCCCGCGTTTCATTCGTTTCCTGATATGGCAGCCGTTGTACGACCTCAAATGGCTCAAGCCGTTCTGCCGCCTGTTGTTTGCCATCCCGCTCCCCACCCGTTCACCGAAGGAGTCGTTGCGTGCGCTTCGCAACGCGCGCGCGGAACTCGAAAAGGGCAGTCTGGTTTGCATCTTCCCCGAAGGCGAGATGGCGCGCACTTCCCACATGAAGCCGTTCGAGCGCGGCGTCGAGGTCATTGCACGCGGCGTCGAGACCATTCCGGTGATTCCCATTTACCTCGACGGGCTGTGGGGGCACGCCCTCAGCCGCAAGGGCGGACGTGTGTTCGCGTCGCGCTTGACGCTGCGGTATCCCGTCACTGTAAATATCGGCGAGCCCATTACAGGCGAAGTTGACGCCGAACATCTCTATCAACGCGTCCTCGAACTCGGCACCGAGATTCAGACCGCACAAAGCGTTATCGAATGAAAGGCACCTGGTCGCGCGTTGCCCTCATCTCCCTCGGCGGGTTTTTCGAGTTCTACGATCTTTTCTTCACCGGCTACATCGCGCCCGGCCTGGTCCGCTCCGGCATCCTCACTCCCACCACTCCCGGCCTCTTCGGTACCACCGGCATCGCAGGCTTCGTCGCCGCCATGTTCGCCGGACTCTTCGTCGGCACCGCGCTGGTCAGCTTCGTCGCGGACCGCTTCGGCCGCCGGGTCATTTTTACGTATTCGCTGCTCTGGTACACGGTCGCCAGCGTCATCATGGCCTTCCAGCATGAAGTCTTCGGTCTCGATTTATGGCGTTTCATTTCCGGCATCGGCGTTGGCGTCGAGCTGGTCACCATTGATGCCTATCTCACCGAGCTCGTGCCGGCCAACCTGCGTGGCCGCGCGTTCGCCATCAATCAAGCGATCCAGTTTTGCGCAGTCCCCGTGGTCGCACTATTGGCCTGGCTGCTGGTCCCGCGCGCTCCGTTAGGACTCGATGGCTGGCGCTGGGTGGTGCTACTCGGCGCCGCCGGCGCGATCTTGGTTTGGTGGATCCGCCTCCGCGTTCCCGAAAGTCCCCGCTGGCTCGCTGAGCACGCGCGCGGAAAGGAAAACGTCGCGACCCAGGGCAGCTTCGCCGCAATGTGGCGGCCGCCTTACCGGACGCGCAGCATCATGCTCGTTATCTTTAATCTGTTTCAGACCGTCGGCTTCTACGGGTTTTCAAACTGGGTGCCGACGTTGCTGATCAAGCGCGGCATCGCCATCACCAGCAGCCTCGAATACACCTTCATCATTGCCATCGCCGCCCCATTCGGGCCGCTCCTGGCCGCCGCCATCGCCGATCAGCTCGAACGCAAATGGCAAATCGTCGCGTCCGCGGCCGTCATCGCAGTGTCCGGCATCCTGTTCGGACAAATGACCGCTGCCGCGCTGCTCATCTTCTTCGGCGTGCTGCTCACGCTGGCGAACAACATCCTGTCGTTTTCCTGCCACGCCTACCAGGCCGAGCTCTACCCCACGCGCATCCGCGCCCTCGCCGTCGGCTTCGTCTACTCCTTTAGCCGCATCTCGGTAGTCTTCAGCTCGTTTGTAATCGGATTTGTTCTCGACCGCGCCGGCGTCCCCGGCGTCTTCACCCTGATCGCCGGCAGCATGCTGATGGTGATGCTAGCGATCGGCCT
>Ga0182015_10003255_pt1 | contig 18422 bp, 18 predicted proteins | sample 712P3MmetaG_FD_120478 | JGI IMG/M metagenome (GOLD analysis project Ga0182015, IMG submission 120478) | Permafrost microbial communities from Stordalen Mire, Sweden - 712P3M metaG | ecosystem: Environmental > Terrestrial > Soil > Wetlands > Permafrost | place: Sweden: Stordalen | collected...
CCGACCACGGCATGCGCCTCACCGCTCACGCGGGTGAAACCGGCCCTCCGGAATCCGTCTGGGGAGCGCTCAACCTGCGCGCCGAGCGCATCGGCCATGGCCTCACCGCCTTCCACGATCCCGATCTCGTCGAAGAGCTTGCCCAGCGCCAGGTCCCCGTCGAAATCTGCCTCACCAGCAACTTGCGCACCGGCCTTTGCCCCAACCTGAACGACCATCCTGCGAAGAGTTACTTCGACCAGGGCGTGATGATCACGCTCAACAGCGACGACCCCGCCATGTTCGGTACCACGCTCGCCCGCGAATACCAGATTGCTCAGCAAACTTTCGGATTCACTGACGAGCACCTGCGCGAACTCGCCCGCAACTCCTTCGAAGCATCATTCCTGCCCGCCGAAAAGAAGTTAGAATTTCTAAACCTGTTCGACGCCGCCGCCGCAAGATAAGACTATGTAGGGACAGCCGCCCTCGGTTGTCCGGCCCGGCGAAGCCGGCCTCTCATCAGCACGACCGTTGTTGTAAAATCGCCAATCGAAATTCAGAAATGCGCATCGCATCTACTTAGAACTGAGAACCGCGTGTCCCAACACATCGGCATCGTCGCCTGCAGCACCGAGGGAGCCGCACTCTGCTACCGCACCATCTCCCTCGAAGGCGCGCAAATGCTCGGCCCGCACGATCATCCCGAGGTCTCGTTGCATTCGCACTCGCTCGCTAAATACATGCAATATGTCCGCGCCAACGACTGGGCAGGCGTTGCGGAGCTCATGCTCTCGTCGGCAGAAAAGTTGGCCCACGCCGGTGTCGATTTTCTGATTTGTCCCGACAACACTATCCACCAGGCGTTTGACTTGGTCGAGCACCGCTCGCCGCGTCCCTGGCTCCATATCGCCAAAGAAGTAGCGAAAGAAGCGCAGCGCCGCCAGTTCAAGCGCCTCGCCGTTCTCGGCACGAGTTACCTGATGGAAGGTCGGGTTTACCGCGAAGCATTGAAAGCCGCGGGTATCGAGCACCGCATTCCCGGAGCCAAACAGCGCGAACGCCTCGACCAGATCATCATGGACGAACTGGTCAACGCTCAATTCCTGCCGCGCTCGCTCGCATATTACGTAGAAGTAATCCGGGGATTGAAAGATGAAGGTTGCGACGCAGTCGTGCTCGGTTGCACCGAAATCCCGCTGCTGGTCACGCCAGAATCTTCGCCGCTCCCGACGCTGGATTCGACGCGCCTTCTGGCGAAAGTCGCCGTGCGCAAAGCCGTAGAAGGCTAAAGTCAATGTGGGGACAGGCGCCCCCTTCGACAAACTCAGGGCAGGCTCTCGGCTGTCCGCCGAGCGTAGCGAGGCCGTATCCGAAATTCTAGGAAAGTTCACTATTTCGAGCGAGGTAGTCTCCAAATTTAGGAAAAGTTTGTCATTTCGAGCGAGCCGGAGCGAATGCGCCGGCGACACGAGAAACCTGCTGTTCAGCTTTCGTCAACTTATGACTGCAACAAACCGCAACGCCTCAAGCCATCGCCTCACGTTCCGCCAACTTCCCGATCTCTACGCCATTGTCCGCCTCTCTCCCGATGCCTCCGTCCCCCACTGGGCTACGCAAGCCGACTTCTCCTCGATCACCCGCACCCCCGAAGAACTCTCCATCGTCTGCCCGCTAAACAACGTCCCGAAAGACGTCTCCCCTGGCCCGCGCTGGATCTGCCTCAAACTCGAAGGCCCGTTCCCCTTCTCGCAAACCGGAGTTCTGCTCTCCTTCATCGCGCCGCTCTCCGACAACGGCGTCTCCATCTTTGCCGTCTCGACCTACGATACCGATTACGTATTGATCCAGAAAGACTTCATAGGCCATGCCCTCGATATGCTGCAGCGAGCCGGTCACGAACTCTGGCCGAGCGACGAATCGCGGCGCAGGTTCATCGAATGAGCGCTCAACCCGCAGTGCCGTGGACACCATTCACGCCGCCGAATTAGCCGAACACTGTAACCAAGCCTGCGTTTATCCCGCATCCATGCTGTAATTGAGGGATCAAGTCAATCCATGCCGTCTACCATCACAACCCTGCGCCGCCGCACCAAAGCCCTGCACCGCAACCTGCGCGGAGCCGCCATGGCCGCGCGCGCTCTTGCTTCAACCGACCATCCTTTGCTGGCGCACATCATTCCCGTCCGCCGCTGCAACCTGGCCTGCACCTACTGCAACGAGTTCGACGATTTCTCGAAGCCCGTGCCCACAGGAGAAATGTTCCGCCGCATCGACAAGCTGGGTTCGCTCGGTACGGCAGTAGTCACCATTTCCGGCGGCGAGCCGCTTCTGCATCCTGAACTCGACGACGTCATCCGCCGCATCCGCGAGAACGGCATGATCGCCGGCCTCATCACCAACGGCTACCTACTCGTTGCGGACCGCATTCAGCGGCTCAACCGTGCCGGACTCGAATGGCTGCAGATCTCCATCGACAACGTGAATCCCGACGAGGTTTCCAAGAAGAGTCTGAAAGTTCTCGACAAGAAACTGCAACTGCTCGCCGAGCATGCGGATTTTCACGTGAACATCAATTCTGTCGTAGGCAGCGGCATTCACCATCCGCAGGACGCACTCGTCATCGGCAAGCGCGCCCTCGAACTCGGATTCACTTCCACCATCGGCATCATCCACGATGGCAGCGGTCAACTGCAGCCGCTGGGCGAAGAAGAGCGCCGCATCTACGAGGAGATGAAATCGTGGGGAAAGCGCAGCTTTACCCGCATCAACGCTTTTCAGGACAACATTGCCCAAGGCCTGCCCAACGACTGGCGCTGCCGCGCCGGCGCGCGCTATCTCTACATCTGCGAGGACGGCTTAGTTCACTACTGTTCGCAGCAGCGCGGCTATCCCGGTGTGCCGCTCGCAACCTATACGCGGGATGACATGCGCCGCGAATACCTCACCGAAAAATCCTGCGCGCCACATTGCACCGTCTCGTGCGTACACCAGGTCTCGATCTTCGACAGTTGGCGTGCCCCGCAGCACCTAGCCCCCGCAGCCCCCGCAGCAGCATCGGCCGCCGAGCTCGTCCAAATCAAATAGAGGCCGCCTACTTCTTCGGCTGCGCCGACGGCGGCAAAATCCCATTCAGCCGCAGATACATGGCTGCCGCGGCATAATGATCAGCCCACCCGCTAGCCACGCTCAGCGCAGCCATAGCGCGCGGACCTTGGCGTCCACCAAAAAGTTCAATACTGTCGCCCAGCTTGGAGTCGTCCATTTTCCCCAGCGCATCTGCGCAAAAATCGAACGAAGCCGTGGCCGCTGCCAGCATCTTTTCCTTCGAATCGGTTTCCTTCACTTCCTCAACTTTAGGTGCGGCAACGTCGGCCGCCTTGGCACACAGGACATTGTTCGCGCCAATGATGTGCACCACCAGATGCGCAAAGCTCATCTGCTCTGGCGTGGGCTTGTAATTGAATTTGTCGGCAGGCATGGCGCTAATGGCGCCAAGAATGTTATTCCGCGAGCGCGGCAGCAGCATGCGAAGCGAGGTGGCTACAGGATCTTTCACCGGTGCGGAAGCCTGCGGAGATGCCGGCGTGGACGATGGCGGCGCCATCGTCTGCGCCCATCCGGTATTCAGACAGATACCTGCGAACAGGAATGCGACAAGAATGCGTTTCATCTCAAGTCTCCTTAACCCCAAAAGGTTGGTTGCATGGCCGAAGTGGTTTGCCTTGTGTTAAGAACTTGCCGCGAGCGGCGCCCAACTTCCAGAATAAATACCACCCGCGACGATCGCAATGGCGGTCGTCCGTTTCACTTTGCTGTTGCAGGAAAATCCGATCCCCATCAGGACGATGCTCCAGATGGCGATCACATCGAGTGCCGAAGCCATCCCATATAGAAATTTGTTGTCCGTCGGATCCATGAAGTAAGCCGGATTCGTCGCCACCGGATTGTTCACCTTAAAGCCTTCAGAATTCACTCCGGCAAACATCGATATCACGCCCAGAATTGACCCAATCACGCCGGGCAACGCGGCATAGAAAACGATGGCGTAGGCCGTTTTGTAGGAAGCATCCGCTCCCCCGCCAAACTTGAAACTAGCCCACAATACGAAGCTGGTGATCGCAAAATAGAACAGGATCATCACCGGGATCCCGTACGACAGATAACGAATCAGATTGCTGGAAAAACGGATTCGCTTCGCCCGGTCCTCGGTTGCTAGTTTGTCGAACTGATCGGCCTGCGAGGATTTTGCAATCTCGTTCTTGGTGATCTGATCAAATCCGATTTGCCGGACCATGGAATAAACGAACACCGGGGAGATGATGGAGATCAACAGCCACGGTCCCCAGCAACTCGCACTCCTGCGCAGATCGGTGAAAGTTTTCGAAGGAGCGACGAATGTGTTGACGATGCGCGCGGCTTCCGAAAGCGGCGCGGCCTCAGGCGTGGTCGCGGATGCGCCCAAAGCTGGAAGCGGATCGGCCGCCATGGTAGGGCCTCCTGCGCGGTGCCAAGGAATTCTAGCCGCGAGTTGGCTCCGATACAAGCAGCCAGAACAATTAAGCCAGACAAAACAGGTAGACACAGGCGAGTCTAAGATGGACCCATGCAGAATGTGACCCCGGTCGCCATCGGTGCCCTCGCCCTGGAATTGGCTCCGGCAGTCTTGTTTGGCTTCTCGACCGAACGCGTAACTCGCGCCGTGGAGCGCTGGCCGGTGGCGTTGCGACTGGGCCTCCCTGCGCTGTTCGTCGCGCCCTACGCTATGGTTTCCGTCTCCGCCCACATATTCCAGTGGACGTGGTTCGCTTTATATGCGTTGCTGCCCGTGGCCATCGCGGGCCTGCTGATACGCGGTGCACGCGCCGACCCACAGCAGCGTGGCGACTGGCGCGATGCCTTCATTCTGCTGGTACTCGGGCTGGCGGTCGATCTGCGCTGGTTTGAAAGCGCGTGGCCCAGCGGCCTGCGGGCGTTGAACGAATTACTTCTGGTGGATGCCAGCCTGTACGGATTTCTGGCAATCCGCCAACTGAGCGGCACCGGATTCAATTTTTGTCTGAAGTGGAGTGACTGGAAAACCGGTCTGCGTGAGCTTGTTTTCTTCGCGCCCGCCGTCATCGTGCTCGGACTGGCTCTAGCCTTCATCCATCCCCATCGCAACCTGCCCGGAATCGGCAGTGCACTCCTGCGTTGGATATTGATCTTCTTCTTTACCGCCGTGCCCGAAGAACTTTTCTTCCGCGCCTGGGTCCAGAACCTGCTGGAGCGCCGCGTGGGCCGTCGCGCAGCTCTTGTGCTCGCCTCGATACTGTTCGGCCTGTCGCACTTCAACAAGCGCTCCGCCCGCTTCAATTGGCGCTACGTGCTGCTCGCCACCATCGCCGGAGTCTTCTATGGACGCGCCTGGCGCGAGAATCGTCGCGTGCCCGCCTCGACGATTACGCATGCCAGTGTGGATTGGCTGTGGGGATTGTGGTTTTAGTGCAGCCAGCGCGACCTTCAAATCGGTAGGAGTAGAGCCGCGTTGTGATTGATTCCACGACAATGTCGGCTCCAGTGCCCGAGTAAAGTTGGTGGTGCTAAAACCAACCAACAGGCTGGGGAGAAAGGAGCCGAACGATGATCATCCTTTATCAGGAGACTGTCATCATGAAATCTGCGGTTGCGGCTTTGCTGTTGTTTACTTTTGCTGTGCCAGCCTTGGGCTCAGCCCACAAAGACAGCGATCCCGTTCCTTGTACCGAACTGTGGGCCGCAGTCAAGGACGCAATCCGGAATTCGGGAATTACATGATCATCTCGACGGACGCCGGGATGACCGCTTCCTACGATGTGGGCTCAAGCCGCCGCCAGCGAACCAACTCCGTCGTCTTAAACCCCCAGGGTACCGGCTGTGAGATGACTGTCCAGTCGACATACAGAGGACTGGCACACGACGACGCGGGTGACTTCAAGACGCGGGTGGATGCGTCCTGGCCAAGCTGAAAGATTCGAAGCCTTCTGAGCCCAACCCCGCGGCCCCAACCAAATGAATTTCGCGGACCCGTCGCTGACTCCGGCATAGCAGAAGTTTTGCGAAGGAAGTCTTCGGAGTAGTGTCTATCCGTTTGCCTGCAGGCGAGAATTCCCTCAACTTGCGTGCGACTTGCCCGTTCACAAGATCGGCTGCGTCCCGTGATACCGCAAATATCCCAACCCCACACGTAAATGATGTTGCAGCGAGTCCGGCACACAGGCAGCGAAGCAGAGCCCGAGCAGTCCCTGAGCCAGGCCCAATGCCCATAGATTGTGATAGCGCCGGAACAACGCGCACGAAACGATCCCCCACACCAGAGTCGCCGCGGTAAGAACCAGGTTAGGCAGATGCGCCGCGGCGAACAGCGTCCCCGCGAGAGTAGCCGCAGCGGATCCATTTGAGACGAGCCGCAGCAGTCGGTCCATGAAATAGTCCTGCAGAAGGAATTGCTGATAAACCGTCCACAGCACGTAGCCAGCAATGTGCTTGAAATCTCCTTTGTAAAGCGGATGCAGCGTGCCAATTTTCGCAGCGGCGAACATGCTCACGGCAGAGAGCGCGACAGCCGCTGGCAAGATCCAAAGTGACTGTACCAAGCCCCGCCGGCCCACGCCCAATTCATCGCGACTCTTTCGCCGCACCAGCACCACCAGCGACGTCACCACCAAAGCAATCGGCGAGAGAATCCGCTGTATTGGCTCCGGCATCCAGATGATCCCGACGATCAGCCCATAGCCGAGAATCAGTTCAATCAGATCGCGGGCCCACCCGGGATAGGCTCGTGGCATTAAACCGCTACCTCCGGCGTAGCCTCCAAAAGGCCGCGCGTATACGGATCCTGCGGCCTTTCGGTGATCTGCTCGGTCGGGCCGACTTCCACAATCTTGCCGCGATACATCACTGCAATGCGCGTCGAGAGGTAACGCACCACTGGCATCGAGTGCGAAATAAATAAATAGGTCAGCCCAAAATCGCGTTGCAGCTGCGCCAGCAGGTTCACGATTTGCGCGCCCACGCTCACGTCGAGCGCCGAGACTGGTTCGTCGGCCACAATGAATTTCGGCCGCAGGGCCAGCGCCCGGGCGATGCCAATGCGCTGCCGCTGTCCTCCGCTGAATTCATGTGGAAACCGCCGCAAAATAGATTCGTCAAGCCCGACAGCCCACAGCAGTTCGACCACGCGAGCCCGAATCCCTTCCTTCGTGTTTCCGTTCCCCGGTTGGCCACGATGAATGATCAGCGGCTCCGCGATGATGTCCTCCACACGAAAGCGCGGATCGAGCGATGCGTAAGGATCCTGAAAGATAATTTGCATATCGCTGCGTAGGCGGCGCATTTCGCCGCGGCTGGCCGCGAGCAGATCCTGCCCATCGAAACGAATGCTCCCCGACGTTGGCTCGATCAGGCGCAAGATCAAACGTCCGAGCGTACTCTTTCCCGACCCCGATTCACCCACCAGTCCAAGCGTCTCGCCAGCGTGAATGTCGAGCGAAACATCGTCCACCGCGCGAACTTCATTCCGTGCGCTCAGCTTTCCGCTCAGCGCAGATTCCCCCTGCGAATAAATCTTGCTCAGGTTCCGGATTTCGACTAGCGCCATCGCTTTATTCCAAATTCTTGAAGATGCAACCCTCGGACTCACCCTCCCGCAATCATCGGCACTGCCGCCAGCGCCGCCAGTAGTCCGACGAACCTCCATCGGGTGAAATGTTCTTTCAAAAACATGCGAGCCAAAAGCACCGTAACCGCCGGATACAGCGACGAGATCACTACTGCCTCGTCCAGCCGTCCACTCTGGCTGGCGCGCACGAATAATATCGTGCCCAGAGAATCCACGCAGCCGGTAAGTATGCCCCAGCGCACGCCCGCGGCAGTAATTTCGCTGAACTTGCTTTGCAGCAAAACAATTGCCCCGGTGATGAGCAAGCCGCCAATTCGAGTGAAACTGGCAATCCACAAAGCCGAACTGTCGCCGGTCTGGCGCACGCAAAGATAAAATCCAGCGAATCCCGTGCCCGCGATCAAGGCCAGCCCAATCCCTTCCGGAGTGCTGCCATCCTCGGCTCGCGTGATCAGCCAGAGTCCGATGGCGGCCAGGAAAAATCCGGTGATTGGAATCGGGCCAGGCAAGCCCTCGGTAAACATCGAAAAAACCGCTGGGATCGCAGCGCTGAGCACGGCGGCCACAGGCGCAGTCAATCCCATTCTTCCCGAGGAAAGCGCGCGATAGAAAACTGCCAGCGACGCCCCCCCCGAGATGCCACCGGCCAGCACCCACGCCACACTACGCCCGGAAGGAAATTGAGCATGACCCGCCGAGGCCAAAGTCCCCACCAGAAGCAGCCCACCGATGTTCACGATCGTAGTAAACAAAAACGCGTTAGCCCGTCGGGTAGCGTAGCCGCCCAGAAAATCGCTGGTGCCCCACGCCAACACTGCGGCCAGACCGTAAGCCGCAGTCACGAACTGACGTGGAGCATCCATGCTCGACGAGGGTAACATGCGCGGTTTTGGTTCTTGCGCTGTGCATCGGCCCTGAACTATCTTCGCAGTTTCAGTCCACAATCCCTGCCGGCCACACGTCTGGGATGGTAAACTCCTTACAAGGTTTCCGACCTCGAGAGCCCAGGTTTTAAGAGATAACGCTTGATCGAACTAGCACCCTCGATTCTTTCGGCGGACTTTGCCCGGCTCGGTGAGCAGGTGCGCGCAGCGTGCGAAGGCGGCGCAAGTGTCATCCACGTTGACGTCATGGATGGCCACTTCGTTCCCAACCTCACCATTGGCCCGCCGGTCGTCAAATCCTTGCGCCGGGTCACGAAATTGCCTCTCGATTGCCACTTGATGATCGAGAATCCCGACGAATTTATTCCCGCCTTTGCGGAAGCCGGAGTCGATTGGATCTCAGTCCACCAGGAAGCTTGCCGCCATTTGAATCGCACTCTGCATCTGATCAAGAGTCACGATTGTCTTGCGGGCGTAGTGATCAATCCAGCCACGCCAGTGGATACTCTGGCCGAAGTTCTCGATATTGTGGACTACGTGCTGGTGATGTCAGTGAATCCAGGCTTCGGCGGGCAAAAATTTATTCCTGCGGCGCTGCACAAAATGCGGTGGCTAGCCGAGATTCGCAGCCAACGCCGGCTGGCCTATCGCATCGAAGTAGATGGTGGCGTGGCTCTCGACACGGTAGCGGACGTGGTGCGCGCCGGGGCGGAAATTTTGGTGGCGGGCAACGCAGTATTCGGCAAGGATGATCCAAAGAAGAATGCTGAAGCACTGCTGAAAGCGGCGACCGAAGCCGCGCTATTGAAAGTCTAGCAATTTTCGATTGTCATGAGCCAATTTTCGATTTGAGAACCGCACGGCCTTTCAATCGGCAATTGGAAATTGACAATCGGCAATCCTGATCCGAGGTCTTATGTCACATCGATTTTCATTGCTTTCCGCGCTCGCGGTGCTGCTTATGATCACGGCGGCTTGCACCAACAAGAAGGCCGTCAATCCCCTGGCCAATGTGGGGTCGAAACAACCGGACAAGGTTCTGTTCGACAAGGCCATGGACGCGATGAAGCACAACCGCTTCGACGTCGCTCGCATGACCCTGCAAACCCTCATCAACACCTACCCGGATTCCGAATTCATCGCCCGCGCCAAACTGGCGGTGGGCGATTCCTGGTACTCCGAAGGTGGCACCGCTTCACTCGCTCAGGCCGAGCAGGAGTATCGCGACTTCGAAACTTTCTTTCCCAATATGCCGGAAGCGGCCGAAGCGCAGTTGAAGATCGCCAACATCCAGTACCAGCAGATGGAAAAGGCGGATCGTGACTTTACCCACGCCAAGCGCGCCGAGGAGGAATACCGCAATTTGATCATGCAGTATCCCGATAATCCCAAGCTGGTGAGAGAAGGGAAAGAACGTCTGCTCGAAGTTCAGGAAGTTCTGGCGGAGCGCGAGTTCGACATTGGAAGGTTCTACTTCTATCGCTTGTCGTATCCCGCCTCGATCGCGCGGCTGAAAACGCTGGTGGAAAAATATCCGCTCTACAGCAAAGCCGATGAAGCCCTATATCTTCTCGGCCAAAACTACGAAGGTCAGATCGTCCAGATGCGTGCCCGTCCCACCTGCGTCAAGACCAGCCCTCACCCGGGCTGCATCGGCGAGCAGGTCAAAGCCAACATGATTGAAGAATTAACCAGAGAAGCGTCCGCGGCGTATTCGCAAATCATCACCAGATATCCGCTGATGGATCGCGAGGATGACGCCAAGAAGCGTTTGGCGGCGTTGCATCAGCCCATCCCGCGCCCCTCCAAGGCCGCAGTGGCGCAGAACCGCAGAGAGGAAGATAGCCGGCGCGAGGCCAGCACCTATGACCGCCTGATGAGTGTGGTGAAAAAAGGCCCCGACGTCGCACAAGCTGCCAAAGTAGGAGATCCCACGCTGGTGGATCCGACGCCGGTGGCAGCCAATCAGGATGCCGGAGCCACCGCCATGAGGGCGATGGGAATTTCCACCGGCGACCATAGTCTGAGCGTGGAAGCGGTGAAGGCCGGACCGCCCGACGCCAACGAGCCGGCTCCACGGTCGGATGCGCCGGCGACGGCAAGTGCCGATCCCTTTGCCCACGCGAACGCGGCTGCGCCGGATCCGAACGAACTCACTCCGACCCCTGCCCCCAAACCCAGTGGCCCGCCTGACCCCAACGAATTAACCCCGGCTCCTGACGCTCAGGCCGCGGCCAGCAACCAACCGCTACCGCCTCCGGTGCAGGTTAATGAGATCCAGCAAGGCCAGCCAGCATCCAGCAGCTCTGCCACCGCAGGTTCGGCTTCCAGTTCCGCGCTGGCCAGCGACAAGGATATTTCGAGCAGCAAGAAGAAGAAAAAGAAAGGTTTGAAGAAAATTATAACGTTCTGAAGCGGTTCTCCGCGGCTGGAGAATTGGCTCTGAGCTTTCCCACGTCCGTCGCAGCGATCAAAGCTGCTTACTTCTCGGTTTGCAGCTGAACTATTCCCGATCGGTGGGTTGCATCCAGGTCTCTTTCTATCTGCGCGGCCGCGGCGGGATTCGCCTCCTCCATCTCTTTTAGAATCGGCTCCAGAAAGCGATCATACTTCTGTAGCCCCGTGATGTCGCGAGATGCAAGTATCTTCTCCAGCGCTTGCGTCCTCGCCGGCGTAATCAACTCCAGTCAGCCCACAAACACTCGCACCGTTTGCGACGGCGCGGGATGAATGGTCAACGGCAAGATTGTGTTCAGAAAACGACTTGGCACAATGTAGAACAAAACGGCTGCCCTCTTCGAACCACGACTGGCGCCAGGTTTCAAGCATGGCAGGGGCTTCGTCCGGATACAGACCCTGACTGGTCAGGATGTCCTCGAGATCGCGGCTCATCGATTCCAAAGTCCCCGTCAGCTCGGGAGGATCGAGCGACATTTCGCTCGGCAGCGCGCCCCCAAGCCGGTAGCCAAGCTTGTCGCCGCGCCGCTCAAACAGAATCACACTCGGGATCTCGTCCTGCGCCAGATTTGCTAATCGTACTTGTCCTTCGCACGATAGGCTTGCCGAGATGGGAACGGAAAAAGTGGAAACACCACGATAGAAAAGAAATTTTTCCTGCTGGTCACTAGCAGCCGTCTTCACCACCAGCGGCGAGGCCGACGTTCTCCTGGCGGCGTAGTACTGATTTCCTTGACCGCCGTGAGAATCTCCGTAGGACGTTTCATTGCCGGCATGATCCTCGCCCGGAAAGCGAGCGGCAAGGTTCGGAGAAACCGTAACCGAATCCCACTCGATGCCGCCGCCACCGTGCCGTCGAAAGAGTGCCTCACGATCCAAAACCTTCTTGGGATCAGGGTTGACCTGGCTGGCATGGGGATACCACTCCGTAATTACTCCTCTGGAAAACCCGACCTTGACCGAAACCACGGCTTCATAAGGCGAGTAGAAGTAGAGGACAGGCGTCTCCATCCGAACTGTCCCCGCCAGACCCAGCTTGAATTGGGCATCACTAAAATGCTCCACAAACCGGGGAAGCTCCGTAGATCCACGCAGCGGCAGCCATCTCACCACCTCGCCGTTCCGGCCCGCGATGGAAGTACATGTGCCCCATTCATGCGCCGCCAGATTCGGGCTAATGCGGTTCTGTGCGTTGAAACTTGCGGAGAGCGTGAGGCAAAAAAGCACGATTCCGGCGACCCGAAAGCGAACGGCGGCTGACGGCATGACTAGCCTCCGGATATGCAGCATCCACTATAGGGATTGGACGATGGCTGCCGTAAAAAGTTTTGTCCCGGGGTATTAAGCACTTCCTTTTATGGTCTTTCCCGGCTAGCCCGCACTCTCGGAAACGCGCTAGACGCTGACCCCTAGTAACCAGGTAACCTCCCGCCTGATCATTGACTTACATCCCCGGGCAGGTTACCTTCGCGATATCTCCCCTCATAAAAGAGGATAAATTCCCTTGGCCCGGAAGATACTGCTCGCCGACGACAGCGTGACCGCCCAGAACATGGGACGCAAGATCCTTGCGGACGCGGGTTATGAGGTATTTACCGTCAACAACGGCTCTGCCGCGTTAAAGAAGATCGCCGAACTCAAGCCTGATCTCGTCATCCTCGATGTTTATATGCCCGGCTATAGCGGTCTGGAGGTGTGCCAGCGCCTCAAGGAATCGCACGACTCCGCCCGCATTCCCGTGCTTCTGTCTGTCGGCAAGCTGGAGCCGTTCAAGCCCGAGGAAGCGCAACGCGTGCGCGCCGAAGGCTACATCGTCAAGCCCTTCGAAGCCAGCGAATTGCTCAGCGCTTTATCCAAGCTTGAGGACAAAGTTGTACCGCGCGCTGAACCCTCCAAGCCCGGCCGTTTCGCGCGCGCCATCGCTGCCGCCGAGGAAGTCACCCGCGCGAGCCGAAGCCAGGCGGGGGAAGAGAATGGATGGAAAAGCCGCATCGGATTCCCGCACCAGAAGGCTGAGCCGGAAGAAAAAGTGGCGGACGATCCTGCTATTTATAACCCCGTCAACCGCGATCTCCGCACGGTTGTCGAAACCCCTGCTGAGTTGGCCGCCGATAGGGCCGCCGAGCAGGAACAGAAGTTTCACCAGGCTGAACCAGCAGCTGAAGCGGCCGAAGCAAGTGTGGATGTAGCAGCCCTGGCGCCTGCCGGTTTTCCCAAGGATGTGACGCCGCAAGAAGTTGCCGCCATCGCCGCCGCCGCCGCGCAGATCCAGATGCTGAACGCCACCATCAAGGATGAGCCGAAGCCTTCCGAGGCGGCGAGTTACCCCAATCCCGAATCAGTTCCTGCGCTGAGCCCGGAAGCGATTCACGAATCCAGAGAAGAAAACAAGATCGAGAGCGCGCCCAGCGAGATGCCTGGGGCCGGCGCCGGCCAATTCAGTAACCGGGACGATCGGGCGGAAAAGCTGCAGGATTTGCCCGTGACCATGGCAGCTACCCCGGAAGCAACGATGTCCGCGCACGAGAGTGCTTCGCGATGGACAGCCGTGTCGGTTGCCTTGGAAGGCGATGAAGCCACAATCTCTCTCGACCAGGAAATGCAGAAGGTCTATGCCGCCTTCGCGGCTGAAGTGTCAGCCTCTGAAGCAGCCGCAGCCGCGGCTGCGGCTTCCGTAAATTCCGCCGCACCGGCCGAACCGCACTTGCCCATTGCCGCAATGTCGAATCCGGAGTTGCAGTATGTGTCGCAACCGGAGCAAGTCGTAACCGCTGACGCGAGGCAAACTGAACCAACGCCGGCCGCACCAGCCGACGCCGTCGCTTCCTTCGTGCCCGCCGAGCCTGTTCCTGATTCGCTTAGCGCATCCACACCCCAGTCCGAAGCCGACATTGCTCCTCCCGTCACCGAACCGGTTGCAGCTCTGGAAGCACCAGCCGAGGCGGCTCGTACCGAAGATACCCACGCCGGGGGCTCGCATTCCGAACCGCCACAAGAGCCTCAGTTAGCTGCGGCAAGTCATGAGCCGGTCGCCGAACTCGTGAACTCTCCTGTGAACACAGCTGTTTCCAATGTTGCAATGCCCGCCTCTGAGGACTCACAGCCCGCGCAGGAAAGCGAAACTGCGTTGCCCGAAGCCGCCGCACCCGCTAGCCCTGGCGCCCCAACCAGTCAGACCGAGCCTGCTGAAGAACACAAAGCAGAACACCAAGAGGATTCCGAAACGGTGAAGACGACCGCCGCCGCTTGGGCGAGTTGGCGGCAGATTCGCGATGCCGACGATGCCAAGACTGTCACAGCGGAACCTCCTCGTCAGGAGTTCGATGTGCCTGCATCTGTGCCTGCAGAGAGCACCGCTGCTGCGATGGCCGTCGCCGCCGGCGCCGAGCAGAGCGTTCACGAGGCTGCCGCAGCCGCAGGCGAGTCTCCCGCCGACATCGCTGGCATCGTGGACAGCGTGCTGGCCGATCTTCGCCCCAAGCTCATGGCCGAGATCTCCCGAAAAATGTCGGAGAAAAAGTAACTCCCAGTCGCTCTCGATTCCTCCGGATTCTCTTCACCTCTGCATAATTCCGCGACTAAGCCTTCGAGCTATTGCAACCCTCCTCCTAAACTGAGTACCATTCCTCGTATCGCTCGGGAGTATTTCGCGTCATGAAAGACCAGACCGTTTCACACTACCGCATCCAGGAAAAACTGGGCGCGGGAGGAATGGGAGTGGTCTATAAGGCCGAAGACATCCGGCTGGGCCGTTTGGTCGCCCTCAAGTTCCTTCCGGAAAATTCGGTCATCGACGCCCACGCGCTCGAGCGTTTCAAACGCGAGGCCCGCACCGCTTCTGCCCTCGATCATCCCAACATCTGCACCATCTACGAGATCGACGAAGACAACGGCCGTCCCTTCATCGCCATGCAGCTGCTCGAGGGACAAACCCTGGCCGACCGCATCGGCGACCAACCCGTGCCCCTCGCCCAGTTGCTGAACTGGGCCTTGCAAATCTCAGACGCTCTGCAGGCGGCGCACGCCAAGGGCATCGTGCATCGCGACATCAAGCCGGCCAATATTTTCATCACCACGCGCGATCAGGCAAAGATTCTCGATTTCGGCCTGGCCAAACTCACTCCGACTGAATTGTCAAGTTCCACGAATCCCACCGTGTCGATGAAGTCTCATCTCACGCACACCGGCGCAACCATCGGCACCGTGGCCTACATGTCACCGGAACAGGCGCGCGGCGAACCTCTCGACCCGCGCACCGATCTTTTCTCGTTCGGTGTCCTCCTTTATGAAATGGCCACGGGCAAGCAAGCTTTCTCCGGCCCCACGTGGGCCGTGACGGTGCATGCCATTCTCGGCCAGGCCCCGGTTTCGTTGAACGAGTCCATGCCCGGACTGCCTCATCGTTTGCAGGAGATCATCGACAAGGCCCTCGTAAAAAATCGAGACTTGCGCTACCAGACCGCCGCGGACATGCACCGCGACTTGCTCCAGCTGAAGAAGGACCACGAGTCTGGAAGGAACCTGCGGTCGACTCGCAGCGCGGCCATCTGGTCTCCCAGGCGAAAACTCCAGCTGGCTCTCGCCGCGGCCTGCGTCGTAATACTCGTTGCTTCTGTGATTTGGCTGCCCAGAGTTCTGCGCCGCTTCCGCTCCGCCGCCGTTGGCCCCGTAGCACCAGCGATTTTCGAGAAGAAAAGCATCGCAGTTCTGCCCCTTGCAACCATAGCCGACGATCCCAAGCTCACAGTCTTCGGCAAGGGCTTGCTGGAAGACGTAGCCGCGAAGCTTTCGCAGTTGAGCGCCAACCACGATCTCGAAGTGATTTCTCCCCGCGCTCTCGAGGACCGGAAAGTCTCGACGCTTGCCGATGCGAAAAAAGAGTTCGGCGTCAATCTCGGTCTAGCCGTCTTGCTCAAGCGGGATGGTGATCTCGTTCGCGCCGCCTACAGCCTGATCGACACCAGCACCGACAAGAACCTGGCCGGAGGCTCAATCACCGCGCCGGTTTCCGACCTCTTCACCATCGAAGATAAACTCACCAGCGGCGTAGCCGATGCACTGCACATTTCCCTGCGCGCCGACGAGCGCCAAGCCCTCGGCACCCACGCCACCACCATGCCCGAGGCCTTCCAATATTTTGTCGAAGGCATCGGCTATCTCAGGCAGAGATCCAAACCCGAAGCGCTGACCAGCGCCGAAACGGTTTTCAAACAGGCGCTCAAACTCGATCCCAATTACGGTCCAGCACAAGCCGGCCTCGGCGAAACCTACTGGTATATGTATGACACGACCAAGCAGAAGCGCTGGATCGCCACGGCAGAGCAAGCGTGTAACAAGGCAATCGAATTGGGCAACGCCGGCGCCGAAGGCCACGTGTGTCTGGGGACGCTCGCCAACGGGACCGGACAATACGAGAAAGCCGCCGAGCAATTCCAGCAGGCTGTCCAGCTGGACCCAGTCAACGATCAGGCTTATTCCCATCTCGCCGAGGCTTACCAGAACCTAAATCAGCTTGATAAAGCGGAAGAAACCTACAAGCGGGAGATCAGCGTGCGCCCGGAATTCTGGCGCGGATACAGCTCTCTGGGAGCGTTCTACTTCGGTCAGGCCGAATACGACAAGGCCAAAGCCATGTTCGAGAAGGCGGTGGCCATTAAACCTGACAGTTACCGCAACTACGTCAATCTTGGCGCAGCCCTCCTCTATGAAGGGAAGGATGAGGACGCAACTCGGGCCTTTGAAAAGTCCATTGCGATCCGGCCCTCTTATCAGGGATACCAAAGCCTCGCGGTTGCGTATTTCCGGCTACGCAAATTTGATCTGGCTGCTCGCACTACCCAGGAGGCGCTGAAGCTGGACGACAGCGATTACCAGACCTGGGGAAATCTCGGGGATGCCTATTACTACGGCGGTAACAAATCATCCGCGACAGACTCTTACAAAAAGGCTATCTCCATGGCCGAGCAGCGGCTGAAAATTAATCCTCGCGACACCGATGTTCTCAGCGATCTTGCCGGTTACTGGTCCATGCTCGGAGACCGAACCCGCGCGCTCGATTATCTCGATCGCTCCCTGGTGGGTAAGCAAGACAAAGAGTTGCTTTTCGATGCAGCCCTGGTGTACAACCAACTGCACGAAACCGGGACTGCACTGGAGTGGTTAAGCAAGGCCTTGGCCGCAGGATATTCGAAGTCGGTGGTCGGCAAGGCTCCGGCCCTGGACAATCTGCACGACAACCCGCGTTATCAGGCCCTGATGAAGCAAAAATAGCAATCAAAGGTCAATTAGAAATTAAGAGGAGATTTGTATGAAAAAAAGCAACGATGATCCGATACCATCCGTCGACATATCAAGCGGAAAGATCACGAACGGACCAATCGTAGTCGACCAGTCGTTTCAGTGGTCCACGAACGCCGCCGCCCCTAATTGCAAGGTCACCGCGCAGGTGCAGAATTGGTTTGCGCCAACCCCGTGTTCAGTGAATGGCCCCGGATCTACGACCGTCACCGCAAAACTGGCCAGCGTAACGGGTTGGACCTTCGGGGTTACTGGCTTGGACCGCAGCAACGGCAACCCGAAGATCCCCGTCGGCAGCGCCAAGCCGTAAGCCCCTGCTTTTCGCTGGTATAGAGAATCTGCAAACAATCCGAGTTATCAGGCTTCGACCCAGCAAGTAAGAAATCCAAGGCCCGAAAAACACCTAACAGGAGGTTCACATGAGGAATACCCGCGAGGATCCAACGACCTTGGCAAAAGTGAATATCTCAACCGGAGCTGTCACGCCTGACTCCAACGGGGATGGTCTCATCGTCGGCAACCATTTCCACTGGTATAACCCGAACACGTCAGGCCCCAACTGCTCGATAACCTGCCCAACAGATCCTACACTGGCATGGTTTAGCCCAAATCCTTCTTCAGTACCGGCCAACGGAACTTTGAAAGCGGAGGCACTGCTTGAGAGCACTAGCGAGGGCTGGACCTACGGCGATACGTGCAACCGCACCGTGAGCAACCCCCACATCCCGGTCGGCGCGGCCAAGTAGCCTATGTCGTTTGAGAAGGGTGGGCACAGCCCGCCCTTCTTACTCAGCATTTCATACCGTGCCCAGAAACAAAATTCTCCCTAAAGAACCCTCCGGACGGACTTCGCGATTGTGCAATCCGTCGGAGCCTCCTTGAGGCCAGTTGGCGACTTGACCCCAAGGAGTCCTCCGTCAATGGTTTCTTCGCGCTTCTCGCGCTTCTAAGGAGCGAAGGAACAGGTGTGGTACGTGTTCGAATACATCGGTTGAATTTCGTACTTGTTTCCGCCAACGTTTAGCTTGCGTAGCTTCGGAACCGTCACACCGCGGCATAGTACCGATGAATCATTCGAACAAAGACGGAATAGTGTCGGCGGAGAGTGAGGAGGGAAGGCTGCGGCTCAAGGAGAACACTGTCCCATTCGACACGTACCCGACTCA
>Ga0182015_10003256_pt1 | contig 18411 bp, 16 predicted proteins | sample 712P3MmetaG_FD_120478 | JGI IMG/M metagenome (GOLD analysis project Ga0182015, IMG submission 120478) | Permafrost microbial communities from Stordalen Mire, Sweden - 712P3M metaG | ecosystem: Environmental > Terrestrial > Soil > Wetlands > Permafrost | place: Sweden: Stordalen | collected...
GACTCGTTATGACTACTTCGTTGTTGCCCTGTCTTTTCACAGATTTGAACATCCGGCGTTCCGATGCGCCGGAGCACCTACACGCGGTTGCAGTGCTTCTAACCCATCTGACCCCGTCGGACTTTATTCCGGGCGCGGGGTGTAGTAGTAGTCGGTGTGCGGCGCGCTGTTAGAAGAGTTCAGCAGAGCTCCAACCAGCTTTTGCGACTCGACGGCATCCATCGCTCTCTTCAGCTGCCGCTTCTCCGTGACTCCCTGACGCGCCACCAGCAGGATGCCATCGGCCAGACGCGACCACACGCTGGTATCGGCCAAAGGCAGCACCGGGGGCGAATCGATGATGATCCAGTCAAACAGTTCAGCCAACTGATCCAGAAGGGTTGTCACCTTGCCGGATTGGAGTAACTCCAGCGGATTGCTCGGCGAACTCCCTGCCGGCATAAACCACAGGCCAGGCCCCTCGAGGAGGTAAATGCTGTCGGTCAGCTTGCGCTCTTCCCGCAGCCACTCGCAGATCCCCGGTCGTGGCGCAAGGGAAAAGATCTGCGACAGGGACGGTCGCCGCACGTCGCCCTCGAGCAGAAGAGTTCTCTGCTGAGCCCGCAATGCCAAAGAGCATGCCAGGTTCGCAGAACAGGTGCTCTTGCCTTCCTGCGGTATCGAACTGGTGACAAGAAGTTTCTGCAACGGGCGATCGCGGCGAAGATGCCGCAACCGCACCGCCAGCAGCCGAAAAGCCTCCGCCGCCGGGCTGTCCTTGTCAGAAACACTGACCAGACGGCTTTGCGCGGGAAGGGCAAGCTTCAGGGTCTTGAAGTGTTCAAAGATCTCGGGACGTGGCTGGGGGCGCGGCTCTTCAACCGGGGCCGCTGCGGCCCGGTGAGCACCGTTCCCTTTTGAAGTGGACACCGCGCTCGACGCAGCAAGGTGCCCGTTCCCCTGGACGGAGGGCTCCAGAGGCACAGCCGGGGTTTCCGGCGCAGCGACTGCCTCATACTCGGAGGCTGCCCGGCGCTCGGCATGGCGCAGCAGTTCGGTTGCGTCGGGTACCGGCGTTGGTTTACTTCCTGATTTTTCAGCTTCTGATCTTTGCAGAGCATCAAATATTCGGCTCATACTCACTCGCTTCGAGAGAAACAGGCACATTCAAATCGGCGCTGCGCGCTACAGGCTTGCGCAGAGCTGAATAAAGATCGCGAAGAACCTTCGCGGCTTGCTGGACATCCATTTCGCCATGGGTCCCGCTCCCTTCGGCTTCACCGAAGAAATTCATATCGAGGCGGAACTCTCTTGCCACGTCTTCGACGATATCGACACTCACTTTGGGTATTTGTCGCGCGTAGGCAATGATCAGCGCGTTTTCGCAGACGGTGTTGATCAGCCGGGGAAAGCCTCTGGAGTGGCGATAGACAGCCTGAATGACTTCGGGAGAGAACAGATCGTTCGGATCTCCCTCGGCTCCGGCAACGCGAAGCCGATGTTCGATATATTCCTTTGTCTCTGCGGCGTCGAGGGGTCCCAGCTGCGCGCGGAGTGCAATTCTCTGTTTGAGTTGACGGAGCCCGACGGAATCCAGCTTCTGATCCAGTTCGGGTTGCCCGACCAGCACGATCTGCAGCAGTTTATCGTCAGTCGTCTCCAGGTTAGAGAGGAGGCGAACCTCTTCCAGCAACTCCTCGGACAGGTGATGTGCCTCGTCCACGATAAGAACGGTGGTAAGGCCCTTCGATCCGCGCGACACCAGGAACTGCCCAAGATCGAGCAACAGCTCGCTCTTGTTCTTGCCCGATGCGGGAAGGCCGAAGTCGGACAGAATGTACTGCAGAAACTCGGTTGGAGAAAGCCGGCTGTTAAACAGATAGGCGTATGCGATGTCCTTGCTCTCCTTCAGCAGGCGCAGCAGGCAGCGCAGCAGAAGGGTTTTCCCGGTGCCGACCTCCCCGGTAACCACAACAAATCCTTTGTGCCGGCGAATACCGTAATGCAGCGCGGCCAGGGCTTCGTTGTGCCGACGGGTGGACACAAAATAGGTCGGGTCAGGCGTCAGATCGAACGGATTGCGGGCGAGCTTGAAAAAGGCTTTGTACATTGCACCCTAACCATGGATGAAGCTGACAGCGGAACCCACGAGGATGATGACAACAACGGTTGCCGTCATTGCCCATCCCAGGATCGTCTTCCGGCGCGCCTTCTGTTCGTCCGTTGGGTTGATCACCTGCGGAACTTCGCAGATGACGGCGACGGGCAGCAGGTCCTTAATGTCGGCGTCGCTGTGCATACGATCGTCGGAAAACTCGAACGAGGCCACCGAAATGGCTCCCAGGGCCAGCCCGACCAGCAGGCCGGCGGCGCAGAACTTCAGGCGATTCGGAAAGTCCGGCTTGGTGGGCAGGCTTGGAGCATCCAGCTTCTTGAAGCGTTCTCCCTGCAGATTCTGCTCCATGCTGGTCGCCATCTGAGAATCCTGCTTTCTCTTCAGCAGGTCGTCGTAGTGCGCTTTCGACTGATCGTATCCGCGGTTGAGATCGGCCAATTGCTGTTCGCTCGCCGGCTCGGCATTGATGCGCGCCTCATATTCGGCGATTCTGGTTTGCAGAGACGCGATCTCTTTACCGCGATTCTGAATGTCCACCTGATCGGATTCCAGCTGCCCCTGCAGCTGCGACATGGTCATGGTGTCGTTCGAAGTGGCGGTGGTGCCTTTGGCCTTCTCCGCGGCAACGGCGGCCTGCCTCTGTTTCTCGGTCCGCGCGATCTGCGCTTTCACCTTCACCACGTCCGGATAGCTGTCGGTATAACGAGACTGCAGATCGGTCAGCTGGTCGCGCAGCTTGGCAAGCTGGATATCGATCGCCTCCACGCCGTTCGGGTCCACCTCGCCGGTGCGCGGCGCCAGGGTGGGATTGGTGCGGAGCTGCTCGATCATCGTCTGATGCAAGGCGCGCTGCGAGGAGGCGTTATTGAGCGCATCCTGCTCATTGGTCAGCTGAGCCTGAAGCCCGGTCATGATCTGCAGGTTACTGGCCTCCTGCGAGGGCAATGCGCCCAGGTGGCCGGCCTCGAATGCCTTCTTCTTCGCATCCATGTCGGCAAGGTCGGCACTGGCCTTCTCCAGCTCGCCCTCAAGGAATTTGGTGGTGTCTCCCGATTGCTGCAGGAGGGTCTGCTGATTCTCGCTGATGAACAGATCCGCCAGTTGCCCGGTCACCTGCTGGGCGACGCGGGGATCCTGGGCCGAGTAGTCGATGCGGAACGCCGTAATGCCGGCGTTCTGCGTGTCGCGCACCAGTTCGATATTGATTTCCTTCCGCATCTGCGTGACTTTGTCGTCTTCGGATATCGCGTGATGACCATCGTTGTACAGATGCAGGCTGTTTATGATCATCAGCAGGCGGGTGCGGCTGAGGATTTGCTGCTGCATACTCTGCAGGCGTGCCTGCAGATCGTCGTCGACGTTGGGCGTGACGTAGTTCTTTGACGAGGGCTCTTCGACGAGGATGAGCGTGCTCGATTTGTAGCGCGGCGAGAGAAGCCAGCTGCTGCCCCACACCAGCATCCAGCCGACAAGAAGCGGGATGAGGAAGTGGATATGGCGGCGCCGGGCTATGTCGAGATAGCGCGCGACATCGAGTTTCTCGTTATTTTCTGCTTCGAAGACTTCTGCCATCGTTATCTTCCTATGGGCCGGGCCCACTGCCAGGAAATCTGACCGTACTCCCGATCGCTGTTGGGGAGCTTGGCCAGTGCCCCGATGTCGCTGTAACTCTCCTCCATCCGGTCGTACCCGATGAGGAACTTCAGGCTCCTGCTCAGCTGGTGCTGCACGGAGGCACTGGCGGTGATGGTGTGCCCTCCGGGCTCGGAGAAGGGGAAAAACGGAGTCTTGTTTTTGTTGAGCGCGTAGAAGCCGGAGAAATTGATCTCCCACGTATGGGTCAGTTCGCGCCGGAAAGCAGCGCTGGCTCTGTCTTCCTCATAGGCTCCGGGAAGACCGCCTCCGCCGGTTATGTTGTGCGAATAGCTGCCGGCCACGGTGGAAAAATGTCCCTGCCATCCGACCCCAATGGTCCCCGCCGGTGTCCATGCCTGAACCTCGGTCTCAGGAGACTGCGAGGCTATGTAATGCTCCGGTCCGCCGGAGACGGAAATAGAAAGAGTGCTGGTCTCAGAGTTTCTGAGATAGATCGTGTAGAAGGGAAAGATATTGTCGGATTGCACCCCGCTGTCAGTCCCTTTGAGGAAACTGACGATTCGTGAGTGCTCAACTTCTCCTCCCAGATACTGCCGGCTGGCGATGCGCTGGCTCGCGAAAGCAGTAACACCCCACAATGTCGAGTTATAAAGGCCTGGCACCTGCGATGAATTGGGGTAGTCCAGCAGGCCATATTGCCCGCTCACACCGAACATTTCGTTTTCGCCGGCCTGATCGTTGATCCCCACGTTGGCAACATTGGAAATGCGGTCGGCGAACGGGGCAATCACGCCGCTGGCCTGCAACGGCGTCCCTCCGCCGATGTCCCCTTGCGACGTGGCAAAAGGCTGATTGAACAAGCTGGAACTGCGCAGGAAGGAATCCTGCACGATCAGGGTTGCGTTCGATCCGGGGTGGTACTGAAAGTTCATGGACGCGTTCTGATCGGTCTCGTTGAAGTCGGTGGTGGGCTGATAGAAACTGAACCCCGGGCTGTAAGTGAACTGCTCGCGAAGCTGCAGCGTGCTCTTGTCGAGGGTCACGGTCGGCCAGATGGAATAGATGACATCGCCCTCCGGCGTCGCGCTGTAGCCGGCCAATACGTTGTCGTCGTAGGCGACCTCGCCGATCAGGCCGAGGCTCACATAATTGACCCGGGCTTCGTCGCCGGTGGCGACCGGGTAAGCCTGGCCGCTAACAGGAGGCGGCGTCAGCATGCCGCCGTTCAACACCGAGTTGTCCGGTTCTTCATCCGTGCTGGTCGTTGTCCCTGTGCCCGTTCCGGTCCCTGTACCCGTTCCTGTGCCCGTGCCAGTTGTCTGAGACCACACGGGGATGGCGGCCAGCAGCGCGAAGATCAGGCAGAATCTCGTGATCATATCGAGCTCACGGCACCACGACGGTGTCTCCAGGCTGGAGCCTGACGTTCTGTTGCGGATTGTGCCCTTTCACAAAATCTTCGTAATTGAACTTAGCGCGGAGTTCTTTGCCATCCGGACCCGTGTGCAGCACATAAATGGATTTCTTCTTGGCAAAGTCTTTGAAACCGCCTGCCGCAGCAATGGCATCCATCACCGTCATCGACGTCGTCAGCGGGTACGCTCCCGGCTTGCTCACTTCGCCCATGACGTTGAACTTGAGGCTGTTGATCTTCTGGACCATGACCGTGACGGCCGGTTCGGTAATGAAGTTCCGCAGCCGGTCCGTGATTTCCTCTTCCAGTTGCACCGGAGTACGGCCGGCGGCCTGGATTTCGCCCACCAGAGGCAGCGAAATCTTCCCGTCCGAGCGAACTGGAATGGTTCGGCTCAGCTCCTGCTCTTTCCAGACGTTGATCTCCAGCACGTCATCGTCGCCGATCACATAGCCGTTGTTGTGAATCCGGCTGGCCGGAGGCGTCACCTGATCGGGCGCAGACCCTGCGGCGCGAACCGATTCCGGATTCGAGCTGCCGGACACCGTCTGGGCCAGCAGAGAACCGGAAGCAGTAAACAGCAGTATGCCTGCCACGATGGCGTAATCAGCTTTGAGTCTCATAACCGCAACAACCCCACGGGGAAACCCCATCGCACCGGCTGCCCTGGCGGCTGCGCGTTTCTTGCAACCAGAAATGCCGGCTGGCCTGGCTTTGGGATTCGGTTGAACTTTAATGGGTGCTGTCTAATCTTGCATCGTAAACGGCGACAGCGGTAGGAAAATTCTTCTGGATATCTGCAATACCTGCGGCGGGTATCCCGGAGAACGAACTTTTGTTGGTGGCCACTCCCACCGGTTCCACATCGGAAGCAGAGACTTCCACGCCCACGGACTGAGCCAGCATATCCACCGACAGTACCAGGCGAAAAAGATTCTTCTTGCGAACCAGGATCCCTTCCACTCCCTCCAGCGAACCCCGAGTCACTCGGACTCGCTCGCCGCATTTCAGGAAAGGATGCGGCTCGACGCGATAGTTGCCGTTGACCGCCCGGCGAATGGCCAGAATCTCATCTTCCGGAACGACCGCAATCTGTTCTCCGCGGGAGAGGATCATGTGAATGCCGGGCGTGGTCACAACCTGCAATCGCCGGCTGAGCCTGCCCCGGACAAAGACGTAACAGGGGAAAAGCGGCAACGAGAGAACCTTTTGCCTGTCCTTCCAGCGCCGCATCGAGTCATGAACGGGCAGAAAGACTTCGAACCCCTTGGTCGACAGCATCTCCGCAACAGTTTTCTCGTGTTGATGCCGGGTGTAGACCGCCCACCAGGCTGGCTGATCCGGGCCGTCGCGTTCGATGATGGTGGGGGCCGTCATTCTGCCTGCGTGCTCCGTGTCCAGTTTTTGACTTCAGCCCGTAGCTCCGCCCTGTGGGCTACATTGGCCCATTTTCCACAACCAGGCTCAAACTTCGAGCATCCGGCGCCGAGCGGTAAAACTCGGGGCGTCCTGTCGCCTGCATCGCCGGGATTTAACAGGAGAAATTGATCAAAGCGCCAACCGTCGATTGCCATTCATTGAATCTTTGGCTACGTAGTCTCTGCTGCCCATCTGGCGAAGAAACCGCGAATGCATAATCTTGGCAGCGATAGTGAAAGTACCGACCGGGATTCTGCATTTCGATGACCTGATGACGAACCCTCGGCAGAAGACTTCAGCGGCGCACTCGCCGTCCAGTTCAACAGGAAGAAAGAACCTCATTTCAATTGCGGTTTTGGGATCCAGGGAGCGCTCGCTGCGAATCAGCACGCCGGAGATGCTGATGTTCTCAGTCTGCCCCTCATGCCACTCTCGCTCTCCTCGTGCCCGATACCGGATAATCGTCCCAATCTCATATCGCCGGGCCCGGGAGATTTCCGTGTTCGCCGCGCTCAAGATCGGTTCCGGATCCATCCCTTCTCCTGGCACTGCACCCACACATAAACTCGCCAACCCGACTTGCGAGCTTTAGGTTAGGCCAGTTCCCAGGTGGCAGCAATGGCCCGACAGTACTATCGTCATATGACTGCATAGTGCTAGTTTTCTAGAACCATTGTGTGTTACTGAGGTTCCGAACCCGCGCAGGACGGGCCTTCCCAGTGGTGTTGCGCCAGCGCGTGCCGTTTCTCTCCGAGGGAGAGAATTTCAACCGCCCTGTGGATTTCGCGTCACGATGCGACCGCGGTCAGCCGGTGATTGACAGCGAAGAGGGCGAGCTCAAGCCGGTTGGAGACGCCGAGCTTGTCAAAAATGTTGCTGATATGGTGCTTCACCGTCTGCTCACTGATCGAGCATCTCTGGGCGATGTCGGGGTTTGAATATCCGGCGACAACCAGGGTCACGATCTCGAGTTCCCGAGTGGTGAGCCCGTAATCCTTGCCACGCACGCCGTTCTCAGTGGGCGCGACACTGCGCAGTGCCCTGACCAGGTCGCTTACGCTCTCGCGGCCTATCCAATATTGTCCGGCCATCACGCACTGAATGCTGTCGAATAGCCGCTGGGTGGTCGCCTCCTTCATGATCACCCCGTAGGCTCCCAGTTTCAGCGCCTGCACGATCTGCGCTTTTTCGATGGACGCGGTCAGCAACAGCGTTCGCACCGGGATCTTCGAAAGAGAAAGCTCCCGCAGTACTTCCATTCCATCCTGGCGCGGCATCGAGAGATCGAGCAGAAGAATGTCCGGTCTGGTCTTGCGTGCCAGGTCGACGAGCACGTCTCCATCCGAAGCTTCTCCAACCACCTCAAAACCGGGTTCCGCCTGCAGCAATCGGCGAAGGCCATCCCGGAAGAGCGGATGGTCGTCAGCGATCAGAATGCGGATCGGCGACGGAAAGCTGTTAGGCAAAGAAACCATTGTGGATATCCATGCCGGGCCTGGTGGTCCGGATCCGGAACAGCTCCGGGAATGCCGGAGCCATGCCTCGCAAGACGTTGACCGTGGGTATTCGGCGGCTCCAGGCGATGGAGCCCGCATACCCGCTTCGAATCAGAATGTATGGTGTATTGCGATTCTCGGACGGATTGCTCGCTGACGCAGCCGACCCGAGAGTGATTATATCGCGGGGAAAGTTTGCAACAGCATGAAGTCGAGGTGGAAATAATCGGGATATCCACAGCTCCGACAGGAACCCGGAATCCAGGCGCGCGCTATCGCACGGTCTCTGTGCCTTGCTGACTGCGGCCGACAATTCAGGTTCGTGGAGGCTCATGGCAAAGGTATCTGGTTAAGGAATCGTTATCGCAAGAGTGTTCGAAGGAGCGCTTTCGACTCCGGAGCTGTCGACGCTCGTCACAACGTAGTCGTAGGCGTTGCCGCCTTGCACCGTGCTATCGGTAAAGGCGGCGGTGAGATTGACGCCCGTATTCAACAGCGAGTATGCGGAGGCGCCGCTCGCGGAACGATACACGTTGTATCCTTCCACCGGATCCACGGAAGTGACCGGAGCATCCCAGGCTAAATCGACGGAATAGGCAGTGGCACCGGTTCCGGTCAGGGTGACCACCGCAGAACCGCTGGTCGTGGCGTTTGTGGCGAGGGTCAGCTGCCCCGAAGCTACCCCCACCACGGTCGGGATGAATACGAGCTCTAACGACACGGATTGTCCCGGGTTGAGGGTAACCGGGAACGTAATCCCGGACAGCGTGAACCCGGTTCCGTTCAGCGTTGCCCCGCTTATAGTAACCGCCTCCGTACCCGTTGACGTCAGAGTTAACGTCTGCGCGGATTGGGTATTCAGCGATACGCTGCCGAACGTCATGCTGGTCGCGTTGACGCTGAGAAATGCGCCCGCCGCATTCAGCTGCAGAGAGAGGGACTGGGAAGCGCCGCCAAAGGTAGCAGTCAGGGTCGCTGTCTGCGCGGAAGTGACCGCGGATGCCGAAGCGACAAATCCGGCGCTGACAGCCCCGGCCGGAATCGTCACGGTTGCGGGAACGGTCACCACAGGGTTGCTGCTGGCCAGCGTCACGGCAACGCCTCCTGCAGGCGCAGCACCGGTCAGGGTTACAGTGCAGTTATCCGCTCCCGCGCCGGTCATCGACGCGTTGCTGCAGGAAAACGCGCTGAGGGCAGGTGTTGGCACCGGGCCCGAGCCACCGCCGGAGCCACCACTGCCGGACCCACTCCCTCCAGAGCCTGCGCCCGTGCCATCTGCTGCCCCATTCCCGCTGAGATTGATTACAATCGCTCCCCCTGACGAGTCGTTCGTGTTGATCGTGAGCTTCCCGGTCGCGCTTCCCGCACTGGTTGGGTCGAATTCAACGTTCAGGACGATAACCTGCTCCGGATTCAGGCTGACCGGGGCCGCCAGTCCCGCGATGCTGAACCCGCTGCCGGTCAGCGAGGTCGAGGCGATGGTTACCGGTTCAGTCCCCGAAGAGGTGAGAATAACGGACTGGATCGCCGGCGAATTCATCGCAACATAGCCGAACGACACATTGACCGCGCTGGCGCTGAGGATGCGCTGGGCCGCATCCAGCTGCAGAGCGAACGCCTCCGACACGCCGCCTTCCGTTGCTGTCAGCACGTCGCTCTGCGACGAGTTGACTGCTGCCACCTTCGCCGCAAATCCGACGCCGGTGGTATTTGCCGGAATCGTGACTGTACCCGGGACCGTAACTGCTGGATTGCTGCTGCTCAGATCGACGGTCAATCCATCACTCCCCGCCGGTCCGTTCAGGGCAACGAAACAGTTGTCCGTTCCCGCTCCGATCATCGTGGAATTGTTGCAGGAAACCCCGCTCAGCACACTCGCCGTAGCCGACGGTGAGGTCGCCGTCTGCACGCCCAGCCCGCTCAGAGTGGCCGTCGGCAACCCACCCGCGTTCACGTTGCTGGTCAAAGTCACCTGGCCCGCTGCTGCGCCAGCGCTGGAAGGTTTGAACTGCACCTGGACGTTATAGGTGGATCCCGCGGCCACCGTGACCGGCAAGCTGACGGGGCTCGTCAGTTTGAAGGGCTGGCCGGTGATGTTGACCTGCGTGATCTGGACTGCGACCGCGCCGGTATTCAGGAACGACACGGTCGCACTGCTGGTTTGCCCCAACGACACAGCGCCAAAACTGAACGTGCTCTCCGTGGGTGTGAGCTCACCGATCGGCGTGTTCGACCCGCAACCGACAAACGCCAGCAGTACGCAGACCCCAACGACGAGCCCGAAGTACAGGAGGAAGCGCCGGGATCTGCCGCGCCGAGAGCGCAGCAGCGACTGACCCGTCCTGAATCGGCGATCGCGCACACGACCACCGCCAACGTCCGATCCAGACTCGGACGAGATACGCATCGGGTACATCTACCTCACCTCAAATAATCGTTCCCGCGGTGGGGCACACTTCGAGTTTTGCGCTTCTTAGGGGGGTGGAAGGCCTGAATCTCAACAGGAATCACACGCAGGAAACCGCGTCGCGGATGACACCGTTGTCGAATCTGCTCAGAGCTGTTGCCAGTCCTGCGAGATTTTAGCCGTCGCGTGTGCACGTCGATGTCCATCTTCGGCTTCGTCTCGATTACCTCCATGTTGGTTTGCGAATGACCGCGAGCTGCGCGCACTTCGTTCGAGTGTGCCTGGAGAATTTCCACAATTCGAGTGCGTAAGCCGTGCGACGGCGCTCGGTAAAAATGCGCGCAACGCAGGAATATTCTTCCCTCAAATTATTTGCATCGATTTCTGTCTGCGCAACGCGCACGTTGTAAATCGCCAATAATGACGCGCCTTCGCGCAATGCCGCACGAAAGTTACGCTCATCGGTACTCGAATATCCGCGGTACCAACGAGCCACTCATTGTTCGCGCGGGTTTTGCACAAACTAAAATGGAACCATGAACTGTGCAGATGTCGCGATCGCGGGTGCAGGCATCATCGGACTGACGACGGCCCTCGAACTCATGGCCGCAGGCTGCAGCGTAACGGTATTCGATCAGAGCGAAGCGATGTCGGAGGCGTCGCGGGCAGCGGCGGGGATGCTGGCCGCCGGCGATCCGGAGAATCCCGCGGAGTTGCGAGAACTTTCCTGCCTCAGTCTCACGCTCTATTCCGAATTTCTCGCGCACGTCGAGAGCCTCTCCGGCAAAAGCACTCCCGTCCGGACCACCCGCACGGTGCAGGGCGTGCATCATTTGCCGCCAGGAGCAAAAGCGCTCACCGCAACAGAACTGCAGGCGCTCGCGCCTGGCACCAACACCGGCGGCTGCTCGTTCCTGCTTCTGGAGGAGCGAAGCTTCGACGCATGGGACCTCGCGGAGTCCTTGCCCGCCGCGGCACGGTCCACAGGCATCGAATTGCGCGAGCGGACAGCGGTTCAGAGTGTTCGCGGCGGAAAATCCGACGTGGAACTCGTCACAGCGGCCGGTACTTTTTCCGCTGGCGCCTTCCTCAACGCCACTGGAGCGTGGGCGCCCATACTGGATCATGCACTGCCCGTAGTCCCGCGCAAGGGCCACCTGCTCACCGCGGAGTTGCCCGGTGAGGTGCAGATGCACTGTGTCCTGCGATCGCCGAGCGTCTATGTCATCCCTCGCGGCGGAAACCGCTACACCATCGGCTCCACCGTGGAGGACGTCGGCTTTGACCGCACCGTCGATCCGCTGCGTATTCAGGAACTGTTCTCCCGAGCCATGGTCCTGTGGTCACCGTTGCGCGAAGCCAACATTGCCGAAACCTGGGTCGGATTCCGCCCCGGATCGGAAGACGGTCTGCCCATCATCGACCGGACCAGTGAGAACTGCTGGGTCGCCACGGGGCACTTCAGGAATGGAATCCTGCTCGGTCCTGGCACCGGGCGCGTGCTCAGCCAGTGGATGACGGGCCGTCAGCCGGAGATCGATTTGTCGCCGTTCCGCTGCGGACGGTTCGCCCTGTCGCCGGCCTCGTCCTGACCGTCCGGCGGCTATCCCCGGAGCCTCCGCAGCCCCTCGGTCAGGTGCAGAGAATCGACGGCGCGGCGACGAACCGCGCCAAATGACAGGCGATCATCGCGTAAGCTATAAAAAGGATTCCTGGCGTTCTGTTCGACGCGCCGGGAGCCGCGGGAACCGGGCGCCCCCTGCATCGCGGCATTCCGTTCAACAGCACATCTCCGGGCGGAGGAGAAGGCAGCACATGGCAACGGCGACGGTGGTCAAGGGACTTGAAGGCGTGGTAGCGGCGAACTCCGGCATCTGCTGGATCGATGGATATGCGGGAGTGCTGGCGTATCGCGGCATCGACATTCACGAGCTGGCGGAACAATCCACCTTCGAGGAGACGACCTACCTACTGTGGCATGGCCATCTGCCCAGCCGCTCGCAACTCCAGGAGTTCACCATCAGATTGACCGAAGCCCGGCGCCTTCCTGCGGAAATCTACGATCTCTTCCGTTCTGTGCCGAAGACAGCAACGCCCATGGAGGTACTGCGCACCGCGGTTTCCGCGCTGAGCTTTTACGATCCTGACGAAAGCGCTGTCGATCATGATTCGAACGTCCGAAAATCGTTCGCGCTGACCGCGCAGCTGCCCATGCTGGTCGCGGCCTTCGACCGCATTCGCAAAGGCAAGCCGGTCGTCAACCCCGATCCCTCGCTCACCCACGCGGCCAACTTTCTCTGGATGCTGCACGGCACGAAGCCCATCCCCGCTGCCACCGGCGCATTCGACATGGCCCTGATCCTCCACGCCGATCATGAACTGAATGCATCCACCTTCGCGGCGCGGGTTATCGCCGGCACCATGGCGGACATGCACTCGGCTATCACTGGCGCCATTGGCGCGCTCAAAGGCCCGCTCCACGGCGGCGCCAACGAAGCCGTCATGAAGATGCTCTTCGAAATCGGCAAGTCGGGCGGCGATCCCGTCGAGTACGTGAAAGCGCTGCTGGCGCAGAAGAAAAAAGTCTTCGGCTTCGGGCATCGCGTCTACCGCACCGAAGACCCACGCGCCACGCACCTGCGCAAGATGTCCGAGAAGCTCAGCCGCGACTCCGGCAATACAAAGTGGTTCGACATGTCCCGGCGCATCGAGGAGTTCGTGAAGGTGGAAAAGAAGCTCAACGCCAATGTGGATTTCTATTCGGCGTCCACGTACACCACGCTCGGCATCGACCTCGACCTCTTCACGCCCATCTTCGCCGTGAGCCGCATCGCGGGATGGACCGCGCACGTGATCGAGCAGCTCGACGACAACCGCCTCATCCGCCCCCGCGCAGAGTACACCGGGCCGGAATACCCGGTGAAGTATGTGCCTCTGGAGCAGCGGCTGATCTGATTCAGCGGGCCGTAGTCAATCGAGGTCTTCCCCCGGAATCCGGCGCCTGCATCCGCCCCGGCGTCCACGCACTTCCCACAAACGGCGACTTGCCACGCCGTCCCCACCACAGCGCCATCAACAGACCGACAACGAGTAGAAACGGTAAAACCAGGACGCTGCCCTCGGGACCGGTCGTTCCGCCGCTCCACAGCGCGCTGCCCATGGGGTGCTCCCGGAACAGGTGCCCCTGCGCCAGCATCCCGCTGTCGGCCGTACCGTAGAAATACGATTGTCCCCAGTCCCAGGCGGCATGAAAGCCGACCGCCCACCACAGCGAACCAGTAAACCAGAGGCTCAGGCAGAAAATGAGGCCCGCGCCCACCACAGAGGCCAGCCCGACCGGCGACTCGCCCGGATTGGTCCGGTGCATGAGCCCGAAGAGCAACGCGAACAGAATCATCCCCCACCAGAAGCCGATGCCGCGGGTGATGGTGAACTGCGCATACCCGCGAAACAGGGACTCCTCGGTGAAGCCAACACAAACGAAAACCACGCCCCACAACCCTGCATATTTCAGAGCCGCTCCGCCATGGAGTGCCCCCTGCAACGCCAGGTAGCCGAAGTGGTGCAGTGCCAGAACCAGGGCGGAAATGGCCAGGAAGCCCCACACGATGCCGGAGATGAAGCGAACGGTGCGCGCCGGTCCCTGGTAGCCATAGGAGAGCAGCGGACGTCGCTCCAGGCGCGCCATCACCCAAGTGGCGATAACCACTGGGACGAACTGGCAAAGCTCCATCGCCAACCCTTTCAACGGTCCGATGGGTGTGTTTAGATTCACGTGCAGCAGGGGGCCGACAAAAATCTGCGCGCCGATAATCAGAATCGCGCAGAGAGCCGCGAAGATCAGGATCGACCATCCTGCCCGCAGCCCCTGCGGCCCAAGGACAATCCATCGACTGAGGCTTTGCGGACGGGTTGCAGACACCTCGGGTGCGACGTCTGAACCTGAGGCTGGCGCCGTGGTGCGTTCTGTGCCTTCGCTCACAGACTCTCCACCGCCTGTCCGACGCGGAAAATCGTTGCCTCATCGAAGTGCCTGCCGAGGATCTGCATGCCGATCGGCAGCCCCGCGCGCGACTTCCCGCACGGAACCGACACGCCGCAGATCCCCGCCAGGCTCGCGGTCACGGTGTAGATATCGGCCAGATACATAGCCACCGGATCGTCCGACTTTTCCCCGATTTTGAACGCCGGCGTGGGCGCCGTCGGCGTGAGAATTGCGTCCACTTCACGAAACGCCCGGAGAAAATCTTCCGTGAGTAGCCGCCGGACCTGCTGCGCCTTGCGGTAGTAGGCGTCGTAGTAGCCGTGGCTCAGCACATAAGTCCCGAGAAGGATGCGGCGCTTCACCTCGGCGCCAAACCCGAGGTCACGCGTGCGCCGATACATCGCGGCCAGCGTGTCGGATTGCGGCGCGCGCAGGCCATACCGCACGCCATCGAACCGCGCCAGGTTGGAGCTGGCCTCCGCCGTCGCGATCACGTAATACGTCGGGATCGCATAGCGCGTGTGGGGCAGCGAAATCGGCCGAATCTCTGCGCCCGCAGCGCGCAGCTTCTCAATCCCTGCCTCGATCGCGGCACGGACTTCGTCGTCGAGCCCCTCGGCAAAGTACTCCGCGGGCACGCCCAGCTTCATTCCCTTTACGCTGCGATCCAAAGCCGCCGTGTAGTCCGGAACCGGGAGCGGCGACGAAGTTGCGTCCATCACGTCGTGTCCGGCAATCACGCCCAGCACGGTAGCGGCATCACGCACATTCGCAGCCAGGGGACCGATACGATCCAGCGACGATGCAAAGGCAATCAGCCCGTAGCGCGAAACCCTTCCATAGGTAGGGAGTACGCCGACCACGCCACAGAACGATGCTGGCTGGCGGATCGATCCGCCGGTATCGGTACCCAGCGTCGCGACCGCCATCCCCGCGGCAACCGCAGCCGCCGAGCCTCCGCTGGAGCCGCCGGGAACCCGATCGAGTGCATGGGGATTGTAGACCGGCCCATACGCGGAGTTCTCATTCGAGGAACCCATCGCAAATTCGTCGCAGTTGAGCTTCCCCAGGAAAACCGCCCCCGCAGCCGCGAGCCTGCGCACCGCCGTTGCTGTATAAGGCGGCCGATAGCCTTCCAGAATCTTCGAGCCCGCCGTGGCTGCGAATCCTTCCAGAGTCAGCACGTCCTTGATCCCGAACGGCACCCCGGCGAGCTTCGGCAGTGGTTCGCCTTTCGCGGCTATGCGATCGATGCGAGCCGCCTGGGCCAGCGCGTATTCGCGGTCCACTGAGAGGAAAGCGTGAATGCGCGGGTCCTCGCCGGCAATGCGCGATCCATAGATCTCCGTAACTGCGGCCGCCGTGGTCTCGCCCTTCTGAATGGCCTCACGGATGCCGTCTATCGAAGCTGCCGTAGCCGTGGTGCTCATCGCTCAATCACCTTCGGGACCTTGAAAAACACCCCATCCGTCTCCGGCGCAGACGCCATTACCTGCTCCCGGTTGAGACACGGCCGGACTTCGTCGTCGCGCAGAACCGAAACCTTCTCCGAAGATGCATCGCCCGGCGACGCGAGGACCTCCGAAACCTGCGCCATAGGCTCCACCTGCGCGGTGTCGAGTTCTCCCAGCTGAGCGACATAATCCAGGATGGCATTCAGGTCGCGCCGCATGCGAGATTCCTCGTCTGCGGTCAGCTCCAGATTGCTGAGCTCGGCCACGCGCCGGACATCGGCAGGCGAAACTCGTTCCGTTCCAGGCATGGTTCCAGTTTACCAGGCACGCGGCGGGACGACTTAAACAACCCAGTTGACAGACGCGCATGCCTGGGTACAATCTGCCCCATACCGACTCTCACAGCCCTGATCACCCCATGAATACGGTCTGTAAGCACCCCAAGGTACGCGTTGTGGCGCGCGAAGATGACGCTGAATTTGTCGAGTGCCTCGATTGCGGAGAAGTTTTCGACTCCAACGAATTCCGCGATATGGCTATCGAGGAAACCGAAGACGAGGAAGAAGAGACCGCCTGACCGCCGGCGCCTGCATCGAACCGCCGAGCTGCCCTGGCCTGGCTCGGTCACGTCGAACGTCGGCTAAACCCGGCCCAGCACCTCTTCCGGCGTCCGCCCCTGCGCGCGCAGCGTCCGAATCGCCAGAGCATCGTGCCGCTTCGCCAGCCGCTCGCCGCGCTCGTCCAGCACCACCGGACAGTGGTACCACTGCGGCGTCGGCCAACCCATCGCCTCATAGATCAGAATCTGCCGCGCCGTCGACAGCAGCAGGTCCGCTCCCCGCACCACCTCGGTAATCTGCATCGCCTGGTCATCCGCGACCACGGCCAGCTGGTAGGCAGGAACGTCATCGCGCCGCCACACCGGAAAGTCACCAAAATCCACGCCGGCGACAAACCGTTGCGGCCCAAAATGACCATCTTCGAACGAGACCACCCTGCCAACCGGCACGCGAAACCGCCAGTTCACACCCTCTGGGCTCTCATACCGACTCGACAAGTCCGTCGCTCCGGCCGCAGGACGGCATGTGCCCGGATACATCGGGCCTTCGTCCCCTTCCCATCGCACTTTTCCGCGGTCCGGTTCTGCAGATTCATGCGGTGCCTGCGCAATCCCGCTCAGTTCCCTGCGCGAGCACCGACAGGGAAAGAGGAATCCCCGTGCCAAAAGCTCCTTCCAAACATGGATGTATTGGTCGCGCCGCTCGCTTTGTGAATAAGGACCGAATGTCCCACCGACATCCGGTCCTTCCTGCCAGCGAATGCCGAGCCAGTACAAATCCTCGAGCATCGCGTTGGCGAACTCCGCTTTCGATCGCTGCGGATCGAGATCCTCGTTCCTGAGAACAAGGACCCCGGCGGCGTCACGCGCTCGCGTGTATGCCGTGCAGAAGGTTCTGCCGTGCCCCACATGGAGCAATCCCGTCGGCGAGGGGGCAATGCGCCCCCGGTACCGATTCCGATACTGTCTCACGCCGCCAGTCTATCGTCCGCGAACTCCAGCGGATCTCAGGCGGCGCGATGGGCTTCGCCCATGGCTTCGCCCGGCTGCGTGACCGTCACCACGGGAGCGGTTTTTCTGGGCCTCAACCCGGTAGGAAACGCGTACTCATAAAGCAGACCAATTCCCTGACCGAAATAAACCGTCGCGAAAACGCCGGGTGCTCTCCATGCAGAACGAAAACCGTGGCTCGCGCCGATCTGCAAGCTGGCAATCAGGATTGCCCCAGGAAACAGCGCCAGCGGCAGGGTGACAATCGCCGCGGCCATCGGCGGCAGCTGCGACCAGGCGAACAAGCCCAGCAGCACCGCCAGAACAACGCCCAGCGGGGCGATGTCCGCAACCGTGGCGCAGTCCGGATGCTTGCGCATGAAATGGCTCGCTCCCCGGCCATAACGGAACATCTCGCGGAGCAGTCCGCGCAGTTTCTGCGGTGGCTGTTCACAGACGGTGAGGCGCGGATCGTTGTAGGCGCGAATGCCTGCCTGTCGCACCCGCTCATTGAATTCAACACCCGCGCAGGCGTCGAAGCTCTCGTCAAACAACCCGACTTCTTCAAAGACGCTCTTCAGATAGGTTCCACCCGAACAGGGCGGATCGACGAAGCCGGCGATCTCCTCGGTGCAGGGCGCGCGGCCGAGCCGGCTGGATCGGGCTCGGGCGATCGCCTCGCCCATCCGGGTGTCAGCAGGCGCAAGAAGCGGCTGAGGACGGCACAGGCATCCGGCCCCGGTGGTTTCCAGAATTTCCGCAGTATCCGCCAGCAGGTTCTTTGACGGAATCGTGCAGTGTCCGGAGAGAAACACCATGGCATCGCCGGACGCGGCGCGGATGCCTGCATTGCGTCCAGCCGAGACGCTGCGCTTCGGGTTGTCGAGGACCCGCACGCGGACTCGGCGATCGCTGTACCGTCGTCTGACCAGATCGGCGGTGCCATCGGTGGACCCGCCGTCGACGACGAGAATCTCGTAGAGCTCAGGCGGATAA
>Ga0182015_10003257_pt1 | contig 18409 bp, 12 predicted proteins | sample 712P3MmetaG_FD_120478 | JGI IMG/M metagenome (GOLD analysis project Ga0182015, IMG submission 120478) | Permafrost microbial communities from Stordalen Mire, Sweden - 712P3M metaG | ecosystem: Environmental > Terrestrial > Soil > Wetlands > Permafrost | place: Sweden: Stordalen | collected...
ATTGCCAGAAGAATTTTCATGACTTCTCGGGTATGGATCTGCCCCGCACCACCAATCCCCAGGATCCGGCGCAACGCCAATACATTGTCTGGCATCAGGCGCGGCTCTTCGAGTTGTGGCGGCTGTGGAATGGAAAGATACAGGAAATCAATCCCCATGCGAGCTATATCGCCAACGCCGGCGGCGGAGCTTTAAGTGGATTGGATATGAAGACGATCGGTGAGCTCGCGCCTACCCTGGTGGCTGATCGGCAGGGCCGCGCAGGCTTGGCGGCTCCATGGGCCAGCGGCAAAAGTGCCAAGGAATTTCGTTCTACCATGGGGCGCAAAGCTATCGCAGGTATTTTCAGCGTTGGCCTGGAAGACAAGTATCGCTGGAAAGATTCTGTGCAGAGTGGAAACGAAATCAGGCTCTGGGTAGCCGATGGCATGGCTCAGGGATTCCGCCCGACCTGTACCAAATTCAACGCCAAGCCCTACGACATGCGCTGGTTTCCGGTAGTCGAAGAAATCTTCAAGTGGCACTATGCGCATGAAACCTACTTCCGCAATGAAAAATCCCTCGCGCGCGTAGGCATCGTTTATTCCCAGCAAACCGCCGCGTTTTACGGCGGAGATAATGCGGCCGCGCTCGTAGAGGATCCGGCACTCGGCTTCTACCAGGCGTTGGTCGAAGCCAGAATACCGTTTGAAATGGTGCATGACCATTTGCTCGATCGTGAGCACACCGATGCATTTCGCACCCTGATCCTGCCCAATATCGCGGCTCTTTCCACGCAACAATGCGAGCAGATTCGCGAGTTTGTTGAACGGGGTGGAGGCATTGTCGCCACCTACGAGACTTCGCTTTATGACGAATGGGGCGTCGAACGCAGTGACTTTGGGCTGGCCTCGCTCTTTGGAGCTTCGTTCGCGGGCAGCAAAGAAGGCCCCATGCAAAATTCGTATCTCGCGCTGGAAAAGGATCCATCTACCGGTCAATACCATCCGCTATTGGCCCGGTTTGAGGATGCCAACCGAATCATCCATGGCGTCCACAGGGTTCACGTCACCCCTGCCGGCGAGAGCTTGCCGTCGCCGTTGCAGGTGGTTCCTACCTATCCGGATCTGCCCATGGAAGAGTGTTTTCCCCGGCCTGTAAAGGCGCACGACGCGGGGGTTTTTCTACGCCAGGCCGGCCAGGGCCGAGTGGTTTATTTTCCCTCGGATATCGATCGAACCTTCTGGGAAGTGCTCAACGCCGATCATGCGATGTTGCTGCGCAATGCAGTGCTCTGGGCCACCAATGAGCCCGCTCCCCTCTCCGTCGAAGGCAAGGGCGTCGTCGATGTTGCTTTCTGGGCACAGAAAGATTCCGTCACTGTGCACCTGGTGAATCTCACCAATCCAATGATGATGAAGGGCCCGGTGCGCGAAATAATCCCTATCTCCGGTCAGGAGGTACGGATCCGCGTTCCCGATGCGAGGCGCGTGACCAGAGCGCGCTTGCTGGTTGCCGGCACCGAGACGCATCCCCGCAAAGATGGCGACTCAGTTGTGATCGAGGTACCTTCGATTGGCGTGCACGAAGTCATCGCGCTCGATCTCGCTACCTAGCCGGTGAACTCCTGAGGAGTGCTGGTACTTTCCTGGAAGGTAGTGTGGGCGGTGGGGCGCAGCATGTGCGCCAACCGTCTGCACCCGGCTAGTCGTAATACTCCAGGCCGAGGTGTGTGATCAGAGATTCACCCTTGATATGACGCAGCGTGTTCTTCAGCTTCATCAGTTGAATGAACAGATCGTGCTCCGGATACAGACCCGGGGCGGTCATGGGCGATTTCCAATAAAAGCTCAGCCACTCCTGAATGCCCAGGTCCTTCAACTCCGGCGTGCGCGCGGCCAGGTCGAGGAAAAGTACGAGATCAAGAGCAATGGGCGCCGCCAGGATGGAATCGCGGCACAGGAAGTCGACTTTGATCTGCATTGGGTAGCCGAGCCAGCCGAAAATATCGATGTTGTCCCAACCCTCTTTGTTGTCACCACGAGGCGGATAATAGTTGATCCTTACCTTGTGATAAATATCCTTATACAGATCGGGATAGAGCTCGGGTTGCAGGATGAAGTCGAGCACGCTCAGCTTGGACTCTTCCTTGGTCTTGAAGGATTCCGGGTCGTCCAGCACCTCGCCGTCGCGGTTGCCCAGAATATTGGTGGAGTACCAACCACTAACGCCCAACATGCGGGCCTTGAAGGCCGGCGCGAGAACCGTCTTGATGAAGGTTTGCCCGGTCTTGAAGTCTTTCCCGGTAATGGGCGCGCCGTTCCTGCGAGACAACTCCTGCATCACCGGCAGATCGACCGTTAGGTTGGGCGCGCCGTTGGCAAAAGGAACCCCTTCCATAAGCGCCGCGTAGGCATAGAGCATCGACGGCGCGATGTTGATGTCGTTCTCCAGCATCCCCTTTTCAAAAGCTTCGATGGAGGAATGCACCTCGGTGGGTGTAAGGAAGATCTCGGTGGACCCGCACCAGATCATCACCTGGCGATCAGTCACCTTCTTGTAAGCTCGAATGTCGGCGCGCAGCTGTTCGGCCAGATCGCGCTTGTTCTTGCCTTTCTTCACGTTCTGACCGCTTAACCGCTTGACGTAGTACTGGTCGAACACCGCGCACATGGGCCGTATGTTTTCGAGGAAGGGTCGAATGGTGTCCAGTTGATCGCGATCGAGAACCCCCGCCGTCCTGGCCGCCTCAAACATGTTGTCGGGAAAAATATCCCAACCCATAAACGAAACGTCTTCCAGCCTGGCCAGGGGCACGAAGTCTTTAATCAGCGGACTGCGGGCATCAGTGCGCTTGCCCAGGCGAATGGTGCCCATCTGGGTAAGCGAACCGATGGGCTTGGCGATCTTCTTGCGTACGGCTTCTACGCCGGCTACCAGGGTGGTCGCAACGGCGCCCATCCCAACAATCATGATTCCTAGTTTTCCGTTGGCTGGCTGTATCGGTGAACTGTCAGCAGCTTCCTGGCTGCTGCTCGTAGGCGTCGACATTTTCTTGCGGTTCCGTCCTCTCGCGTCTTAGGTGGGTAATCGGAAGCAGTCCGAGGCGACGATGGATTGCCTGGCTTGCGCAACGGCTGGAGCAGCGATCACGCACCCATTGAGTCTCGCGCTTCGTTTCCGCTTTGGCAAATCGGAGCCGCTCAAAGGAGAGAAAGCGCAGCTTAATGGTCGCCACGCGGGCTAAAGGCGGTAGGTTAAGGAATTCTCCCTGCCACGAACTCGGGTGCCCCATATCTCACCACGCTTTTTGTGGGGAGATGTGGGAAATTCCCTGCTCTCTCCCTAGCTCCTGGAATTTCAATGGATCCCTGGCTTACAAACCGTCAATATCTGCGAATTTCCCACATCTCGCGAAAAGGCCGCGAGATATGGGGCCCACCCGAGTTCGTGGAAGGGATAATCCCTAAAGGCTCACGCCGCAGTGGTGGTTCCGGTGCGTTGCTTCCAATGCGACCAGACGAACCAGACGATCGCTGCCAGCAGCGCCACCTCGACGCCCAGGTGAAATCTGTGGAAAACCTCTTTGAATCGCGGATCGGTCTCCCATGACCGCCCAAGCCTCATGCCAACGTACGCCAGCACAAAACACCAGGGCCACGAACCCAGAAACGTGTAGATGTGAAACCGCCAAAGAGGCATCCGGGCAATGCCCGCGGGTAATGCGATAAAGGTCCGCACCACCGGGAGCAAGCGCGCCACGAAGACGGTGATCGACCCGTATTTCTCGAAAAAGTGTGTGGTACGGTCCAGATCATGCCGGCTGAGTAGAACGTACTTGCCAAAGCGTTCCACCAGTGGCCGCCCACCATGGGCCCCTACCCAGTAAGCGACTGCCGACCCCAGATTGCAGCCCAGGGCGCCGGCCGTGGCCACCCACACGAGCTGGAACCTGCCGGTATAAACCAGGTAACCGGAGAACGGCATGATGATCTCAGACGGCAGCGGAATACATGCCGACTCTATACCCATCAGCAACGTAATCCCCAGATACCCGGCTGCCGAAATGACGGCGATGATGAAGTGGGCAAGAACAGCTATGATTTTCTCGGTCATCCGGAGGCAGTATAGCGTCTTCCACCGGGTGAAGCGCCGTCCCGCGGCTTTGTTACCATGGAGTTTGCAAAGGAGTACACCATGGCAGAAGCCCTTATCCCGGAAGTTGCCGAGCAGACTCAGACCGCGCCTGAACCGCAGGCGGCTCCCGCCAAGGCAGTGAAACGGCAGACGGTTGGTTTTACTTTCTTCAAGATTCTTCCCGAATGGCGCCGGCTGCCTGCCGCAGAAAAGGAGGCGCACCGCGAGGCCTTTGCCGCGGTCATCAAGCGCTGGAATCAGCCCGGACGTCTGCTCACGCTCACGTACTCCACCGTGGGCCTTCGCGGCGATTGCGATATGGTGTTGTGGCGCATCTGCTATACGCCGGAAGATCTGAACGAGATGACCGCCGAGTTGATGGCGACGCCTATGGGCGGCTACCTGCAAACCGCCTACAGCTACCTCTCGATGACCAAGCGCTCGCAATACCTCATCGGACACGAGCATGAAGGGCAGCATGACTCGCGCGGAAGCATCCGGCCCGGCGGGCAAAAATATATCTTCATCTATCCCTTCTGGAAGACGCGGTCATGGTACTTGTTGCCACCCGAGGAACGGCAGCGGCTGATGAACGAGCACATCCGCGTCGGCCATCTCTATCCTCGAGTCAAGCTGAACACCACCTATTCCTTCGGCATCGACGACCAGGAGTTCGTGGTGGCGTTCGAGACCAACTACCCTGAAGACTTTCTCGACCTGGTGCAGCAATTGCGGGAAACCGAGATCAGCCCCTACACCCTGAAGGACACGCCCATCTTCACCTGCATTCGCATGACGCCGGAAGATATGCTGGCGCGGCTCGGCTAGACGCCGATGAAAGCGCGAGTCGCGAAAGCACCGGTCGAGAAACAAACCGCAACGAAAGCGGCTGACAAGATAGCAACCGCGAAGAAAACTGCGGGCAAGACAGCAGCCAGCAAGAAGACCGCAGGCAAAAGGACGGCAGCGAACAATGGGCGGAATCCCCTGGCGCCGGAACGGATTGCCGCGCTACTGGAACGATTGCAGCAGGCGTACCCCGGAGCAGAGTGTGCCCTGCACCACAGCAACGCGTGGGAGCTCATGGTGGCTACCATCCTCTCCGCGCAGTGTACCGATGCCCGTGTCAACATAGTTACTCCTGGCCTGTTCAAGAAGTTCCCTACCCCCACTGACTTCGCGCATGCTCCCTTGGTGGAGATTGAAGAGCAGATCCGGTCTACCGGTTTCTATCACAACAAGGCGAAGTCGCTGAGCGGCGCGGCACGCAGACTCACCACCGAGTACGGTGGCGCCGTTCCCCAAACTATGGACGAGTTGCTGACCCTGCCAGGCGTCGCCCGCAAGACAGCCAATGTAGTGTTGGGCGTGGCTTTCGGCAAAGCAGTAGGCGTGGTGGTGGACACTCACGTGCTTCGGCTATCGCTGCGTCTCGAGCTTACCCGGGAAACGCAGCCGGTCCCGGTGGAGAAAGATCTGATGAAAGTTATTCCCCAGGATCACTGGATTGCTTTTTCGCATGAAATGATCCACCACGGCCGCCAGATCTGCATTGCACGTAAACCGCGGTGCGCGGATTGCACGCTGGAAGCCTTGTGCTACTCGCGTGATAAGACATGGACCAGCCACGCCTAGCCGTTGCAGTGCAACCGTTCGTGGCGCAAATGCGGCAGGTGCCTAAGTTGCGATTGTGCGACGTGGTTCCTCTCGTCGCTCCCGATGATCTGGCGATAGACGGTACTCCGGCGCAATAGGATGGCCCGATGGCCAAACGATTGGAACATTCGGCTGATAGATAGCCAATTGGGGCCGGCTCTGGACAGCTTCCCACGAGCGTTCTCTGTATACTCAGCACTTGATATTTGTTACTTATCACAACAGACCAAAGCATCGCTGGACCGGGTTGACATCGAAATGATCGAACAGACTCTTGGGAATTCTTTACGTTATTTGAGAGAGCAAAATGGCATCTCGCTGCGGGCTCTCGGTGAACGAACAGATTTCTCGGCCAGCTTTCTGTCGCAGATTGAGAATGGACAATGTTCGCCCTCCATCTCTTCCATGGAGAAGATTGCGAATGCCCTTGGCGTCACCCTGGGGCAGTTTTTTCTCTCTGCAAATCAGCAGGTCGTGAACATCGTCCGCGCCAGCGATCGTGCCCATATGGCGCTCGATTGGTCGCGGGCTGAGATTGCTTCGCTGGGCTCACTCTCCATGGGCTCGCTTTCCAGTGGATCGCAATTCCGGGCTTCCATGCTCATTATCAAGCCGGGCGGTCTGACTGGAAAGCACGCTACTCCGTCGATTTCCGACGAGTTTGCGATGGTGTTTGAAGGCAAGGTGATCCTGAAGCTGAAAGACAGCGAGCAGATTCTCGAACGCGGCGATTCCGTGACGGTGGTCGCGGGAACCGACCGCCAATGGCGGAATGAGACTGAGGCGCTGGCCGAGATTCTGGTTATTTCCCTCGGCCCTTATCTCTGACACCGCTTCCCAATCAGACCCTTCCTCCACCCCACCCCCGCTCCATCGCCGCCCCATTCCCGCTACTAGGCGAAAGAACGCCACCTGGCCCTGATCCTGTAAGATTCCCCCTGCCTGATCAACGCCCGTAGAACAGGCACGGAAGCAGGCAAGGAGGGTGCATGCGTAAAGCACAAAGCTTCTACACCTGGGCTCTGGTCTTGTTAAACGGTTGGAGCGCCAACGCCGGCTCACAGTCTCTGCCCAACCGATTGGCTCCGGTCGCAAGGGCAAACCTTTGCGTGACCGAAGGCACTTTGGAAACATTGGCGGGACAGCGTTTGGCGGTCGATCTGCCGAAAATGCGAGCCTATGCCAATGCGTATACGCAACCAATGGCTGAGGCGCGGTTCACTTATTTAGGGTCGACAGGGAACGAGGCGCCGCTGGCATCGGGTGAAATGCGCCGCCAGTTCGGCCTCAAGCTGCGCGCGCAGGATGCCTGCAACCTGGTCTACGCGATGTGGCGCATTGAGCCTGAGTCAAAGCTTGTTGTCTCCGTGAAAACCAACCCGGGCGAACATACCAGCGCCGAATGCAGCAACCGCGGATACCAGAACATCAAGCCGCGCCACAGTTCACCCGTGCCCGCTCTAAATCCTGGTGAGACGCATACGCTGCGCGCCCAGATGGATGGGGCGGAGATGCAGGTCTTTGCTGATAACGCGCTGGTTTGGGAAGGCTCCCTCGGGCCGGAGGCGCTGGCGTTCGATGGACCGGTCGGCATTCGTTCCGATAACGCGCGCTTGCAGATTGATCTCCGATCTGGACCGCCGATAAAGCAGCCAGCGCCAGGGTGCCGGGGAGAGGAATCGGAATAGACGCCGTTGGTCACCCGCGTGAATGACTCATGCGCGGTATGCAGGCTCCGAGTAAAGCCGCAAAAGCCCATGTTCACATCAGGCGGACCCATCCCTCCATGCAAACGGGCATTGACCGCGACGTTACTTCACTCCCTTACTTGGATCCCAGGATCCTTGCAGTTTGCGAACATACACCATCTGACCAACGTGGTACGCGTTGTGCGTGCCGATATGCGCGATGGTGGAAGCCCAAGATTCCAACTTCTTGTCATCCGCAGCTTGAACGGCATTTTCCCACTCGGTGAGGACCTCATCGAGCTGCTTGACCGTAGCGGCCCATTGCTTGCTGTCGAAGCTATTGAAGGTTTCATCGTTGTTGCCGCTGAACTTTGCCGGCTGCTCGCCCTTAAACTTCGCCAGCTCCTGCAAATTCCAGAAGATCAGATGGTTGGCCAGTTGACCAACGGAGTGGTTCCCACTCCCGTCGGTCCACTTGGCTTGTTCCGCGGTAAGCCCTTCCACGGCTATGTTCGCAGGCACAAACCAATCCTTGACGTTATGGGTGGTGCGCAGTTGCTCGAGCAGCACCCCTCTGAGCGTTGTCGGTCCTTTCGCATCCTGGCCAAAAGTGTGTAGCGAGACGGACAGAATCAGCAGGGTAAGCAATTTCGCAATTACTGTGGCATGACAAAGATTGCGAGGTGTGGTTTTCCTTGAGAGAAAACCACGAAAAAGCCTGTCACTTCGGTCTACTCCCATTGCGAAACTGCTGCTAACGATTCGTTTCATCATGACTGGCTCACTCCGATGTGTACAGGTAAGAGAATTTTTAGTTGGTTCGATAATAACTAGCGATTGGACGTGTTCAGCTTGTCGATGTCACGCTTCAACTGCTCCAGCTTCTGTCCGGCTTCGCCCAGCTTGCCTTCCGCAGTCAGGCGTTGGTAGTCGGCAAAGTCCCTGGCGGCTTCGGCAATGGTTGGCCGTAGATCCGTTGCGGACTGGGGTGTATTCGGGGTGGATGGGGCCGTCGCAGCACGCTGAGGCTCCGTCGAGGTCGTCGAGGTCAGAGACGAACCCGTCCCCCCGAAAAGAGACGTCAGAGCTGCTTCGAAGTTCGATCCGTAGGCCAGACGGTCCTGCAGTGCAAGCACCACCAGGCGCAGCTCCGGCATCGGGCTCCGCTCTGCCTGCAGGTAGATCGGTTCGGCATACAACAGCGCACGGCCGGTGGGAATGACCAGCAACGTACCTCGCCGCACATGCGAGCCCTGCTGGTTCCACAGCGTCAGTTGCCCCGAAAGCTGGGCGTTCTGGTCGATGCGCGCCTCAATCTGTAGCGGTCCATCCACCAGCTTGTTTTTGGGGAAGTTGTAGACCACCGATTTGCCGTAATTTGCGCCGTCGCTGCGGCCGGCAATCCAGCCAATCAGATTGTTCCGGTTCGCGGGCGTGAAAGGCAAAATCTCTACGAACTCCATACCGGTTTCGTCCGGCAACTTCATCAACACGAAGTTTGGCTGCATCGGCTGGGTGGTTTGTCCACCGCCCTCGCTCATGCCAACTTCCGTGGCAACGGTCCATAGATCATCGCGGTTGTAGAACACTGCCGGATCCGTCATGTGATACAGACCGTAGACTTCGCCCTGCATTTTGAGCAACAGCTCCGGGTAGCGCATGTGCTTGCGCAGCCCGGCGGGCATCGCCGACGCGTCTTTGAACAGGCCGGGGAAGATGTTGCGATACGCCGCCAGGACCGGGTCCTGATTGTCAAAGACGTAAAAGGTCGTGGAGCCGTCGTAAGCGTCGATGACCACCTTGACGCTGTTGCGCATGTAGTTGACGAAGTCGTCGCCCAGCCGGTAATGGCTGGAATACGGATAGAGATCGGAGGTGGTAAATGCATCCATCACCCATTGCAGCCTGCCATCCTCGCCGACCACCATGTAGGGATCGGGATCATAGGTGAGGAACGGCGCCAGGGTCGATACCCTATCGCGTACGTTGCGCCGCATCAGCAACCGGCTCTGTGCGTTTACGTCATCGCTAAAGGGCAATTTGCCCAGATCGCCGCGGTCGAGCGCGATCAGAATCCGGCGTACAAAGCCCCCCAGCGCGATACCACCCTCGCCCTGATACGACGTTAGGTTGTTGCTCTGCCCTTGCGGATAATCGAATTCCTGTTGCCGCGTCTTGACGTACACGTCGGTGTTCGTCAACTCGCCGAAATAGATCTGCGGACGGGTTACGATCAAGCCGGGTACCGTGCTCTGCACCGGCATGTTGCTCAGAAACAGGGTGGGCAGGCCTTCGGAGGTGAACCCGTTCACGGGGTTCATCGTAATGCCGTAACCATGGGTGTAGATCAGTTTCTCGTTGATCCAGTTGCGGCTGCTCTCGGGAAGTTTTTCCACGTTGAGCTCACGCGTCCCCAGCATGACCTGGCGCAGGGAGCCGCCAATGACATAGCGATCAATGTCGATGTCGGGAAAGTCGTAGTAGGTGCGAATTTCCTGGATCTGCCGGAGCGTATCCTGCAGTGCCTGCCAATCCCACAGCCGGATATTGTCCAGGGTGGGTTGATTATTCGCCGCGTCCGCCGCAGCGACGGTTGTCTCCGCGGGAAACTCGCGCTGGGCGAACTTGTCCAGGCCAAACGCCTGCCGGGTCATCAGGATGTTGTTGGCGATGTAAGGCTGTTCGCGCACCAGTTCATTCGGTTTGACGATGAAGCTGCTCATCCACCAGCCGGCGACGCGCACTCCGGCAAAACAGAGGACGGCGGGAAGCACGGCCACAATCAGCCAGCGGCCTCTGGCTACCCTGACGGCGTTGGCGATTGCCACCAGCGCACCGGCCACCAGGGCTGCGCAGACCAGCAGCATCCCTGCGAGGGTAATGTGCGCGTCGGTGTAAGTGACGCCACCGAACACAGTGTGCTGGTCGAACAACAGATCGTAGCGCCCGAGGTAGACCCGCACCGCAATGATCAGCAAAAGAACAGCAAACGCAATGGAGAGCCCGCGCCAGGGCAGGATGAGATAGCTGCGGCGCTTGGCGAAGGCGCCGGCGCCCCCGGTAATCATGATGAAAAAGCCGGCCAGGGCACAACAGATGACGGCGAGCGTAAGCAGCCAGCCGGAGATAAGTTGCCATGCCGGCAGGGTAAAGAGAAAGAAGCTCAGCGGCTTGCCAAAGACCGGGTCAGTGACCACACCGACGGCGTGTGGGGCGTACCAGAAAAGTGCGAGCGTCGGCCACTCTGCCATCATGCCCGCACCCGTCACCAAGGCAATGGCCACTGATCCGCCGAATGCCAGCAGACGCATAAGGGGGTCCACCGGAAGCGCGATTGGCTGGCCGCCAAAGAAAATGGTGTGGCTGCTGGGCAGATCGGGCAGATGGGCACGTTTCAGCGCGGCAAACGCTCCATACAGAATCAGGAAGGTAGCGGCTGCGAAGAGGGCGAAGATGGCCCACTGGATGCCCAGAGATTTCGAGAAAACACTCCCGTAACCGAGCGAACGGAACCAAAGCAGGTCAACAAAATACGACACCGCGGTGCGGGCGCTGAAGAGGATGACGATAAGGATAGCGAGGAGGATAAAGAAGCGGCGGCGGCCGCGTCGCGGGTGCTTTAGAGGCCAATCAATCTGTGAAGGCATTGCTGGCCCATTCTACCGGCATTCCGATTCCTTCGTTCGGGGGGTGGGTTAGCAGCCGAAGCACGGTGGTTTCTCGATCCAAGATTGCTCGGGGGCCGAAAAGGGTGTGTGAGGACTCACACCTTCTAAAACCCGGAGAGACCTCTGCCTATTGCCAAAGAGCCGTGCCCATCCAGGCTTTGGGTGAGCTTCCTTTCAGAAACGATGGATTCGCCCCCCTCGGTAACTTCCGCAAGAACGCAGACCGGCATACCATGGGTGGTCAGAAAATCCACGGGTGCAGATGCACTCTGCCGGAGTCCCCCATGCCTACTAAAAAATCCGCCCCACGCTTCTCTTCCCAATCGCGCGTTGTACTGCCTGGAAGTGAAAAAGCACCCTTAGCCGCAGCCACCGGCGAAAAGCCGGTGCGTGGCGGTGGCGCTATCACGGTTTCCGTCATTGTCCGCCGCAAGAAGCCGCTCAACCTCCGGCGGTTGGGGCTGGATCGCCTTTCGCGTGCCCAGTACCGCCAGCAGTACGCAGCGGATCCTGCAGCCATCAAGCTGGTGCGCGCCTTCGCCAAAGAATTCGGTCTCACGGTCGACAAGGGCACTCCAAAGCCGGAGCAGCGCACGATCAAGCTCAGCGGCACCGCGGCGGCCCTGGAGAAAGCCTTTGGCGTCACCCTGACGCAGAAGGTTCTTGACGGGACCACGTATCGCGTCCGCGAAGGCAGTATCGAGCTGCCTTCAGAGCTAGTCGGTGCGGTTGAGGCTGTCCTTGGGCTCGACAATCGTCCCCAGGCTCAACCCCACTTTCGCGTACTCGGTTCCACGATCAACGCCGGCGTGGGTGCAGGCTTCGCCCGCGCCCACGCCACAGGTACGTCGTACACCCCCGTGCAAGTGGCTCAGCTTTACCAGTTTCCTCAGGGCGCGGCCGCGACCGGCCAGACGATCGGGATCATCGAGCTCGGCGGCGGTTACCGGACCGCGGATCTTACCGCCTACTTCAAGACCCTGGGCCAAAAAGCGCCCAAGGTAAAGGCAGTTTCCGTCGACAAAGGCAAGAACAGCCCGGGTAAAGCAAACAGTGCGGACGGCGAGGTGATGCTTGATATTGAAGTCTCCGCAGCGGTCGCCCCGGGAGCACAGATTGTTGTCTACTTCGCGCCTAACACCGACCAAGGCTTCATCGATGCCATCAGCACCGCTGTCCACGACACGGCCAATCATCCGAGCGTCATCTCGATCAGCTGGGGTGGTCCAGAGTCCAGTTGGACGACGCAAGCGACGACTGCACTCGATGCCGCATGCCAGTCGGCTGCAGCCCTCGGCATTACCATCACCGTCGCCGCCGGCGACAATGGGTCGACGGATGGGGCTACCGGCAACAATGTCGACTTCCCTGCTTCCAGCCCGCACGTCCTGGGTTGTGGGGGAACCACGCTTGTTGGTAACGGCAGCAGTATCACATCAGAAGTGGTGTGGAACGAGCTGGCGAGCGGCGAAGGCGCGACCGGCGGCGGCGTGAGCAACGTCTTCGCGCTGCCCTCCTGGCAGGCGAACGCGAATGTGCCAGCGCCTACTGGGAGCGCCGGCGGCCGGGGAGTGCCCGATGTCAGCGGAGACGCTGACCCCGTGACCGGATACCAGGTGCGCGTCGATGGCCAAACCTTGGTGATCGGCGGCACCAGCGCGGTGGCTCCGCTCTGGGCGGGACTGATCGCGCTGAGCAATCAGCAGAACGGAAAGAGCGCCGGGTTTATTCAGCCCCAGATCTACGCGGCAAAGGCCGCGTCAGCGTTCAATGATATTGTGTCGGGAAACAATGGCGCATTCAGCGCAGGCCCGGGCTGGGATGCCTGCACAGGGCTTGGCTCACCGATCGGCTCCAAACTGATCGCGATGCTCGGCGGCGCCGCGGCGGCGAAACAAAAGGGCGGCAAAAAGAAGCCAGTCCGCATGCGGCCGGCCAAGAAAGGGCGGAAGGCCAGGTAAGCAACCTTCTGCTTTCTGATTGTAACTACAACTTTGGCGTGGGTGCCGATGAGAATACAGCCTTCACCAGGGGCTTACTCCTGATTTAGCATCAGGCGTAAGAAAGACTGCGATCGCTTTACTCCTGAACCACTTCCCCGATCCATCCATTATCTGCGATGCCACTTCGACCTACTAAGCAAGCGTGGAGAAAGTGCTGCTATGCGGAACCTGCGCACGTGCCTGATCGCCGGAGCACTCTCCATTGTCGCTGGATGTAGTCCAGGCAATCAGACCCCTACCAGCCCTTCCTCGCCCGGCAGCAACCTCGCGGTTACGACCACTTCTCTTCCCGGCGGAACGGTGGGCGCCGCCTATAGCAGCCCTGTGACCGCGTCCGGGGGCACGGCTCCTTACACCTACAGCGCAAGCGGTCTCCCGGGTGGACTGGCGATCAATAACTCAACCGGCGCGATCACAGGGACACCCCCGCAAAGCTCCGTCGGCACAGCCTCGGCAACCATTACGGTGACGGATTCAACCCTGCCGGCAGCACAGAGGGCAACCGCGCATCTAACCATCCAAATCATTTCCGCCACTTCCGCCACCCTCGCGGTGGCCACCAATTCCCTTCCTGGCGGCGCCGCGGGTTCGCCCTATCCGTCGACTACGCTGCAAGCGACTGGCGGCGTGAGCCCCTATACCTGGGCGATGGCTTCCGCCAGCAACCTGCCTTCGGGGCTGAGTTTATCGGCCGGAGGAGTCCTATCCGGGACGCCGGCTACCGCGTCCAACACTTCGGTGATCTTCATGGTCACGGATTCCTCTGCTCCTCAGCAAACGGCCCAGGCAACACTGACGCTGGCGATTGCGGCCGCGGTGAGCGGTACGCCCCCGCCCCTGACCCTGACCACGACCGCGCTCCCGGCAGCTACGGTCAACGCCGCGTACTCGGCGATCTTGGCAGCATCGGGTGGAGTTGCCCCGTATGCGTTCAGCCTGACGAACGGCACTTCCCTGCCCGCAGGCTTAGCGCTTTCTCCCTCAGGCTCGATCAGCGGCACACCCACGCAGACAGGCAGTACAAACTTCTCCGTGCAAGTGGCGGATTCCAGCACGCCGGCGCCTCTGACCCAAACCGGAAATCTCAGCATCACGGTGAATGCAGCATCCGCGTCCCTGTGCGGCAACATGAGCACCGGAAATGGCGCCAGCCTCAACGGCTACGTGCCCTTCCCTTCCTCGAATGCCTGGAACACCAACATCGCGTCTGCTTCGATCGATCCCAACTCGACGGCGATCATCAGTGTGCTTACCGGGAGCCATTTGCATCCGGACTTCTCCAACATCGTCGACGGCGACTACGGCATCCCGTATGTTGTGGTGGATTCGACCGTCACCCCCGGAGTGCCGGTGACGATGACTACCTATCAGAGCGAAAGCGACATTACGTTGTACCCCGTGCCGATCACGGCTCCCATCGAAGGAGACCCTGCAGACTGCACGACCACGGGAGACAATCACCTGATCGTGATCGACAAAGCACAGTGTTGGATCTATGAGACCTGGCAAACACAACGTTGCAACGGTGCATGGAGTGCCGCCAATGGAGCGATCTGGGACCTGACCAGCACGGAACACCGCCCTTATGGATGGACTTCAGCGGATGCGGCAGGGCTGCCCATCTTTCCCGGCCTCGTGCGCTACGACGAAGTGGCGGCGGGGGTAATCAATCACGCCTTCCGCATGACGCTGGCGCAAACCAAGAGCGACGCGAACGGCGGATACTTTGTCGCTCCGGCGACCCACCCGGCGGGAAACAACTCGGGCACCGACAACATCATCGGAATGCGGCTGCGGCTTAAGGCGAGCTTCAATATATCCGGCTACAGCGCGGCCAACCAGGTGATCCTCACGGCCATGAAGAATTACGGAATGATCGTCGCCGATAACGGCAGCAACATGTATTTTCAGGGCGCTCCGGATGCGCGCTGGGACGACAACGACCTGAGCGCGTTGAAAGCCATCGACGCGTCGCAGTTCGATGTGGTGCAGATGGGAACGGTCTATGATGACGCTAGCGCTCCGACCGGCGCCGTGCCGACAATCAATAGTTTCAGTGCTTCCCAGACCACGGTATCGGCGGGCACCCCGGTAACACTGACCTGGAACGTCAGCAACGACTCCTACGATTTCATCGACGTGGTGGGTGCGGTACGCGGAGGCAGCCAAACGGTGACTCCGGCCACGACGACCACCTATACCCTGAACGCAACCAACCAATATGGACGCGCAACCATGGCGGTTACGGTCAACGTGCAGTAAGGACTACTCCCGTCTCAGCGCCTCCATAGGATCGACCGAAGCCGCGCGGCGTGCCGGGATCAGGCACGCCGCGACGCCCACCGACAACAATACGCACACGGCGCTGGTGGCGATGACGGAGTTATAGGGACTGACCTGAAAGAGCAAGCTGCCGACCACGCGCCTGCAGGCAAAGGCGATGGCGACCCCCACCAACGCTCCGCCCAACACGGGCGCAAGCCCATCGCGCAACACCAAGCCGTAGATATTCTGCCGCTGTGCCCCGAGTGCCAGGCGCAAACCGATCTCGCGTTGCCGCTGCACGACAGAATAGGTGACCACCCCGTAGACGCCCAACCCCGCCAGCAGCAGGGCGCTGACTGCAAATAGCAGTAGCAGGTCCATCTCAAAGCGTCGATTCGCCACCGAGTCTGCAACCACCCCACCCAGGGTGCTCACCGCGGGAACTGGGACCTCCGGGTCGACGCTCCAGATTGTCTTGCGCATGGCATCCACGATGGCCGCCGGATTCTCCCGCGTACGTACCAGCACGCCGCCGGTCGTGTTGCAGCGGTACCAGTAGGGCATGTACACCATCATCGGGTCGGGGGCTGCCAGGGAAATTGTGCGTGCGTTGCCGACCACGCCGATCACGGTGACGGGTTTCTCATGCGGACCACCGCGAGCAAACTGTTGGCCAACGGGATTCTTTCCCGGCCATAAGGTGCGCGCGGTGAGCTCGGAGACGATCGCGTAGTCTTTGCCTTCGTCAGAGGAGCTCAGGAAACGCCCCGCCATGAGCGGCAAGTGGATGGTTTCAAAGTATCCCGGGCTCACCCAGCGAAAGTGCTCGGTAGGCATTTGCATGATGGGCCTGGCATCTCCCGGCACGCGGGCCATGTCGACCCACTGATCCCCGGAGAGCGGCAGTTCACTTACGATGGCGGCGCGTTCCACACCAGGAAGACGCGCCAGCCGGTCAAGAATCGTCCGGTAGAACACGAAACGCGTTTGCGTCTCTGAATAGGCTTTGCTGGGCAGATCCACCATGGCGGTCACTACGCGCTCCGCTGCAAAGCCGTGGTCGACGTTGAGCAGCCGATAGAGGCTTGCGGTGACCAGCCCGGTCACCAGCACCAGCGCGACGCTCACCGCAACTTCCCCGGCCACCAGGACTCGACGCATCCGCTTGCTGCTGCGGGATTCGCTGGCGAGGCGCGATTCGCTATGCAGCACTTCCTGCGGTTCGGTGCGCGCGATCATCCATGCCGGAGCAGCGCCTGCCAGCAGCGTGGACACCACGGCGAGCACCAGCGCGCAGGCGGCGCCTGCCCAATCCAGATGCAGTGATCCGCGAAAATCCAAGGCAGAAGGAAGGAAGCGTTGCATCGCGGGCACGATCATCATCGCCAGCAGAATGCCGAGGCCGCCGCCAAAAGCGGCAAGCACCAGTGTCTCCCGAAGTGCCATGTGCAACATTTCGGCGCGGCTCGCCCCCAGGGCCGCGGCAACCGCCATCTGTTGCCTGCGCCCCGCTGCCCGCGCCAGCAGGAGGTTGGTAATGTTGACGCAGCCCACGAGCAGCAGACCAGCCACGGCTGCCAGCAGAATCAGCAGCGGCCTCTGATTGTTGCCCACCAGCGCCTGCTGGAATGGCGTCAGGTTAGCAGAGAGGGTAGCCTTTTCTTCCGCGGATAACCCGCCCATGATGGTGCGTTGCAGGGCGTTGATTTCCGAACTCGCCTGGGCCACGGAAACCCCCGGCTTCAGCCGCGCCAGTCCGAAAAAGTTGAATTCCCCCATAGCTTCCTGCAACAGTTCGTTGGAGAACGCCGTCGGCAGCAGTGCCTCAACCGGTTGCGGGCGATTGCTATCGATGCTGGCGAAGGTCTGTAAGTAGGGTATGTGGAAGGATCGCGGCATCACGCCAATCACGGTGTAGGGAAATCCATTGAGGGCGACAGTTTTTCCCAGGATTGCCGGATCCGCTTGAAATTGCTGCCGCCAAAGGCTATCCATCAGCACAATCACGTGCTCGTGCCCTTCCTGGGCCTCCTGGAGCGAAAACGCGCGCCCTAGCAGCGGCGCCGAGTCGAGCACCGAGAAAATGCCCGGGGTTGCGCTGAGTACGCTGATTTGCGATGGATGGCCCCCCACGCCCAACGGCATGGACTTTTGTTCCATGAGGGCCATGGATTGAAAACTCTGGCCGTGCTTCTGCCAGAAAGTGAAATGGTTTGCGTTCATGGGCACGGTTGGATAGATGTCGCGGAACTCCGCAACCTGCTCTTCCATGACCACCAACTGCCCCGGGTTGGTATAGGGGAGCGGCTTGAGCAGGACGTCATAGACCAGGGTAAAGATCGCCGTGGTTGCCCCAATGCCCAACGCCAACGTAAGCAACGCGGTGAGCGTAAAGCCGGGGGATTTGCGCAACTGCCTGAGCGCGTAGCGCAGATCGTCAAACAGTGTCTTCATGGAACCTCCGCACAAGACTGTGGATAGGTTGGTTGCACCGCTTCACCACATCGTGCGCGATGCGAGGCACGCCTCTGCCATGCCGGCCGCCGAGAGCGCGGCCGTTCCCGTAAGGATGCTACGCAGATTTTCGTTTATTGGTTCCCTGGAATGCCTCGCGATGCTACCTGTGGAAACGGTCTTCCTGGGATGTGCCTGTTATCTTACTTCTGCTAGATTCTCTAGCCAGAAACCGAGGTCGTGGGCAATGTGCCGAAACATCAAAATGCTTTTCAATTTCGATCCTCCGGTGACGGCCGAAGAGGTTCATGCGGCTTCCCTCCAGTACGTGAGAAAGATCAGCGGCTTTAACAAGCCTTCCAAGGCAAACGAACCCGCCTTCCTGGCGGCCATTGATGAGATAGCGGCGGTCTCGATGCGTCTGCTCTCTTCGCTGGAGACCAATGCGGTCCCGAAGAACCGGGAAGAAGAGGCCGCCAAGGCGAAGGCTCGGAGCGCGGAGAGATTTCCCGCTTAAGTTCGTTTTAGGAATTCTTCTTGCCACGAACTGGGGTGCCCC
>Ga0182015_10003259_pt1 | contig 18393 bp, 16 predicted proteins | sample 712P3MmetaG_FD_120478 | JGI IMG/M metagenome (GOLD analysis project Ga0182015, IMG submission 120478) | Permafrost microbial communities from Stordalen Mire, Sweden - 712P3M metaG | ecosystem: Environmental > Terrestrial > Soil > Wetlands > Permafrost | place: Sweden: Stordalen | collected...
CAGCGGCTACGGTCTCGCCACCACGGGCAGTTCGGGCAACGTCGCGACGACGATCGTGGTCGCGCCGGGCGCCACCGTGCAATTCTTCAACAACGACCAGTCAAGCTCGCAACTGCGCTATTCCGCGGTCGGCATTCCCGGCGTTACCGCGTTCCCGGGGCCGACGTATACGTTCCCGCCGAGCGCGGTCACGCAGACCGGCAGCCAAATCAACGCGACGTCGACCTGGTCGACCGGCCTGCTTCCCGGGCAGTGCTATTCGCAGGTGTTCACCGTCAGCGGCACCGGCGCGTTCTTTTTCGGCGACTACACCTATTACGCGTTGGGCAATATCCGCGACGTCATCGTCTCAACGACGAGCTCGGCGCTATAGCGCGCTTCACGCTGGCCGGACCGAATCCGGGGCGGATGCGATAGATCACACCGGCGTCGTCATCGCTGATGAACAGACTGCCGCTAGTGCCGACCGCGAGTCCGACGGGCTTTCCGATCCGCGTGCCGGTCTGTTGGAAACCGTTCATGAACGGCGCCGGATTGCCGGTCGTGTTATGCGCCCAAGTCGTAAATGCTGAACCGCCGCCCGTCCAATCCATCGGATACAACGGCGTATCGCTCGTCCCGGACATCGGGATGAACACGACCTCCGGCACCGCGACCGGAACGCCGCTCGTGCTCTCGTGCCACGAGCCGTGCAGCGAGATAAACATTCCCCCTTGGAACGAACCCGGGAACGCGTACGTCGCGCCCGCCGGCTGCACTGGGTAGAACGTCGCGCCGATGATCGTCGAGTAGGCCGGCGCGCGCACGGGCGAAACGATCATCGCATTGCAGTTCGTCCCGGTCGGAGGAGTGGTAGGCGTTCCATCCGGCGTGGCCACCGAAGTTTTGTTTTCTTCGCACCACGGCCACATGTAGTCAACCGGCGCGAGGTGCGTGGTCAACGGATCCATCCACTCATAGGGATGGCCATCCATCAGATACGTCTGATCCATCGCAGCAAAACACGTCGTGCCGACCATGCAATCCTGACCGGCGCCGCCCGCCCATACAGTGTGCGTCACGGGGTTTTCAGCCAGCGCAAGCGCGTTGCGCACGCGCTTCGCGACCGGCGTCAGTGCGGGCGTCGTAATACTGCTCGAGAGGATGACACCGCGCGTCGAATCAGTTTCGATACAAGCGTTACAGCCCGAGCCGACGCTAATGTACAGCGTACTTCCGACGGCGAGGACCGAGGTCGTGTGATGCACGTCCATATCGATCGCCGTGTTTACCGGCGAGCCCGTCCGCACGTTGAGGAAGGCCGCCGGCGGCGAGGACGCAACGTGGTCGCCGGTCACGTACGGAATTTTCCAGACGGAGCACTCCATGCCGACGAAAATCGTGCCCCCGCCGGTGGCGGGTGCGAAGGTGATGCCGTTGGTGTTCGTGCCCGCGCTCGAGGTGCACATGCGGTCGGTCAAGGTCGCGAACACCGTCGGCGCGGCGGGTACCGCGGCCTCGGCGTTCGGAACGATGTAGATCTTGCCGCTCTGCGCGAAATTCGCCGTGCCGCCGCCCGTGCCGACGAGCAGGTCGCCGTTGGGCAGCATCACGATCCCACGCGGCGAGACGCTCGAGAATTGCGAGACGATCTCGCCGTAGAACTGGCCCGGCAGGTTGTTCACGTTGAGCGCCAGCGGCAACGCGGGCAGCGCCGGCCCCGTCGGCGCGGGGGACGGAGTCGCCGTAGGCGCCGTCGTCGGCAACAGAACGGGGCTCGATCCCCCCGTCGACGGCGTCGATCCGCCGCCCCCACCGCAACCGGCGATGGCAAGAACCACCAGGACCATACTCAGGCGCAAGTTCATGGCAACACCGTAGCCGTCCCCGCGAGCCGTGCCGCGGTAAGATTCGCAATCGACCCCGAGCACGACGATTTGACCGAGCACGCTGCCGATGCCGTGAAGTAATCGCCCGGATGAACTTTGCCGTCACCGGCGAGCGAGACCCAGATGCCGACCTTGTACGTCGTGACGCCGGTTGCGAGCGACGCCGGGTTCACGTCGGCGATGCGAAACGTCCCGTCCTGGTTCACCGGAATGCCCTTGGGATAGGTCGTGTCGACGATGGCGGGCGCGACCGGTAGCGTGGCGCCGCTGTTCGTATAGGCGAACGCGACGAATTGCAGGGCGCGCGGTAGCGGAAGCGCCGGTTGCGGTGCCGGATCGCCGGCCGCCAAAGCGACCGCGCGCTGCGCGTTGAGGCGGCCGTGGCCTTCTCTCGGATCCTTGATGTCGTCGGTCGATGAATAGAGCAGTTGCGCGACTTGCGCGGGCGTGAGCGCGCTGTTGGCGGTGAGCATGAGCGATGCCGTGCCGGCGACGAGCGCGGCGGCGGGCGAGGTGCCGGTGAAAAGGATCTTGCAATCCGGCGGCGCGGTTCCGGCCGCGCAGGCGGGCAATCCCGTCGCGGGCTGCGTGGTGTAGACGTTTTCAATCCAGTGCAGAAGATCCGTATCGCCGCTCGTCCCTTGACCGCCCGGCGCCACGAGACCCAGTCCCGGACCGGCGTTCGAGTACGACGCGACCTGCTCGTTGTTCCCTTGACCCACGACGACGCCCGGAGTGCCGGCATCGTTGACGATCGAAGCGCCCACGCTGATCACGCCGGGATATCCGGCCGGATAGTCGAGCGACGTCCCGTTGTCGTCACCGCTTGCGGCAACGACGGTAACGTTGTTTTGAATCGCGTAGGCGACCGCATCGCGTTCGGTGGGGTCCGGACCATTCGCCGGACTGCTCTGCAGGGCGAGCAAGATGACCTTGGCGCCGTGCGCGACGGCATCGCGAATCGCCGCGGCTTCGTCGGTCGTCTGCGCCGCCGTACTGCCGTTGGCGAAGATCTTGTACTCTTGCAGCGGCGCATTGTAGCCCGCGCCCGCGAAGCCGGCCGCGTTGTTCGTCTGGGCGTCCGCGACGCCGGAGAGGAACGTTCCGTGGCCATCCGTATCGGTCGCCGTATTCGCATAGAGCAACAGGTTGACGACCGTCTCGGAATACGTGACCAGGGCGGCGATCTCGGTTTGCAGCGGATCGTAACCGGTATCGATGACCGCCACCGGCGCGCTGCCCGCGCCGTAGCCCCAGGCGTCCGGCGAATCGACGAGCCACAAATACCACTGATCGGCGTTGGCGCCGTTGTTCGTCGCCTTGAAGTAGGTGTCGTTCGGGTAGAACGTTCCGCTCGAAGTGGCGGCCGGATAGCGTAGACCGACGCGACTCGCACTGAGCACACCGGCTTCATTGCGCATCGACGCCGCGGTCGCATCGGGGTTGCCCCCCGGGCTCACGGCCAGGACGCGCGTGACGCGGGATCCTTCGGTAACGAGGGTCTGCGCGCGCGCGAGTCCGTGCGCCGCCTCGACCGCGGCGAACGTGCGGCCGCCGAGACGTGACGTATCGTACTGCACCGCGATCTTATCGTCGGCAAAGGCGGGCCGGCCGCTGAACGATTGCGCGCTGCGCTGCAGCGAAAAGCCGCTGAGGCGCGGTTCGGCGTGGCCGACGGCAATGCTCGAGGTCGCGATCCCGGCGCCGATCTTGCCGCTCGAATCGTTGACCTGATTGTAGAAGACCGAGATCGCACCGTTGCCGGTGTTCGAGAGCGTGATGCTATAGGGCGAGGCCGCGGTTTTCGGCGTCACGACGATCGTGTGTGCGCCGTAACCGGCCGTCGGGGTCGCGGGCGTCGTGCCGGCGGCCGCGCCGTCGACCGTGACGGTCAAGCCCGTTGGGTTCGAGTTGACCGCGACTTGGCTCGGATTGGCCGGGTTCGATGACGGCAGCGTCACGGCAACGCCCGTGACGGTGGGTGTCGGTTTCGGAGCCGTGGTCGGGGCGCTGCCGCCCGTGCCGGGCACGGTGCTTCCGCCGCCACCGCCACCGCCGCCGCCGCCGCATGCCGCGAGGGCTGCCGCACAGACAAACATTGCGATGAAGCCGCCGTATCGATTGCTCATAAATTAAGGCTAACAGCCCCTTCCTTGGAACCTATGCAGGGCAAGCGTAATGAATCGCGGCCATTGCGATCCATTTAGTCTATCGGTAAAGAATTTGCCCAACATTCGCCGACAAGATTAGAGACGAGAGAAAAATCCGGCAATCTCAGGCGATTGCCAAGGATATCTAACCCTCTCGCGTCGATGTCACGGCTAAGCTTTGCAACCGAGGACTAGAATGCTACGTATCGTTTCGTCCGCTATGGCGGCCGCCCTTATTGCGTCGGCTCTTCCCGCATGGGCGGCGACCGCGCCGACCTTCTCGACCGCCTACGTTCAAGCGGCCGTTCCGCGCGGCGCCGTCGGCCGCGACGCCGGCGTGGACGTCAGTGCGGGCACCTACGTCCGGGTCTCGGCGAGTGGAACATTCAGCATGCGTTCGGGCATTTGCGGGAACACGGTCGGACCGGCCGGCTGCGGCGGCCACGCGTCGCCCACCGCCGCCGGGACGCTGCTGGCGGCCTTCGCCGACCCCTACGGTCGCCTGCTGAGCACCTGGACGGCGGTTGGAACGTATGTGAACCTGGCGGTCCCCACCGGTGCCAAGCGCCTTCTGCTGCGCGTCGCCGGCATGGGTGGTCATGAATACGGAGCATACCGCGTCGTCGCCGACGTCGTCCCGAACGCAGCGCCCCCGCAGCTCGGATCGGGCTCTAGCGCAAGCGCGGCGGCGATCCACATCGGACCCGGCGGCGCTACGGGCGCCGTGCAATCGCTCGCGGTGCGGATTGCGAGCCCCGGCATCCAGGTTGCAAGCACCGGGTTCCAGCCGCTCGGACGCGCATCGACGCTCGGCAGTGTCGGCAACGGACCCTCGACCGGCGTCATTCCCACCGGTCCCACCCTCGCGCGCAGCGACGTGCAATACGCTCTGCGCCATCTCGGCTTCTCGGATACGCCCGCCAACGTCACCAACGTGATGAATACCGGCGTGAGCGCCTGGGTCACCGCACAGCTCGCCGCACCGACGCCCGCAAACGATACGTCGATCACGCAGGGCGTCGGCGGAAACGTCGAAGCGCTGCCCGTCCTCACCGGAAACGCGACCACGGACGGCAACTACCCGGCGAACATCGAGGACCGCCTCATGCAGTGGCAGGTCAACACGCAGTGGCAGTTGCGCGAAAAACTGACGCTGCATTGGCTCGAGCACTTCGCCGTCAGCTATGCGACGGTCGGCCAGTCCGGCGACATGGAGCATTACATCGAGACGGTGCGCGCCGACGCACTCGGCAATTATGCCAAACTCCTGGCGGACGTGAGCAAAGAGCCGGCGATGATGCTCTGGCTCAACAACGCGAACAATGCCTACAATCCGAATTTCCCGCCGAACGAGAATTTCGGCCGCGAAGTCATGCAGCTCTATTCGCTCGGCGTCAACACGCTCAACTCCGACGGTTCCATCGTCCTGGATCCGAACAATCCCGGACAGCCGCTCGCGACCTATACCGAACAAGACGTGAAAACGATGTCGCTGGCCCTCACGGGATTCCAGTTGCAGTCCCAGCAAGCCATCGGGACGTATCCGGCCTACGTCGACCAGATCGCGTTCAACACCGCAACGCACGCGCCGGCAACGAACGGCGGATTCTTCGTCATGGGTCAGACGATTCCGGATGGCAAACAGTGCCCGTGGAACTACGCGCTCTACCTGCAGACCGGACTGAACACGTCGTGCGTGATCGACAACGCGGCGCTTTCGCTGGCGAATAACCCGACGACGTGGGCCTATGAAGCAAACGAGATGCTCGAGCGGCTGGTGACCGAACAACCGTCGCCGGCCATGGTCAAGCGCATCTCGACCGTGTGGGGCCAAACGGTCAACGATCCAAACCAGATCGCGAAAGTCGTCGCCGCAATTGCCGCCGATCCGGAGTTCTACACCGGCAAATACACGACGATCAAGGAGCCGATCGAGATCGAAGTCGACGCGATTCGCGCACTTGGAGGAGCGGGGCAGAATCCCGTCACGGCATCGGAGACGCGACCGCTCGCGAACGCGATCAGCGACACGGCACGCATGGCGCAAGAAATCTGGGATCCGCCATCGGTCTTCTCGTTCTACTTTCCGGGCAATAAAGAAATGATCGTAAACAACGCGCAGCTGCTTGCCACCTGGGCATCGGCCACCGACCTCGCCGGCTCCGCGCGTACGGCCGCCTGCGCGAACTGCTCGATTTACCTGAACTTCACGTCGTTCGCGCAAGCGAAACTGACGAACGACCTCGCCGGGTATATGCTCGACGCACTCGTCGACGGCGGCACGCCGCAGTTGAACGCGTTGGTCAAAAACTTCCTCAACAACAATCCCTCGAACGTCCAGGGAGCCCTCTGGATCATCCTCGCTTCACCGGAATACGGGGTCAACTAACCATGTTCACGCGTCGAAACTTCATTTGCGGTGCGAGCGCCGTCACGATGTCAACGCCGGCGTTCATGGCGGCCCTCGCCAAGAACGCGTACGCCGCCGCGAACACGATCCTCGTCGTCTACGAACTCAACGGCGGCAACGACTCGTTCAACATGGTCATTCCCTGGGACACCGCCGGAAACGCGGCCTATCAAGCCAACCGCGCCAACATCGCGATCTCATCGGCAGCGGTCATGAGTGCGGGATCGAACTTCGATCCGACACCGTCCGCTACCGGGAACGGGACAAACTACGCGTTCAACCCGACGATGTCGTCGACGACCGCGACGAACAACTTGCGCTGGCTCTACGGGCAGGGTAAAGTGGCCCTGGTCATGGGCCTCGGCCTGCCGGCCAACGCCGTTTCGCGCGACGGCCACGAGCAGGCGCAGTTTTATTGGCAGACGGCCGGCATCAATAACCTCGGCACGACGAACCTGGGCTGGACGGGCCTCGGCTTCGACCAGTTGGCGTCTTCGGGAGCGTTGCCGCCGATGGTGTCGGTGGACGGCACGAACCAAATCGCCTTCCACGGTTCGAAGAATTCACCGCTGGTGATCGGCGGCGACCTCGTCGGATTCACGCCCAGCTATCCCGGGCAACTCAGCGGAAACAACAACAACCTCAATTACGGTCCGAGCGGAACGCCTTCGGGGCTCATCGCTCTCAACGCGAACGACAAATACGCGACGGCCGCCGCGCCGGCGGAGTTCACCCGCTCCATCGGTACCCAAACGACGGGTTACGTCGCGGCCGTCCAGGGCATCGCAGCAGCGCAGCCGCTCGCTGACTACACACTGACATACAGCGGCAAGAACAGCAGCATGAAGTCGCAGTTCAAGCAGATCGCGCGCATGATCATCGGCGGCGCCGCGACCCGCGCGTACTATCTGCGGCAGGGCGGTTATGACACGCACAGCGCGCAGAACGCCGGCCAGCCCGCCCTGCTCGGTGAGTTTTCAGAAAGCGTGACCGAGTTCTACACCTATCTCAAAGGGAAGAACGCGAGTTCGAACGTCGTGATCATGACGATCTCGGACTTCGGCCGGCGCCCCTACTCGAATTCATCAGCCGGCACGGATCACGGCACCGCAACGATGCACTACATGATCGGCGATCCGGTAACCGGCGGTACCTATTTCAACAGCGGCGCTCAGGGCGTGATGACGACCGGCTATCCCAACCTCGCCACGACCGCGCTCGACGGCAACGGGGACGTGTACGTCAGCATCGACTACCGGTACTATCTCTCGGCGTCGCTGCAGTGGCTCGGCGCGGATCCGACGCCGATCGTCGGCGCGGGCTTCGTCAGCACGAGCGCCGCGCATGCCAACCTGAACGCGATCCTGCCGGGTCTAACGTAGGCCCGCTAAGCGGCGGGCACCGATGAATCTTCCGCTTTCAGTCGGTATCGTCGCACTGGTCATCATGAGCCTTGCGGTCGGCATCGAACTCGGCCGCGCGCGCTCGAAACAGCGCCGGCGGCGGCGAGCGGCGGATGCGCCGCCGCGCCGGTCGGCGCAACTCGAGAAGCGGATGGTCGCGGCCTTTGCCGGGCCGCGCAAAGCCTACGGCGACTGCTTCGCTGAATTTTCGGTCTGGCGCCAACTGGACACCACGCGGATGGACGTGCGAACCAAAGGCGAGTGGCTGCGGCTCGATCTGTTCACGCGATCGCTGACCGTTCGCCACCTTTGGCAAATGCTCGCAGATCTCGTCAACGGTCCGGTTATCGTCAGCGTCGATTTGGGATCCCGGAATGCCATGCTTTGGACGGCGCAGCACACCGCTGAATTCAACGATTGCGGCGTCCTCGCGCCCTGGGTGCCGGTGCGGGGCCGCGCCGGAACGCTTCTTTCCGGACCGTAGATCTCGCGCCACGCACACGTTCGCACGCCACGCCACGTTCTACGTGTAACGCAGCGAGCCGGGCGTCGTGAGCAGGTCGCCGGTTTCGAGCAACGTCTTGAGGCCCGAGAGGATCATCGGCCAACCGCCATAGAGCTCCGCGTTGGCACCTTCGCGCAGATCATCGTGGGTGACGGTCAAGCAGCACGAATCGCCGACCGGTTCGATCTCCCACGTCACGCGTGAGGTGCCTTCGCTTTTCACGTCGTCGCTCCAGAGCGCGCGAAAACTCTGCACGAGCCGGCGCGGCGGATTGACTTCCAGATTCTCGCCTTCGAGGATCGGAGCCGGCGACATCGGCGTGACGCCCTCGTAGTGTGAGCCGGGCGTCCAGTCGGTAACGGCGGCGACGCCGAAGCTATATTTGCGCCGCATCTCGGGAGTGGTGATCGCCTCCCAAAGTCGCTCGGGCGTCGTCTTGATGTAGATTTCGAACACTTTTTCCATCGTCTTCTTCTCCATATCATGTTTGAGTTCGCTCAGTGCCGCGGTCCAGGGCGCGGCGTACTTGCTCGTCCACCGGTCGTGGATGAGCCGGATCGGGATAGCGTTGAGGAAGTGCAGTTTTTCACGCCCGCGGCGCCGCGTTACGATGAGACCGGCTTCCTCGAGCACGCGCAGGTGCTTCATGACGCCGAAACGCGACATCGCGAGCCGCCCCTCGAGCGCGCTCAAGGTCTGACCGTCCTCCCGGAAGAGCTCGTCGAGCAGGCTGCGCCGCGTCGGGTCCGCGAGGGCCCGGAACACCTCATCCATGGCCCGATTATATGTGACTAATTGGTCACCTGTCAACCCGCTTCACGGCGTTTGCGCGGGCCACAAGGCGGGAAAGCGCTCGCTATGTTAGAGCCGTTACGCGAACTCAATGGCAAACAGTGGCGGGCGTTTATTGCCGCCTTTCTTGGCTGGACGCTCGACGCATTCGACTTCTTCCTCGTCACGTTTGTCGTATCGCGCATTGCGACCGACTTCAATCGCGCGATTCCCGAAGTCGCGTTCGCAATTACCATCACGTTGATGTTGCGGCCGCTCGGCGCACTGATCTTCGGCATGTTCGCCGACAAGTACGGACGGCGCGGCCCGTTGATGGCGTCGGTGCTGATTTACTCGATCATCGAGTTGGCCACGGCGTTCTCGCCGAGCTTCACGGTCTTCATCGTGTTGCGCGGACTCTACGGTATCGCGATGGGCGGCGAGTGGGGTGTCGGTGCGGCGCTCGCGCTCGAAACGCTGCCGACTCGCGCGCGCGGTCTGGCTTCCGGCATTCTGCAACAAGGCTATGCGACCGGGTACCTCATCGCGGCCGCGGTGTTCGGGCTCTTCTTCGAGACGATCGGCTGGCGCGGAATGTTCGTCGTCGGCTCCTTGCCGGCGCTGCTCGTCCTCTACATTCGCTCGCAAGTCGAAGAATCGCCGTCGTGGCGCGCCGGACAATCGAAGCCCCTTGGGGAGCGGCTCAATCTTTGGACATCGTTCCTACGGCAACCGATGCTCTACGTGTATGCGATTCTGTTGATGGCCTCGTTCAACTTTCTCTCGCACGGGTCGCAGGATCTCTATCCGACATTTCTGACCAAGCAGCGGGCGTTCGATCCGCACACCGTTGCGATCGTGACGATCATCGTCAACATCGGCGCGATCCTCGGCGGCACGCTCTTCGGCGGCCTCTCGCAGCGATTCGGCCGTAAGCGCACGATTCTGCTGGCGTGCGTGCTCGGGATCTGCACGATTCCGCTCTGGGTGAACGCACCGAGCATTGCCTTGCTGGCATTCGGCGGATTCCTGATCCAGTTCTTCGTACAAGGCGCATGGGGCGTCATCCCGGCGCACTTAAACGAACTCTCGCCGGGCGATGTGCGCGGAACGTTTCCGGGTTTCACCTACCAACTCGGCAATTTGATCTCGGCCGGTTCGGCGCAGATCGAAGCAGCGTACGCTGCAACGCTCAAGGCGCCGACCGGCGGCGCCGACTACGGCCATGCGCTGATGGTCATCATGATCGGCGTCTTCATCGCCGTCTTCGTGCTGACGGCAATCGGCCCCGAACGGCGCGGAGTCCCCTTCGTCGAGGAAACGGCAGCCGCATAGCCGGCACTCGCGAAGATGGAACCGATCGTTGTTTGGCGTCGACCCGCGAGGCGCGGTCCATCGACGCCGCTCGTCGTCTTGCTGCACGGGCGCGGAGCCGACGAGCACGATCTGATCGATCTCGCGGCCGACCTGCCGCGCGGATTCGCCTATGCGAGTTTGCGCGGTCCGCTCGAACTTCCCGAGGGCGGATACCGCTGGTTCGAAGATCGTGGGGTCGCTCGTCCGGTCGCCAAGAGTTTACGCGCCGCGGTGGACGAGGTCCGGGCGTGGGTCGATGGACCGGCCGTTGCCGAGTACGATCGCGCGCGCACCTATCTGCTCGGCTTTAGCGCCGGCATGATGACGGCGGGCGCGCTCGTACTCGATGATCCGGCGCGATTCGCCGGCGCCGTTCTCCTGAGCGGAGCCGTGGCTCTCGACGCGGGACCCGCAACGCCCGGACGCCTCGCCGGCGTGCCGATCTTCATGGCCCACGGAAGCGCCGACACGATGATCCCGCCCGACCTCGTGCTGGCGACGCAACGCTACCTGCGGGATCGCAGCGGCGCCGACTTAACCGAGCGCACGTACCCGATCGACCACAGCATTGCGCGGCGTGAGATTGCCGACATCGCCGCGTGGCTCGAAGAGCGCACCTGACGTTCAGCCTTTTTTTATTATTACACGCGATTTCGCGGCCCGGGGAGTGCTGCGCGTCCGGCCGTAGAAGGGGGCCAGCCCCAGGCGAAAAGCGCCTTGAATGACGTAGGAGATCCTTATGCCTCGCTTTGCCTCACTTCTTGCGACCCTCACGCTCACGGTTGCCGTCGGTGCCACCGCGTTTGCTCAAGCCACAGACGCCGTCCGCATTCGCGGTACGATCACGTCCTTCGACGGAGGCGTGCTCACCATCCAGGGAGCCGCGCAGGCCTATAAGGTCATGCTGCCCGACACCGTGCGGCTGCAGTGGATCGTCAAGTCGGATCTCTCGAAGATCGGACCGAACACCTACGTCGGAACCGTTGCGATCGCGCAGCCCGACGGCTCGCTGCGCGCGACCGAAGTGCAAATTTTCCCCGAGGCGCTGCGCGGCGCCGGCGAAGGAACCCGCCCGTGGGACACGCTTCCCAATAGTTCGATGACCAATGCGACCGTCACAACGATCGCGCCGGAGACGATCGACAAAGTCGATGGCCGCACCATGATGGTCAAGTACAAGGACACCGATCGGAAGGTCTTCGTCCCGGCGAACGTACCGATCATCACCTATGTGCCGGCAGATAAAACCGCGCTGATGGCCGGAGCCCACGTCATCGTCAACGCAACCAAAGGCGCCGACGGCATGCTCACCACAACGGCCGTTCAAGTCGGCAAAGACGGCCTCACCCCGCCGATGTAGGCCGCGCGCCGTTCGGGTCTCTACGGTTGCGCGATAAGCTCCGCAGCCGGAAAAGACTTCGTCAGCGTACCGTATTTCGCGGCGGCGTCAATGACCGGCTGCATGAGCGCCGGGTTCATGATTCCCGAGGTGTCGTAAGCTGCGCGCGTCATCGTTTTCGCGATTTCGGGTTGCAGCTTGAGGTACTTCAGCAAGATCTCGGCCGATTTATCATGGTGCGTATTCGCCCATTGCGCGGTCCGCTGGATCGCGCTGCGAAAGCGCCGCACGGCTTCGGGATTTTTCTGAATCCACGACTCGTTGCCGAACCAGCCCATGATCAGGAACCGCGGCGCGATCGCGCTTTGCGCGTTGCCGAGTTCGCGCGTGATGGGCTTTGCGGCTTCTAGGAACGGCTCGTTCAGGAGCGCCGCCGACACGCGATGCTGCTGGACGGCGACGGCCATCTCCGAGAACGGGATCTCGATAAATTTTATGGTCTTCAAATCGGCGCCGTGCTTGTCGAGCCATGCCATCGTGGTGAATTGCGTGAGGTCGCGCAAGCCGTTAATGGCGATCGTCGTGTTGTTGAGGTCGGCCGCTTCCTTCACCGTCGAGTCCTTCGCAACCACGAGCGTCGTCGTCGGCGGCGCCCCCGTGTACATGGCGGCGGGCGCGACGTACTTCAGCGGAAGGCCGTGCTCGTGGCCCGTGGCGACGACACCGACGCTCGCAACGGCGAGGTCGAGCGCGCCCGAGGCAAGCGCCGACGTCAACGCCGGACCGTTGAGGAGAAACGTGAGCTTCACGTCGAGACCGGCATCGGTAAAGAAGCCCATGTCCTGCGCGTAGAAACCTTCCGCGGTTGAGTCGCCGGGCTGAATGCCCACGTTGATTGCGATCGGATCGGGGGCGGCCACGGCCGGCGACGATGCGCTCGAGAACACGAGGACGGCTGCGGCCACCACGAGAGCAACCCGGCGAACCTGCGCAATCATTGGGACTCCTTCGTCAAGCACGGACGATCCGTACGTTTAGCGGTGGTAGATCGATGGCCTACATACGGGAGGGCTCGCCGGGGGCGTGTAAGGGGTTGCCGATGACGACAGCACCGGCGGCTCCGCTCACCGGAATACGCGTGCTCGAGATCGGGAACTTCATGGCCGGACCGTTCTGCGCGATGAACCTGGCCGATCTGGGCGCCGATGTCGTGAAGGTCGAGAACCCCGACGGCGGCGACGTCGTGCGCAACACCGGGCCGTTTTTGGATGGCGAGAGCTCGAACTTCATTCGTCTCAATCGCAACAAACGCAGTCTCGCCATCGACCTCAAGCACGAGACCGGCAAGGAACTCTTTCGCACGCTCGCAGCGCGCGCCGACATCGTGGTGGAAAACCTGCGGCCGGGAACGATGCGATCGCTCGGGTTGGACTATGCCGCCTTGTCGGCGCTCAATCCACGCTTGATCTACGTTGCGGCTTCGGGATGGGGGCAAGATGGGCCCTATGCCTCGCACGCGGGCCTCGACATCATGGCGCAAGCAATGAGCGGCCTCATGAGCATCACCGGCGAGGAAGGGCGGCCACCGGTCAAAGCGGGAGTGCCGATGTGCGATCTCGCGTGCGCGCTCTACGGCGCACTGGGCGCCGTGTCCGCACTCCACGCGCGCGAGCGCACCGGACGCGGTCAACTCATCGACGTTTCGCTCTTGGAGGCCGGGGTGAGTTTCGCGGTCTGGGAATCGGGCGAGTACTTCGGATCGGGTGCAATTCCGCGCCGGCACGGCTCGGCGCATCAAGCAACGGCACCGTATCAAGCGCTGCGGAGCGCGGACGGCTACTTCGTTGCCGGCGCGACGACGCCGAAGACCTGGGTCGCGTTCTGCAAGGTGCTGGGCATCGAATCGCTCGTCGACGATCCGCGCTTCACGCAACCGCACCTGCGGCACACGAACCTCGCCGAACTTCTTCCGTTGATCGAAGCGGTAACGGTAACCAAGCCCAGCCGCGCGTGGGTCGATGCACTGCAAACCGCCGGCGTGCCGTGCGAGATGCTGCAAGACTTCGGCCAGGTCTTCAACGACCCGCATCTTCTCGCGCGCAACTATTTCGCCGACGTTCCGCACGCAAAGCTCGGAGCGGTGCGCGTCAACGGTTCGCCGATGCGATTCTCCGAGACGCCGGTGCACATGCATCGCGCCGGCCCGATGCTCGGCGAGGACACCGCGGCGGTACTCGGCGAGATCGGCCTCTCAGCCGGCGAAATCGCGAGCCTGGGCGAGCGCGGGATCGTCGCCGGTCCGGCCGTGCTCTCGTGACCGAAGACATCCTGACCGAGCGCCGCGGTCGCGTCTTGTGGATCACGTTCAATCGGCCCCAAGCCCGCAACGCGATGAAGCTCGCAATGTACGAACGCCTCGCCGAGTTGTGCGGCGAGATCAATGCCGACGATGAGTTGCGGGCGGTGGTCCTCACGGGAGCGGGTGACAAAGCCTTCGTCGCGGGCACCGATATCTCCGAATTCGACGTCTTCAAGGAGCCCGCAGACGCGCTCGGCTACGAACACAAGATGGGCGGCGTTATCGAGACGCTGGAGGCCGTCCGAATCCCGCTCGTCGCCGCAATCCGGGGTGCCTGCACCGGCGGCGGCATGTCGATCGCGACCGCGTGCGATTTGCGGATCGCCACGCCCAGCTCGCGCTTCGGCTTTCCGGTCGCGCGAACGCTCGGAAATTGCCTCTCGATTGCCAATTACGCGCGTTTGCTCGACATCGTCGGACCGACCGCCGTAAAGGAAATGGTCTACCTCGCCAAGTTGATCGACGCGCACCAAGCACACGCACTCCGCTATCTCAACGAGGTGGTTCCAAATGAGGACGGATTGCTCGCGCGTGCCGCTGAGATTGCCGAGACGATCGCGGGTAACGCTCCGCTGACGATTCGTGCGACCAAAGAGGCCATACGCCGGATCACGAACGGGGGTCGCACGGCGGACGATCGCGACCTCATCTTGAGCTGCTATATGAGCAGCGACTTTCGCGAGGGCATGAAGGCGTTCTTCGAAAAGCGCCCCGCCAACTGGACCGGACGCTAGGCGTGCGGCAAACGCGACGTCACAAGTAGCTTTGGTCGATATATTTCGACGCCGCGCCGAGCTCTTTCTTCGGCGTTGCGTAGGCGGCGCGTAGCTCGAGGACCGTCTTGACTCCGGCCACGTCGAACTTGCCGTCGCGCGTGTAACTCGTGGGCGAACCGAGGATCACCGGGGCGACCTGCGCGACCAGATCGGGCGGCAAGTCCGCATTGCGGGCGAGAATGGCCATCGCCTCGGTGCGATTCGCCGGATCGTAGAGCCACGCCACCGCGTCGCGATACGCGCGAACAAACGCAACGATCGCCGGCCGGTGCGTCGCGGCCCAAGAACGCCGCACCATGACGGCAGTCGCCTCGTAGTGCCCGAGTACCTCGATCACGCTGCTCAGGACGTGGAAGCCGTACTTCTGCTGACCGAGCAGATCGTAGGGCGCCGAGACTACGCCGGCGACGGCTTGCCCGGCGACCATCGCGTCGAAGCGATGCTGTGTGCTGCCCACGGCCACGAACGAATACTCGCCCGGCATGATGCCGTTCTTCTGCAGCATCCGGCGCAACACGAACGAAAACCCGGTGCCCACCGCATCGACCGCGAACGTTTTGCCGCGCAACTGCTCGTACGACGTGATGTCGGGACGAACGAGCAATTTCAAAAAGCCCGGACCGATTCCGAGCACTAAAACGAAGTCCAGCGGACCCGTAACGGCCGGATCGCCCTGCCCTTCATCGTACCCCACGACATTATCGACCGCCGTGAGCGCCATATCCGCATCGCCGGCCATCATGTGCTGAAACTGCGCCACCGAGCCCGGCGTCGGCGTGACCGCGCAGTCGAGAAACCCCTTGTCATGCATGACATAGACGGGCCATGCGTCGACGCCTCCGAAAATGTTCAGGCGTAGAGGCGTCGTCTGCGACCGGCCGGCTGCCGTCGCACCGGCAAACGCGCCGATCAACGCGCCGCTACCGGCAACGAACCGGCGCCGCGATAGGCGAAAAGCATCATCCCGCATAAGCGCATCACATATGTCATCTTCATTGCGCGTTCCCCCTCTTCGCGACGACGAGCTGAGCGCCGAACAGCGAACCATCGCCGCTGAGATTGCCGGCTCGCGCCGCGGCGTCATCGGCGGCCCCTTTGCCATCTGGTTACGGGACCCGGAAATCGTAAAACGCGTCAGTGCGTTGAGCGATCGGCTGCGCAAGAACAGCGCGTTCGAGAAACGCCTGGTCGAGATCATCGTCCTCGTGAACACGCGCTACTGGAAGGCGCAATACGCGTGGAGCACCCACGCCGAGCAAGCCTTGAAGGAAGGCATCCCGGCTGAAGTTATCGAGGCGATTCGAGGGGGCACCCCGCCGCCGTTCGCGCGCGACGACGAGCGGTTGATCTACGACATCTTCACCGAACTCAACGCGACGAAAGCATTGAGCGACGCGACCTATGCGCGCGGCCTTGCCTACTTCGGTCTGAACGGCATGATCGAACTGGTGACGACCGCCGGCCTCTACACGATGATCTCGGTGATGCTCGTCGCGTTCGACGTCCCGGCAACCAACGGCGAACGCACGCTCTCATGAGACGCATCGTCACGGGTCACGACGAACGCGGTAAGGCCATCGTGTTGATCGACGGCGAAGCCGCGAACCTTCGCAGGTCACCATCGGGAAATGCATCGACCCTGATGTGGTGCAGCGACCAGATGCCGGCCGACATTGCCGTGGGCGAAACGGTCGAAGACATGGGCGCGCGCATCATCGGCACGCCGCCGCCGCTCAACGGCACGCGCTTTACCGTCAACGACATCCTGCCCGGCGGCGACGCCGTCATGCACCGGACCGAGACGATCGACTACGTCATCGTGATCTCGGGGCAGGTCGAAATGGACCTCGACGACTCGACCGTCAAGCTCTCGGCCGGCGACGTGATGGTGCAGCGTGGGACGAACCACGCATGGGTCAATCGCAGCACGGAGCCCGCGCGCGTCGCCTTCGTCCTCGTCGACGCGGTGCCGCTCGGCATCGGGCACCCGGTCGTGCGGGGCGCGAAGGTCGGCCCGTCGTAGTCGCAAGCATGCAATTCGGCGTCTTCGATCATATGGATCGCAACGACGATCTCTCGCTCCCCGACTTCTACGAAGCGCGGCTGCAGATGATCGAGCAGTACGATCGCGGCGGCTTCTGGGGCTACCACCTGGCCGAGCACCACGCAACGCCGCTCGGCATGGCGCCCTCGCCGAGCGTCTTCCTCTCGGCGGTGGCGCAACGCTCGCAGCGTTTGCGCTTCGGACCGCTCGTGTATCTCTTGCCGTTCTATCACCCGCTGCGGTTGCTCGAAGAGATCTGCATGCTCGATCAGATGAGTCGCGGCCGGCTCGAGTTCGGGCTCGGGCGCGGAATTTCGCCGATCGAGGCGCGCTATTTCGGCCTCGAGCCGAAGCAGGCGCAGGCGCAATTCGAGGAAGTCTTCGAGATCATTACGCGCGGGCTGCGCGGCGATCGCCTTACGTTCGAGGGCGAGTTCTATCAATTCAACGACGTGCCGCTGCAGATGACGGCCGTGCAGCAACCGCATCCGCCGCTATGGTACGGACTGCACTCACCGGAAAGCGCCGAACGCGCTGCGGCGCGCGGGTTCAACATGGTGAGCCTCGATGGAGTCGAACTCGCGCGACCGACCGGTGTCGCCTTTCGCCGGGCGTGGGACGCGACGCATCCGGGCGGAGCCGATCCAAAAATCGGACTGTGCCGTTTCATCGTCCTCGCCGACAATGACGAGGACGCACTGGCGCTCGCGAAACGCGCGTACGACCGCTGGCATGTGAGCTTCAACTATCTGTTCAAACTCAAAGATGTGGTACCGGCCCACGGCACGCGGCCCGGATATGATGCGGCCTATGCCGACGGCCGTCTCGTTGCCGGAACGCCGGAAACGGTGACGCGCATCTTGCGAGAACAACTGAGCGGTACGCCCTACAATTATCTCATCGGCCAGTTCGCATTCGGCGACCTCACCTTGCCCGAGACCCAGCACTCCGTCGGGCTCTTCATCGACCACGTCATGCCGGCGTTACAACAACTACCGGCGCAGGTGTAATCATGGTTCATCTTGCCCGTTGGTTCACGTGCGCAGCGCTCGTCGCGACCCTGGCGCTAGCGACGCTGCCCACCCCCGCGGCCGCGCAGACCGCTGCGCCGCCGCTCATAACGTTGCATCTCGGCGCAACGCCCGACGACGACTGTGCGCCCATTCTCTACGCGCAGCAAGCCGGACTCTTCGCGCGCGCCGGGCTGAACGTCATCCTCGATAAATCGCAGAGCGGCGCTGCAGCGGCAGCGGCCGTACTGGCGGGAAGCTACGACATCGCAAAGTCGAGCCTCGTGAACCTGATGGCGGCGCACGTCAAGGGCATCCCGTTCACCCTGATCGCCCCGGCCGGGATGTGGGATGACTCCACGCCGTTCGCGCAACTGCTCGTGCTGCGCGATTCGCCGATTC
>Ga0182015_10003260_pt1 | contig 18393 bp, 26 predicted proteins | sample 712P3MmetaG_FD_120478 | JGI IMG/M metagenome (GOLD analysis project Ga0182015, IMG submission 120478) | Permafrost microbial communities from Stordalen Mire, Sweden - 712P3M metaG | ecosystem: Environmental > Terrestrial > Soil > Wetlands > Permafrost | place: Sweden: Stordalen | collected...
ATACAGAATCAATTCCCCGGGGCTTTCATCGGTGCCGGCAAACATCGATCCGATCATCACCGCGGAGGCGCCTGCCGCGAGAGCTTTGCTGATGTCGCCTGAATACTTGATGCCCCCATCGGCAATCACCGGAACGCCTGAGTCTCGCGTCGCCCGGGAAGCTTCCGCAATCGCGGTGATCTGCGGAACGCCTACGCCGGTCACGATGCGCGTGGTACAGATCGAGCCGGGACCAATGCCGACTTTCACGCCATCCACTCCCGCGCGGATCAGATCGCAGGCGCCATCGAACGTCGCAACGTTGCCGGCAATCAGGTCCACTTCCGGCAGCTCGGCCTTCACTCGCTTCACCGCTTCCAGCACCAGCGCGGAGTGCCCATGCGCGCTGTCAATCGCGAGCACGTCGACCTTCGCCTTCGCCATTTCCTGCGCTCGTTCCAGAAAGTCTCCCGTCGCGCCAATCGCCGCGCCCACGCGCAGGCGGCCTTTGTCGTCTTTGGCCGCGCCTGGGTATTTCAGTTTCTTCTGGATGTCCTTGACCGTGATCAGGCCCTTCAAGTTGTATTTATCGTCCACTACCAGCAGTTTTTCCACGCGATGCTCGTGCAGAATTTCTTCCGCTTGTTCGAGCGTCGTCCCCACCGGTACGGTGATCAGGTTTTTCTGGGTCATCACCTTGCTGATGGGGATATCAAAGCGGGTTTCAAAGCGCAGATCGCGATTGGTCAGAATGCCGACCAGCTTGCCATCTTTCAGCGTGATCGGCACGCCGGAAATCTTGTACTTCTGCATGATCTCCAGCGCATCCGAAACCTTGGCGTCGGGAGACATGGTCACGGGATCGACAATCATGCCGCTCTCCGACCGCTTCACTTTGTCGACTTCGTTCGCCTGCTGCTCGATCGTCAGATTGCGGTGAATAATCCCGATCCCGCCCTGCTGCGCCATGGCAATCGCCATGTGCGACTCGGTCACCGTATCCATAGCCGCGCTGACAATGGGAACGTTCAGCGAAATGTTGCGCGAAATCTGGGTCTGCGTGTTGGTCGTGGCCGGCACAACTTTCGAATGCGCCGGCAGCAGTAACACGTCATCGAAAGTAAGCGCTTCGGGGACGGGAAAATGAATCATAAGATTTGGGTTAACGTCTATTGTAGGGAGCGCCCTCACATCAGGCAAATGGGGATTCCCTTTTGCCGGCTGAACCTCACCCCGTGTAAGCACTCGCATTCGCCTGACTGGTTGCCAAAGGGATCGAAAAGCGTTAGATTTCGAGTTAACCGGAGTTCCGCTATTCCCAAGTTCTGCTGGACTTTAGCCACGCCACTCCGTGGAGGCTCTTATGCTGCGCAACCTTCCGCTTCGCACCGCCATCGCGTCATTTCTCGCGCTGAACCTGGCCAGTTATCCAATCGCGCTCAGTGCGCAACAGGCGCCGGCCGATGAACCGAATATCACCATCCGCGCCAATACCCGGCTGGTAGTGGTCGATGTGGTCGTGACCGACAAGGCGGGCCAAGCGATCACGGGCTTGAAGCCGGAAGACTTCACGCTCGAAGAGAATGGCAAGAAGCAGAAGATTTCCGTGTTCGTCCCGCCGGGAATCGCGAACCGGTCGAGCAGCACCGCCGCGCCTCTGCCGCCAGGCATCTTCTCCAACCACCCCGAGAATGTGGACCCGGGCGGCGTACCCCTGGTGCTGCTGCTGGACGCGACCAACTCCTCATTCTCGAATCAGGCTTACGCGCGCTCGCAGATGTTGAAGTATGTCCTGGAGCATGGAACGGGCCGCCAAATAGCGGTCCTGACATTAAGTGACCGTCTGCGCGTGCTGCAGCAGTTCACCAGCGACCCGCAAGTGCTCATGACCGCGATCAAGAATTTCATGCCTGTATCCCCGATCCTGCAGGGGGGAGCCCCGGCGCCCGCGGACGTTGCTGGCTCAGCTGCTGCCGGCTCAGGACTTCACGGGACTGGAGGTGCCGCATCTTCCGTCGGTCAGTCCATTCAGGATTTCGCCAATCTCGAAATCGGCTATACCATCGAGCGCCGCACTCTGATCACTCTCGATGCCATGGAGACTCTTTCCCGAATGCTAGGCGGCTTGCCCGGCCGCAAGAATGTCGTATGGCTAACCTCGGACCTTCCGTTTGATTTGGTCCCGGAAGACCGCGTGGTGAGCGAAGCGGAGTTGGAAGCCGACCTTCCGAGCGCCAGCCAGAAATCGGACAGAACCCTCTCCGCCGGCGCCCAGGCTGAGGAACAGCGCTCGCTCCACAGCCAGCAGATCCGGGAAGCTGAAACACAACTGGCCAGCGCCGGCGTCGCAATTTACCCGGTCGACCTTCGCGGCCTGGTTAGCGGAATGGAAAACTCGGCTGCCCGAGGCGCCTCTGCTTACAGCGACGCCGCACTCAGCAACCGCGCGACCAGCGGCGTTGACAGCCTGCAAGCCAGCCATGGCACGATGGAGGAAGTGGCCTCAGAGACCGGAGGCAAAGCTTACATCAACGAGAACGACGTCAAAGAGGGCGTGGCTCTCGCGGCCTCCGACGAAAAGGCTTCCTACTCTCTCGGCTATTATCCCGAGAACAAAAAGTGGGACGGCAAGCTGCGCAACATCAAGCTCAAGCTCGATAAGGGCGACACGCAGATCCGTTACCGCAAGGGGTATTTTGCCATCGAGCCTGGTCTGATCAAAGACCACAACTACGAGCAGGACGTGATTTCCGCGTTGGCCGTCGATGCTCCCGCCACCCAGGTCACTTTCAAAGCGCAAGCCAAGCCCAGCGACCCGGGCAAGGTGCGGGTCATTTTCCTGGTAGATCCACGGAGCGTGACCGCCGAAGACTCCGCCGGCAGCAAGAAGATGAATGTCAGCTTCTACGCCAGCGTCTGGGGAGCGAACGGAAAAAGCATGGGCATCCGCAGCATTAAGGTAGACAAGTCCTTCGACGCTGTCACCTATCAGCAGATTCTCGATCACGGCATGATGGTCCCGGTGGACCTCGAAATCCCTCAGGGTGGTACGGAACTTCGCCTCGCCGTCCTCGATAACAAAACCGGATACATCGGCACCGTGAGTGGGCCAGTCGGACAATAGTTCAAGCACGATATCCAAATACAAAAAGGCGTCCATTTTCGGACGCCTCTTTTATTTCGCTAAAATACGATTTAGGTAAAGTTCGGAGTAAAGCCCGAGCCGAGCTATTCCTTCTTGTCGCTGCCTTCGGTCTTGCCTTCGGCCTCGTTCGCAGCCATGTCGGCCTGCGCCTGGTTTTCGGCGTCCGCGTGCTCCATCGCCTTGCGGTTTTCTTCGGCTTTCTTGGCCCGGACTTCCGCCCGCTTCTGGCGCTTTTCGTCGAGCACCTGCTCGCTGCCGAGCAGTTCGATAAACGCCTTTTCCGCGCCGTCGCCCTTGCGCCAGGCGCCGCGAACGATCCGCGTGTAGCCGCCTTTGCGGTCGCCGAAGCGCGGAGCCACGGTATCGAAAAGCTTGTGCACCGCTTCGTCGGTCATCAAATAGGCTTTCGCCTGCCGCCGTGCCGCCAGATCGCCCTTCTTGCCGAGCGTGATCATCTTCTCGACCGACGGACGCACTGCCTTGGCCTTGATCACCGTCGTCTCAATCCGCTCTTCCATGATGATCGAAGTCACCATGTTGCGCAGCATCGCGCGCCGGTGAGAAGTGGTCCGTCCAAGCTTGTATCCTGCAACTTTGTGACGCATGGGAAACCTCAGTGGTCGTGAAGTCGCTGGTCGCTGGTCGTTAGCGAACGACTAGCGACCAACGACCAACGACTGTTTTTTCTACAGATCGTTATCGCCGTACGCCGAAGCGGGCAGCACCTGGTTCGAAGTCGGTCCGGGGACGGCGTTGCCGTGCTCGTCGATCTTCATGCCCAGGCTCAACCCCATCGAGGAAAGGATCTCCTTGATTTCGTTCAGCGACTTGCGGCCAAAATTCTTCGTCTTCAGCATTTCGGCTTCGGTCTTCTGCACCAGCTCGCCAATCGTCTGGATGTTCGCGTTCTTCAGACAGTTGTAGCTGCGCACCGACAGTTCGAGTTCTTCAACCGAACGGTTCAGGTTTTCGTTCTTGATCTCCGGACGCCGCTCTTCGCTCGACGCCGCCGTCTCGATCTCTTCTTCAAAGTTGATAAAGATGTTCATGTGATCTTTAATCAACTTCGCCGAAAGTCCCAACGCATCGCCAGGAGTGATCGAGCCGTTGGTCCAGACCTCGACTGTCAACTTGTCATAGTCGGTGATCTGTCCCAAACGTGCCGCTTCGACCGTATAGTTGCACTTGCGTACCGGCGTATGCACGGAATCGATGGGAATGAAACCAATGCCGAGATCGTCCTCGAAATTCTTGTCCGCGGAAACGTAACCGCGACCGCGCTTCAGGCGCATCTCCATGTCGAGTTTGCCGCCCTCGCTCACCGTTGCGATGTAAATTTCCTTGTCCAGCACTTCCACATCGCCGTCAGCTTCGATCATGCCGCTGGTAACCACACCCGGCTGGTCGGCGCGCAGGTAAATCGCCTTCGGACCGTCTCCGGCAAGCTTGAACGGCACTTGCTTCAGGTTGAGGATAATGTCGGTCGCGTCTTCAACCACGCCCGGGATCGACTGGAACTCGTGCAGCACGCCTTCGATCTTCACCGCAGTAACCGCCGCGCCTTCGATCGAACTCAGCAGCACACGCCGCAGCGCGTTGCCGATAGTGGTGCCGAATCCGCGCTCAAACGGCTGCGCCCAGAACATCCCGTATTTGTCAGTCAGCGAACTGGTATCGCTCGCCAGACGTTTCGGTTTTTGAAAACCTCTCCAAAGCATATTGTGTTGCTCCTCTCGGCCATGTGGCTCAATCCTGCTCCTGAGCGGCCCAGCTCAGGCGAAACCAGGAAAGGCTGATCTGGCACGAATCGTAGGCCAAAAAATCAGTCGTCGGTCGTTCGTCGATGGTCGTTCGCGGGCACGTGGTTTTGCCAACGACTAACGACCAACGACTATCGACTTACTTGCTATACAGCTCGACAATCAGCTGCTCGTTCACCGGCAACTGAATATCTTCGCGTCTCGGCAGCGCAATTACGCGGCCTTTATAGTTCTCGCGATCGATCTCCAGCCACACCGGCGCCGGCTGATGACTGGCGAAATCCCTTGCCGTCTCCAGAATCGGGATCTTGCGGCTGCTCTCGCGAATCTGAATCTCCTCGCCCACCGCGACTTCATAGGAGGGAATGTTGACCTTCTTGCCATTCACCTGCACGTGCCCGTGACGCACCAACTGGCGTGCCTGGCGGCGGGAGATGCCGAAACCGAGTCGATAGACCACGTTGTCCAGACGCCGTTCGAGCGATTCGAGTAGCTTCGCACCGGTCACGCCTTTGGACAGGACCGCGTTCTCGAAGTAATTCCGGAACTGGCCTTCCTGGGTGAAGTAGATGCGTTTGGCTTTCTGTTTTTCGCGCAACTGCAGACCGTAACCCACAACTTTGGTCTTTTTGTCTTTCCCGTGTTGTCCGGGAGCGAAGTTGCGCTTCTCAATGGGACATTTGTCGCTAAAGCACTTCGTGCCTTTGAGGAAGAGCTTGATGCCTTCCCGGCGACAGAGACGACACACTGCATCCGTATAACGTGCCAATTTGTTCTCCTTCGTTAGATGACCGGTTTACAGGTATGGCTTCACCCTTCGTCCCGGACCAAAATTCAGGTTTTAGTTGTTAGGTCTTAGAAAGGTCTTGATTTGCCAAGACCTAACACCTGCGACCTAACACCTGAGTTTCTACACTCGACGCCGTTTCGGCGGACGGCAACCGTTGTGCGGAATCGGCGTCGTGTCTTTGATCGACCGGACTTCGATTCCCGCCGAGGCCAGTGCGCGTACCGCTGATTCACGCCCCGATCCCGGACCGCTGACGCGCACATCCACCGAGCGAACCCCGTGATCGCGCGCCATGCTGGCGGCGCTCGACGCCGCCTGCTGCGCGGCAAACGGAGTCCCTTTACGCGATCCGCGGAAGCCGAGCGAACCCGAACTCTTCCACGACAGCACATTGCCCGACATATCGGTAATGGTCACAATGGTGTTGTTGAAAGAAGCCTGCACGTGCACGAGTCCGTGCGGAACGTGTTTGCGCTCTTTTTTCTTGAACGTTTTTTTCTTGCCTTTTTTCTCGGGCGCCGGAGCGCCGCCTGCTGCCACTGGTTTTGCCATGTAGTAGGTCTCAGTTCTTAGGTCTCAGGTCTCAGGCAGGTCTTGTTTGCTAAGACCTGACACCTAAGACCTGACACCTGATTGTTACGCTTTAGCCGTCTTCTTCTTCTGCGCGACCGTGCCTTTGCGCGGACCTTTGCGGGTGCGGGCATTGGTGTGCGTGCGCTGCCCACGGACCGGCAGGTTCCGGCGATGTCGGAATCCGCGATACGAACCGATTTCGATGAGCCGCTTGATGTTCATCGAAACGTCCTTGCGCAGATCGCCTTCGACCGAGCCTTCGGCTTCAATCACCTGGCGGATGCGGTTGACCTCATCTTCTCCAAGGTCGGAAATCTTCTTCATCGGGTCGACTTTCGCTGCGTCCAGAATCCGCGCCGCGCGCGAATTGCCTATCCCGTAGATGTAAGTGAGCGCGATGTTCGCGTGCTTGTTTCGCGGAAGATCGACGCCTGCAATACGTGCCATAAATTCCTGATCCTTCCTGCTAGCTTCCGGTTGCTACGAGCTTCAAGCCGCGAGCAACCCGTATTGGCCTCAAGCGCATAGCTCGAAGCCCGTAGCTTCCTTACCCCTGACGCTGCTTATGTTTCGAATTCTCGCAAATCACCCGCACCACTCCCTTGCGGTGGATGACCTTGCACTTGTCGCAAATTTTCTTTACCGACGCTCTTACTTTCATAACCGGTTTCCAGTTCTCAGTTGTCAGTTCTCAGTGAACCCAACTGCGGATCCCTCGCTACGCTCAGGATGACAAATCAGAAATCTATTTGTAGCGGTACACAATCCGTCCGCGATTCAAGTCGTACGGAGAAAGTTCGACCGCGACTTTGTCTCCTGGCAATATGCGTATGAAGTTCTTCCGCATCTTGCCGGAAACGTGCGCCAGTACCTGGTGTTTGTTTTCGAGCTCCACCTTGAACATGGCATTGGGCAACGGTTCGACAACCGTCGCCATCACTTCAATCGCGTCTTCTTTACTCATCGACTCCTTAAGAATCTGAGAACTACTGCGTCAAGATCGCCGGCCCTTGCCGCGTTACCGCCACGCAATGTTCAAAGTGCGCGCTGTAACTGCCGTCTACCGTCACGGCCGTCCATTTATCGCCCAAAACTTTGGTCTCAGGACGTCCCGAATTCACCATCGGCTCAATCGCCAGCACCATGCCTTCGGTCAATTCAGCGCCGGTGCCCTTTTTGCCGAAGTTCGGAATCTGCGGCGCTTCATGCAGCTTCGTCCCGATGCCGTGTCCAACAAATTCCCGCACCACGCTGAACCCGTTCGCTTCGACATGCTTCTGGATCGCCGCCCCAACGTGTCCGATCGTGTTGCCGATTTTCACTTGCTCGATGCCTTTGTACAGCGATGCTTCGGTCACTTCGAGCAGCTTTTTCAGTTCCGTGCTTACCGCATCGCCCACCGGCACCGTGATGGCGGCATCCCCGTAGTATCCGTCGAAAACCACCCCGCAGTCGATGGATACGATGTCTCCCGTTTTCAACGTCCGCTTCTCCGACGGAATCCCGTGCACAATCTCTTCATTGATCGAGGTGCACAGTACGCACGGATAACCGAAATACCCCTTGAAGGCCGGTGTCGCTCCAAACTCCGCGATCATCTTCTCCGCGGCCTTTTCCAGGTCCATCGTCGTCACACCCGCCGCCACGATGGTTTTCAAGTGGTCCAGCACCTGGCGGACCATCTTGCCGCTCCGCCTCATCTTCTCGATTTCTTCCGGCGACTTGCGGATGATCCGGTCTTCTCCAAAACTCATAATTCATTCCAGCTGCTGATCAGCCCCTGCCGTTGCTGTCTTTGCAGTGATTATCAATCACCTCGAAAACGTGGGCTGTGACCTCCGCCACCGGACGGTCGGCATTGATCGCTACCAGCCGTTGCTTGTCCCGGTAGTACTTCGCGACCGGCCGGGTCTGCGTCTCATACGCAGCCAGGCGCTGGGAGACGACTTCTTCGCGATCGTCCTCGCGGAACACCAGCCTGGATCCGTCCATATCGCAGAATGCATCGACACGAGATGGCTGAGAATGGATGTTATAGGTCCGTCCACAGGTGGGACACGTACGCCGCCCGGCAATCCGCAGCAATAATTGATTATAGTCGACGAGCAACTGGATCACAACCGGCGGACACTTTTCTGAATTGTCAAAGACCTCATTTTCCAGGAGAGCATCGAGCCATCCTGCCTGGGCGGCCGTCCGGGGAAAGCCATCCAGTACAAATCCGCGCTTGCAATCGGGCTCGCGCAGCCGGCCAGCCACAATGCCGTACATCAATTCGTCGGGAACCAGCTCGCCCCGGGCCATGATCTCCCCGGCCCTGCGTCCCAGGTCCGTGCACTGCGCCACATGCTCGCGGAGAAGATCGCCCGTCGATATCTGCGGGATACCGTAATGAGCGACAATTTGTTTGGACTGCGTGCCCTTCCCGGCCCCAGGGGGACCGAGAAGAATCACGGGGCCAATCTTGCTCTTCTGCGCGGTCTCATTGGCCGTTTCTTTGGCCATGTTGTTGGCCATCGAAATGGCCCCTTTTATTCGTATTTCCCTTCGCGGAAAATACCACCCGGTTCCGCGCTTGCAAAATCAGTTCCCAATTCTCAGTTCTCAGTATTAATTCCGACGCTTCTGACTGAGAACTGAGAACCGGAACTGAGAACTTTTCGCATCACCACGTGCGGCGTCCGCGCAGCCGCCCGCTCTTCGGCGTGAATCCATCATAGTGCCGCATGATCAACTGCGCTTCGATCTGCGTGACCGTGTCCATCGCCACCCCCACCACAATCAGCAGCGAGGTTCCGCCGAAATAAAAATTCACTCCCAAGCCGTTCGTCACCCAGGTGGGCAAGTTCTCAAAAACCCTCCCCAGCCACGGCAGGTGGTTCAGCTTGATGCCGGCAATCATCCATTCCGGAATCAGCGAAATCAGAATCAGGTAGAACGCGCCCACCAGGGTAATTCTGGTAAGAACGTCATTGATAAAATCGGAGGTCCGCTTTCCCGGCCGGATGCCGGGAATGAACCCTCCCCACTTCCGCATGTTGTCCGCCACCTCGTTCGGATTGAACACGATCGAGATATAGAAGTAGGCAAAGAAAATGATACCCAGGCAATAGAACAGGGTATAGAGCGGCTCGCCCCACCCCAGCGCTGCCAGAATCGGACCGATCACCTTATTGTTCTTGAACGCAGCCCCCAGCATACCGGGCAAGGCTAAAATCGAAGACGCGAAGATCACCGGCATCACGCCGCCCGCATTCACGCGCAGCGGCAAGTGCGTCGATTGCCCGCCCATCACTTTGCGCCCGACCACGCGCTTGGCATACTGAACCGGAATGCGGCGCTCGCTGCGTTCGACATACACGATGAACGCCACCACTGCGATCATCAGCACCAGCAACATCAGAATGGCCGGCGCGGTGAAAACTCCCCAAGCCGAGGTGCTCGCCTTCTGGTAGAGATCGGCCACGCCCCGCGGCAACCCGACTACGATGCCGGCAAAAATCAGCAGCGACATGCCGTTGCCGATGCCGCGTTCGGTGATCTGCTCGCCCAGCCACATGATGAAGGCGCTGCCCGTCGTCAGGGTCAGCATCGTCATCAGGATGAATCTCGGTCCCGGGTAGAGAACGTAATCGCCCGCCTTCTCCAGGCTGAGGGCAATGCCAAACGACTGCACCGCGCTCAAAATCACCGTCAGATAACGCGTCCACTGGGTGATTTTCTTGCGCCCCATCTCGCCTTCTTTTTGCAGCTTGGCCAGCGGCTCATAGACCACCGTCAGCAACTGCAGAATGATCGAGGCCGTGATGTAGGGCATGATGCCCAGCGCGAAAATCGTGAGACGGCGCAGGTTGCCGCCGCTGAACAGGTCAACAAATCCCAGTACCGATCCCTTGTTCTGCTCGAAGAACTGCGCCAGCCGGTCGGCGTTGATGCCCGGCGTCGGAATATGGCCGCCAATGCGGTACACCGCCAGCAACCCCAGCGTGAACAGCACGCGCTTGCGCAGGTCGGGTACCCGGAAGATGTTCGCCAGCTTATTGAAGATTGCGACTTCGCCCGTTCCTGCCATTACTGCAAGACCTCAAACTTGCCGCCAGCCTTGGTGATTTTTTCCTGCGCCGACTTGGAGAATTTGTGCGCGTGCACCGTGATCGCCGTCTTCAGCTCGCCGTTACCCAAAATCTTCACCGGCGCGTGGCCATCGACCACGCCCGCCTTCTTGAGCACTTCAAGAGTGATTTCGGTTTCGCCGAGCGTCGCCAGGCGTTCCACATTCACCACATCATATTCTTCCCGGAAAATATTGGTGAAGCCGCGCTTCGGAATGCGCCGGTGCAGCGGCATCTGGCCGCCTTCAAATCCACGAATCAGCCGTGCGCCGGTGCGAGACCACTGTCCCTTGTGGCCACGCGTCGAAGTCTTGCCCATGCCGGACCCCATGCCGCGTCCGACCCGCTTTTTCTTTTCCGATGCTTTCTTCGGTGCCCGTATTGTCGATAAATTCATAATGGAACCCTGGGTGTCAGGCCTTAGGTACCTGAGACCTTAACTTACAATCTCCACCAAGTGCGGAATCTTCTTCACCATGCCGCGGATCGCCGCCGTATCCGGACGCACAATCACCTGGTTCAGCCGGGTAAATCCCAGCCCCTTCACCACTAACTTATGCTTCTCCGGAGTGCAGATCGCCGACCGCACCCACTTTAGCTGGATTTTGCCGCTCGGCGTCGATTTCGATGTCTTGGTTGTCATTTCACTTCCTTCGGTCGTTGGTTGTTAGCCGTTGGTCGTTAGCGAGCGACTAGCGACCATCGACGAACGACTAGCTTTTACTACAGCTCCTCTACCGTCTTGCCGCGCAGTGCCGCGACATCTTCGCGGTTCTTCAATTTCTTGAGCGCTTCGAACGTGGCTTTGATTACGTTATGCGGATTGTTGGTGCCGATCGACTTGGTCAGAACGTTTTGCACCCCCGCCGAGGTCATCACCGCCCGCACCGCTCCGCCCGCGATTACACCTGTGCCTTCCGGAGCCGGCTTCAGCAGCACCATGCCCGAGCCGAAACGTCCCAGCACCGTGTGCGGCACCGAAGTCTGCGTCAGGTTGACGCGGATCAGGTTCTTCTTCGCCGACTCAATTCCCTTACGGATGGCCTGCGGAACTTCCTTCGCTTTGCCCGATCCAAAACCAACCACCGCCGCCGAAGGATCGCCCACCACCACCAGCGCCGCGAACGACATGTTCTTGCCGCCCTTCACCACTTTCGTCACCCGGTTGATCGAGACCACCTGGTCTTTCAACTGGAACGATCCCGCATCGAGTTTCTTGGTAACTCTTGGCATTCTGAAATCTCATTTCCATTTTTGTCGTTGGTCGTTAGTCGTTGGTCGTTCGGAGCAATCGCGAACGACTAACGACCAACGACTAGCGACTAGAATTGCAATCCCGCTTCGCGCGCCGCATCGGCCACGGCCTTGACCCGCCCATGGTAGATGTAGCCTCCACGATCGAACACAACCTTGGTAAAGCCTTTTTGTTTGGCCAGATCGGCGATCTTTTTCCCCACTATTTTCGCCGACGCCACGTTGCCGCCGGTCACGCGCGTGTCTTTGTCCTTGCCCTTGCGCTCGTCGGCGGTCGAGGCCGCCGCCAGCGTGACCCCCTTCAGGTCATCGATCAACTGTACGTAGATATGGTTCAGCGACCGGTATACATTCAGCCGCGGACGCTCCGGCGTGCCGACCACTTTCTTGCGAATGCGATCGTGCACCCGCTGCCGCGTCTGGTTCTTGGAGTTGATTCTCAGCATGTTGAAACCCTCTGTCGTTGACCGCTGGTCGGGCGAACTTCGCGAACGACCATCGACTAACGACTGTTACTTTGCTCCCGTCTTGCCCACTTTCTTCTTCAACCGCTCGCCGGCGTAACGCACGCCTTTGTTCTTATAAGGGTCGGGCGGACGCAGCGACCGCATTTCCGCCGCCACCTGGCCGACCTTCTGCCGGTCGATGCCGGTCAGCGTCAGCTTGGTCTGCTTGGCGTCCACCGCGCAATCGACGCCGCTCGGCAGCGGATACTCAATCGGGTGCGAATATCCCAGACTGAACACCACCGTTCCCTTGCCCTTCATTTCCGCGCGATAGCCGATGCCCACGATTTCGAGGTCGCGCGTCCAGCCCTTGGTCACGCCTTCAACCGCGTTATTCACCAGCGCCCGCGCCAGTCCATGCACCGCGGCATGCGCGTCGTCGGGACGAATCGCCACCAGGTTGCCGTCCTTCTGCTCCATCGTAATGCCGGACGGAAGAGATGTATCCAGCTTGCCCTTCGGCCCCTGGACCATCACCGTATTGCCTTCGATCTTCACCGTCACGCCCTTCGGGACCGCGATCGGCTTTTTTCCAATTCGTGACATAAGGTCAGCTCTCAGCTCTCAGCTTTCAGCTCTCAGTTTCCACTGAGACGCCGTCACTGATAGCTGACGGCTGATAGCTGAAAGCTGTTCTTCTACCAGATCTCGCACAGCAACTCGCCACCCAGGCCTTGACGCCGCGCCTGCCGTCCCGTCATCACGCCCTTCGGCGTGGTCAGGATGTTGATGCCCATCCCGCCCAGCACCCGCGGAATCTCGGTGCGGCGAACATACACGCGGCAGCCCGGACGCGATACCCGCGCCAGGTTGGTTATCACCGCCTCGTTGTTGTTGCCGTACTTCAAATACACGCGCACGACTTTGTGGCCTTCTTCTTCCGCCGGCTTGAAGTTCGCGATGTAGCCCTCTTCTTTCAAAATGCGGGCAATCTCCGTCTTCAGCTTGGAAGCCGGTATATCCACTTTCTGGTGCCGCGCGCGAATCGCATTGCGGATGCGCGCCAGCATGTCTGCGACCGGATCGGTCAACCTCATTGTTTGCTTCTCCTCGAGCCGCCCGTTCGCTCCGCATCCTTAATTAACTATCAGCGGAGAACCTGTCAGCAGCTTACTGTCGGTCGTTAGTGGTTGGTCGTTAGTCGTTCGTCGCTAGCGATCAATCCCTGCCGAACCGGATCCTGCCTCTACTTCATTGCGCCGTACCCCAGCCTTTACTGCTCGTCGTCGCGACGATCGCGAACGACGAACGACTAGCGACCAAGGACCGGTTCTTACCACGAAGACTTTGAAACTCCAGGGATCTCTCCCCGCAGCGCCAAGCCACGGAAACACAGACGGCACAGCCCGAACTTCCGCAGATACGCCCGCGGACGTCCGCAAATCTTGCACCGGTTGTGTTTGCGCGTCGAGAACTTCGGCTTCTTTACATTTTGCGGCTTGGTCTTGCTCTCCGTGCCGTCTTTCACTCGTTTTGCTGTAGTGGCCACTTAGCTCTTAGCTCCTGGCTGCTAGCTTCTAGCAACCCATTTGTCGCAACTTCGTTTTTACCTCTGCAATCTGACTTCTTACCTCTGACCTCTTGGCTAGGCCCGGAACGGCATGCCCAGATGCTTCAACAACTGCCGCGCCTGCTCGTCCGACCGTGCCGTCGTCACAATTGTCACGTTCATGCCCTTCAGCTTGTCGACCTTGGCGTAATCGATCTCGGGAAAAATCAGCTGGTCGTGCAGTCCCAGCGTGTAATTGCCCCGGCCATCGAACGACTTGGTCGAGACACCCTTGAAATCGCGCACCCGCGGCAGCACGATGCTGACCAAGCGGTCGAAAAATTCGTACATCCGGTCGCCGCGCAGCGTTACCATCGCGCCGATTGGCATGCCTTCGCGCACCTTGAAAGCCGCGATCGACTTCTTCGCCTTCGTCACCACCGGCTTTTGTCCCGTGATCTGTCCCAGTTCGTTGACCGCCGGATCGATGATTTTCGCATTCTGTGTCGCTTCGCCGACGCCCATGTTCACCACGATCTTATTCAGCCGCGGCACCGCCATCGGGTTCTTCAGTTCCAGTTCCTTCATCAGGGCGACAGCAACTTCTTTTTCAAACCGCGTCCGCAGCCGCGGCCGCTCTTTCGCCGTGTGCCGTGGAGCTTCCGGACCCGGCTTCTCTTCGGCCGCGCCGCGCGCCTTCTGCTCGCCCTTCGGCGGCTTCGGCTTTTTCGGCTGCTCGTCTTTTTTATGACTTTCTGGTTTCTGCTCGTCTGCCATTGTCGTCGTTACCTTCTCCACCACGGTTTCGGAGTGGTTACCGGTTCGTGAGGAATTTTCTGATCTCGTAATCGGAGGTTTGAATTACAAAATTACCCGATTACTCGATTACCAAATCTACTTGTCCAGCGTCGTCCTGCACTTCTTGCAAACTCTGACCTTCTTGTCGCCGCGCACGTCGTGCCCGATCCGCACCGGACCACAGGTCGCGCACACCAGGGCCACGTTCGACAGCGGAATGGCCCGCTCCTGCTCGGCAATCCCGCCCTTGATGTTTTTCTGCGGGTTGGCGCGCACGTGCTTTTTCACCGTCATTACGTGCTCCACCAGCACCTTGCCTTCGTCGGGAAACACGCGCAGTACGCGCCCTTCTTTTCCCGCATCCCGGCCGGTCATCACCTTCACCGTATCGTTCCGGCGGATATCGACACGCTTATGTTCGGCACTCGTTGCTGTTCCCATACAAACCCCAAGTTTCAAAGTTTCAAGGTTTCATAGTTTCAACGTCACTTAAAGTCTCAAACTTTCTCAAGGCACCTTGAAACCTTGAAACGTTGAAACCCTGAAACCTGGCTCTTACAAAACTTCCGGCGCCAGCGACACAATCTTCAAAAACTTTCTCTCGCGCAGCTCTCTCGCCACCGGACCGAACACGCGCGTCCCCACCGGCTCGCCCGTTTCATTGATCAGCACGGCCGCATTCTGGTCGAAGCGGATGTAGGTGCCATCCCGCCGCCGATGCTCCTTGCGCGTGCGCACGATCACCGCTCTTACGACTTTGCCCTTCTGCACCTGGCCGTCGGGCGCCGCTTCTTTCACGCTCGCCGTGATCACGTCGCCCAGGCCGGCGTGCAGTCCCGTCGAGCCCCCCAGCGGCATGATCATCTGCAGCTTGCGGGCGCCGGAGTTGTCGGCCACCTCGAGCATCGATCGCATCATTACGGCCATGTTCGTCTCCTGTCCCTCTTGCCCTGACTCTTAATTCTTGCTCTCGCGCGTCCTGCTCTTACGCTGCCCGGCTCTTTAGCGCCCGATGCTGGTCGGGTCGACGTCGGCCACTTCCGGCACCAGCGCTGTCTTGCGGACAATCTCTTTCAGCGTCCAGCGCTTCAGCTTCGACAGCGGCCGCGACTCTTCGATCTTCACCACGTCGCCCGGATGGGTTTCGTTTTTCTCGTCGTGCGCGTAGAACTTCTTCCGGATCGAGATCACCCGCCCGTACATCGGATGCGCCTTCTTGCGCGTCACCTCGACCACGATCGTCTTCTGCATCTTGTTGGAGACGACGGTGCCGATCAGTTCCTTGTGGTGCGGCTTGCGTGCTGCGGTCTGGCTTGCGGTTTCCGCCATTATTTTTTCTCCGTCTTGCCGGGCGCCGTTTTGGCCGCGGCCAGTTCCTGCTCGCGCCGGATCGTCTGCACCCGCGCGATGTCCCGGCGCAGCCCGCGGATCTTTTTCAGGCTCTCGGTCTGCCCCATGTTCATCTGGAACTTCAGCTTGAAAAGCTGGTCCGCCAGATCGCGCTCCTGGTGCTGGAGTTCGTCACCGGTCAAGTTGCGTATCTTTTCTGCTTTCATAAATAAGTTCCCGGTTCTCAGCTGTCAGGTTTCAGGAAAAGCTCCTAATCGACTTCGCTTTTCACCTTATGCAATCTGACCTCTAACTTCTGCAATCTCTACAGCACGTCCCGCTTCACGAACCTCGTCCGCAGCGGAAGCTTGTGCGACGCCAGACGCATGGCCTCTTTCGCGTCGGTGACGGTCACGCCTTCCATCTCGAACAGGATCTTCCCCGGCTTCACCACCGCGACCCAGTGATCGGGAGCGCCTTTGCCTTTGCCCATACGGGTTTCGGCCGGCTTCTTGGTCACCGGCTTATCCGGAAACAAACGGATCCAGATCTTGCCGCCGCGCTTCACAAAACGCGTCATGGCCACGCGGCTGGCTTCAATCTGGCGGTCCGTGATCCAGCCCGGCTCGAGCACTTTCAGTCCGTATTGACCGAACGACAGCTCCCCGCCGCGCCAGGCCTTGCCCGTCATGCGGCCGCGCTGCTGCTTGCGGTACTTTACTTTCTTCGGCATCAACATAAAAATCAGTTCCCGATCTAAATTGGTTCGTTCTCAGCTGTCAGTTCTCAGCAAAATCTTCCCGTCAGGCGCCGCTAACCTCTGCAATCTGACCTCTGACCTCTGCAATCGTCTTACTAAAATGCTCCCGTGGTGCTCACTTCCCGCGCCGGAGTCGCTTCGCGTTTCTTTGCCGGCAGGATTTCTCCCTTATAGACCCAGCACTTCACGCCAATCACGCCGTACGTGGTACGCGCTTCGGTGAATCCATAATCGATATCGGCGCGCAGCGTGTGCAGCGGCAACCGCCCCTGCAGATACCACTCCGAACGCGCGATTTCATTGCCATTCAGCCGTCCGCTCACCCGCACTTTAATTCCCTTACAGCCAAAACGCAGCGCCGAATCCACCGACTTGCGCATCGCTCGCCGGAAACCGACGCGCTTCTCCAGTTGCAAGGCAATCGATTCCGACACCAGTTGCGCATCGAGCTCCGGCTTGTGCACTTCCTGGATATCGACATGCACCTCGCGCTGGCTGCCTTCGGATCGCAGGCGCTTCTGCAAGTCCTGCTTCAGCTTGTCAATTTCCGCGCCCTTGCGCCCGATGATGATTCCCGGACGCGCCGTCTTGATAATGATCCGCAGCTTGTTGCCCGGACGTTCGATCTCGACCGAACTCACGCCCGCCGACTTGAGCTTGTCTTTCAGTTCCGCCTTCAGCCTGATGTCTTCGAGCAGCAGCTTGTCGTAGTCCTTTTCGACAAACCAGCGCGATTTCCACGGCTTGGTATAGCCGAGCCGGAACCCGTAAGGATGAACTTTTTGTCCCATCGTTGCTCCTAACCTTCTCGCAGCTCGCTATTCGCTGATCGCTTTTCGCTCTTCGCGAACGACGAGCAGCGAACGACGATCCTATTTCTTCGCAGCCGCTTTCTTGCCGGCCGCTTTCTTCTTGGCCGGAGCTTTCGCCTTGGCCTTCGCTTTCGGCTTGGCATGCGGACGCGCCGCAGCTTTCACCACTTTTCCACCCGCTGCCGCCGGAGCTGCCGTTTCTACAGCCTGGCCGTTACGGTTTTTCTCCGCCAGCACGATTTCCAGATGCGCAATACGCCGCACGTAATGGTAGGCGCGTCCCATCGGCGCCGGACGGATGCGCTTCAAGCGCGGTCCATCGTTGGCCACCGCCGCCTTCACGTACAGATTATCCAGATCGACATCGAGCCCCTTTTCGCCGCTCAGAAAGTTCGCGTTATCAATTGCCGATTGCAACAGCTTCCCCACCGTCGACGCGATCCGCTTCTTGGTGAACGCCAGCGTGTTGCGCGCCGCTTCCACGCGCTGCCCCTTGATCAGGTTCAGCACCAGCCGCGCCTTCTGCGGCGACACCCGCATGTATCTTGCTTCCGCTCGAAATTCCATAATGTCGCGTTATCCCTTCGGCGCCGATGGCGCGGACGGCGTAATCGCTCCCGGACCTCCGGGCACGCCCGCCGGCCTCGCTGCCGTTTCCGTCGCCGCTTTCATCGAGTGCCCCTTGAACTGGCGGGTAAAGCTGAATTCCCCCAGCTTATGTCCGACCATGTTCTCGGTCACATACACGGGAATAAATTTCCTTCCGTTGTGCACCGCAATCGTGTGTCCGACCATCTCCGGAATAATCGTCGAGCGCCGCGACCACGTCCGCAGCACTTTTTTCTCGTTACGCGCATTCATGCCTTCGACTTTCGTCGCCAGATGCGCATCCACGAACGGTCCCTTTTTTGTCGAACGTGCCATAAGTCGGTTCTCCGTGCTCAGCTCTCAGTTCTCAGCTCTCAGTAAAACCGAGCCGCTGAAACCTTGAAACTTTGCCTCTAGCCTTTTCTGCGGTCCTTCACGATAAATCCATCGGTCCGCTTGTTGTTGCGCGTCTTATAGCCGCGCGTCGGCTGGCCCCAC
>Ga0182015_10003262_pt1 | contig 18386 bp, 19 predicted proteins | sample 712P3MmetaG_FD_120478 | JGI IMG/M metagenome (GOLD analysis project Ga0182015, IMG submission 120478) | Permafrost microbial communities from Stordalen Mire, Sweden - 712P3M metaG | ecosystem: Environmental > Terrestrial > Soil > Wetlands > Permafrost | place: Sweden: Stordalen | collected...
ATGTTGATCGAGTTCTGCGTCTGGATGACGCCGCCGATCACCACCGTGCCGCCGTCGGTCACCAGCACCTGCGTCGTAGCCTGCTGCGTGATCAATTCCGGGTTGCCTTGTACTTCCTGGCCGAAGTTTGGTGTCGTGTTCTCCACGTCCACGTTCAGGAAAATCGTATTCTCCGACGTGATCTGCGGAGTCACGGTCAAGCGCAGGAACGCATCGACGTAGGTCACAGTTGGCGGACCCCCCAACTGCGCCTGGGTCACAATCGGCACCCGCACGCCCTGCTTCACCAGCGCCTGGATATTATTCTGAGTGACGACTCGCGGCCGCGACAGAACCTTCAGTAATCCGCGTGACTCGGCCATGGTAAGCACCGCATCGATCCGCACCGTATTGCTGGCGTTCAACAGAGTCAAGCCGCTGGTGGGGGAGGTCGAACCCAGATTGGAGAACAAGGGAATCGATGCTCCCGTCGTCGTGGTTGTGCCCGGCACCGTGATGTAGCCCGGAGTCAACCCACTGACTGTCGTCGGTGAGCTGCCCACCGCGGAGGCGCCGCCAATTGCACTATGGCCATTGCCCCAGCCGAAGCCGAGCTGCGTACCGATGTCGCGGGCAAACTGCCGCGTCGCCGCCACCACACGCGCCTCGATCTCCACTTCCTGCGTCTTGCGGTCAAGCTGCGTCAGCAGGCGGTCAATCACCGGAATCACTTTGGGAATGTCGTTCACGATCACCGCGTTGGTGCGCTCATCCGCAACTACGTCTCCGCGCTGCGAAAGGAACTTCTTCACCGTGATGATCACATCCTTGGCGTGGGCATAGCTCAGGAAACGCGTGACGGAAACTTTCTCCACGGCCGCCGCTTCGGCTTCCACTTGCGCGCGCCGCCCGTCCGCTTCTTTCTTGAGAGTATCCACCGTGGCGATGCGCAGAACGTTGCCTTCCAGTTCCCGCGCCAGGTCGTTATTCTTGAGCACGATGTCCAGCGCCTGGTCCCACGGCACATCATCCAACACCACTGTCAGGTTGCCGTGCACATTGGGATCGAGCACGACGTTCAAGCCGCTGATTTCGTGAATCAAGCGGAAGAAGTCCTTCAGGTCCACATCCTTCAAATTCACCGAAATCGGTTCGCCCGTGTACTTGGGGCCGGCCGAAACCGGCTGCTGGCCAGCCTGTGACTTCTGCTCTGCCGCCAGGTTTACCGCGGGCTGGATGCCAGTGCTGGAACCCGCGCTCTGCGACGACTGCGCCGCGTTCACACTTGCCGGCAGCAGCTCTGCCGCCGTTTTGTCGGCAAACTTTGCCGCCGCTTCTTGTGCGCGCCCGGCGGATTCGTCCGAAGCATTCGCCGGATTCGTCTTCGCCGTATAAGTGGGCTCCACGACCACAAAATCGCTCGATTTAGTCGCCGCCTCGCTCTGCGGGGTCGTCGCTTTGGCAACCACCGGGTCGCCGGCCGCGACGGGCTGTGCTTTCGGCGTCACTTCCATAACGCGCGGCGCAAACGGAGACATATTCTGCCTCGCCGGCACTGGAGAAGCTTGCGCCACAGTCTTGGGGACGCTGGCGCTCGCTGTTGTTACCCGCTGCGTGTGCAGCGTCAATACCAGCTTTCCGTCCGCCGACGGATTCAATTCGTAGCGGCAGGCATGCTCCAGATCCACCACCACCCGAGTGGTTGGAGGCGTCTGGCCGTCCATCCCGATGCGCACTCCTTTGACTCCCGCGCTGCCCACCGTGATGCGGCTCTGCCCGGTCACCATGATGGTCCCCGGCAAATCCACAATCACCCGCGCAGGCGAGTCTGCCTTGCTCAGCTTGGGCATCATCGCGCCACGAGCGCTGATCTCGACCCGGATCTCATCCGTGCCGCGAACCACGTTCACTCGCTGCAGCTCGTTTTGCTGGCTGGCCGTTGGTAGCGCCGGAGTCTCTGCGGCTGATGCCATCAGCCCCAGAAGCAGCAGCGGTAGGAATACACTCAGCAGTTGCTTTCGCATTTCGCCTCTCCCCAACTTGCGGGTCTAGCCCGCGTGTCCTTGCTAGAATTCGTTTTCTACGCGCCGGCTTTCCGGCTGCGCCCTTGCCCGCCGTTAAACGGCCGGCGTAAAGATTCGCTTCACCACTTCCCGCGTCAGCGGTTTCCCCAGCTTGTCCTGCACCGTCTCCTGGAAAACCACCGAGTCTCCCGTGATTCTCACTACATACCCGTTGAATACGGGATCGTTCTCCCGCAGGAAATAAGCCTTGTTTAAGCTGTTGGTCACTACCGCGATAAAGCCGCCATCCGATTTCACCACACCCCGCAAATTGATCTGGCCAATTTCCAAACACTTTTTTCCCGTCGCGCAGCCCGAGCCCGTCGGCGCCTGCACCACCGGACTGAAGAAGGGATCGCGCTTCCCGGTCATGGACCACTTCTTCTCTTCCGGCTTAGGTGGCTTGGGAGCCTCGGCAACCTTGCTGACGCTGTCCGCGCTTGGCTCAGCCGTAATCTTCGTCTTCGCCGGAATTGCGGTTTTGGGAGCCGTCCCTTTGGCCGCTGCCGTGGGATGCAACACCACCTGCTTGTGCGGCGCCTGTGGCTTATGCGGTTTCGCTGCTACAGTCACCGTGGCAGGATGCGCGCCGGCAGCCGTTGCACTTACTGGCTTGGCTGGTGCGCTCGCCGCTTTGGCCGCTGCACCCGCCGGCTTGGCCGGTGCACTCGCCACTGGCTTGGCTGCCTGCGTAGGAGCCTTCGCGGTGTTCTGCCCGTTGTTGATGATCTGCGGGCTCTGTGCCCAAACCGCCCCCGTCATCAGTCCCACTGCGAGAATGCCTATCGTTAGCTTCATAGCGATTCCTATTTGCTCACGCCTGCCGCTGCGGTCGCTGGCTTGGTTCCAGGCGCCGCTCCGGCCGGCTCCAAATCGTGACTAAAGAATGTCGTGGCCGTAAAGGTCGCAACCACGCTCTCGTTCGGCGCATATTGGTAGGTGTGCTTCGCCTTCGCCCCGCTGGGATTCTTGGTGTTTGCCACCAGCAGCGCGCTGACGTTGACGATGCGCTCCAGTTTGCCGATCCGGTCAAAGAAATTCAGCATGGAGTAATACGGACCGTCCAATTCCATATCGAACGGAATCTCCGAGTAATACTCCTTCGCAGCGACTGGCTTGGCCGTGTAGCGGCGCAGCTCCACGCCCGCCTTCTGCGCTTCCCCATCCAGCGTCTCGATGAAACTATCCACCTGCTTCTCGTCCGGCACGATGCGCCGTTCGATCTCCAGTTGCTGCTTCAGGTTGGCCACCTGCTGTTCCATGTCTTTCAGCTTGGGACGGTAAGATTCGAGTTCGTTGTTTTCCCGAACTTTGTCCTGTAGAGAATGTTGTGCCGTCGCATTCTTATCGCTCTGGCTTTTGAACACTGTGAAGTACAGCGCCGCCGTTACCAGCGCTCCTCCCGCAATTACCGCTCCCCATTGCTTCAGACCCGACAGTTCGTTGAAATTCATCGCCATAAGTCCGCCTCTACGACTTTCCCTTCTCGCAGGTCAGCGTGAACTGGAACGCCTGCATGTCCTTGATCGCATCATCCTGGAAGGTTTCCTTGATCTCGACAGTCTTGAAGAAGCCCGTCTTTTGCAGGTTTGCAATCAGGTTGGCCACCGCATCCGTGCTCAGCGCGGTCCCTTCCAGATTTAAGCTCGCACCCGTGTCATCCATCTTGCTCAGCCAGACCGCTTCGGTTCCGTTCACCGTCTCGCCCAGCATGGCCAGCAGATTCACCGGGCCCGCCTGGCCGGCGCGCAAGGAATCGATCACATCCACGCGCCGTTTGTAACTGTTGGCCTGGGTCTGGCGCTCCAGGTAACGCGCCTTCACGTCGCCGAGCTCGCGGTTCTTCTGTAGCGCCGTCTGCATCTGCGCCGCGATCGTCTTGCCCTGCCGGTCCAGCCGGTACCAGTAGCTGAAGTTCACCGCTCCGGCGAGCAACAGCACCACCAGCACCTTGAGCTTGGGCGAACCCATGTCGCCCATTTCCATCGTGGGCAACGCCGCCGCGGTACCGCCGGCGCGCTTGTTCTTCGCCTTGGAGTTTTCGAGCAGATTGATTCTGATCATAGGGATTCAAAGCTCCTCAAAGCCAAGCCCACCGCAACTGCCAGTTGGCCCGGATTTTGTTCCACCAGCTCCGCTCCAGGGCCGTCCGCTGGCGGCACCACGCGCTGGAATGGATTTAACAATTCGACCGGCATCGAAAATTCCTGCCGCAAGGCTTCCATCAATCCCGGCACCTTTGCCGAACCACCCGCCAGGTAGATCTTCTCGATGTGCTCGCCCGCCGCGCTGGCCCGGAAGAAGTCGAATGTCTTCTGGATTTCCAGCACGATGATCTCGGTCACCTGTTGCAGGATCGGCGCTTTCGCGTCCTCGCTCACCGTCCCCACCTTGTTGCCCAGTTTGAGCGACTCGGCATCGTCGAAGCTCAGGTCCAGTTCCTTCTGCAGCGAGTCCGTGTACTGATGCCCGCCCACGCTGACGTCCCGCGGGAACAGTGGTGTCGTCCCCTTCACAATGTTGATGTTCATCACGCTGGCGCCCAGGTTGAGCAGCGCCACCACCTGGCCCGGCGCCGGCTGGTAGTTGTACTCGTAGCAGTTCTGCAGCGCCAGCGCATCGATGTCCACGATAGACGGCGTGCGTCCCGCCATCGAGAGTACGTTGGTGTAGTTCAAAATCTTGTCCTTCTTCACGGCCACCAGCAGTACGTCCATGTTCGGGCTGCCCGCTTCCTCCGACAGAATCTGGTAGTCCAGACTCACGTCCGCCAAATCGAACGGAATGTGCTGGGCCGCTTCCTTCTCGATGGTTTCGGCCAGTTCCTGGTCGCTCATTGAAGGCAGGGAGATCTTCTTTACGATCACCGAGTGGCCGCTGACCGCCGTGGCCACCGCCTTGGTCTTGATCAGGCAGTCGGTGAACAATTTGGAAATCGCGCTCGACACTGTTCCCGAGTCCACGATCATCGAGTCCACTACGATGTCGGAGGCGAGCATTTCCAGTCCCAGGTGCGCCACTTCAATCTGCCCACCCTTCTTTTTCAACTCCACCGCCTTGATGCTGGAAGAGCCCACATCCAGACCCACAATCGTCTTCGATCCCATTCCAAACATGTGCCCGCCCTTTCGTAGCGCCAGCGTCCCGCCGGCTCTATTTGGCTACTGTGACCCGGCAGCTTTCGACGCCGCCTTCGGTTTACGCTTTGCTCCCAACTCCATCTGGCTCGACTTCTCTTCCATCCACTGGTCCAGCTTCGACTTCTTGAAGCGCCAGCGGTTGCCCAGCTTGAAAGCGGGAATCTTCTGTTCCCCGACGTACTTGTACAGCGTGTCCGGACTCACCCCCAGGTACTGCGACGCCTGGCGAATGTTCATCACTTCCCGCGAGTCGGCCATATTTCCTTTGCCCCATCTTCCAGAACCTCCTGCGCCATCATGGCGGCCAGGCTAATCTTGGGAGACGCCCTCGCCCTCTACGCCTGTCCAAGGGCTTTCGGTGTCCCGAGCATATATCAGCCCCGAAAAACCCCGCCTCCAAGCGAATTTCCTGTTTTTGCTGGGTTTTTTAAGGTTTTTCTGGAAAGGAGGAAATCTCTCAACTGGCAGGATATCTATATGTTGAGGTTTAAACTTCTATGATGTCTATTAGTAGTAGTAGTCACACAGATGGGTTTCAGTCACTCGCAAACTGGTAACCGAAGTACTAGAGACGGTACGGAAGTACTATATCGCCCGCTCAAGTGTTTGTTTTTGCTGACTTTAGCTTCTAGGCTGCGGCGCGAGTTTAGGTCCCGCCGAGCGGAAAAATATGGCTACTGTGATGGCGAGAATTCCGCTCTACAGCCTGGAAAACTTCCCGGCTCCATTGAAGGACCGCCGCCGATATGGGACATCTGCCCGGCTTCTTAGCCTCTACTGCACGTCCGACACTTTCCCACTCAGGAAAATCACTTTCATATCCTTGTAGTAGTAGATCTGCTTGGTGCCGAGAGTCACTTTCTTCTCCGGCTTGCCCATGGCGGCCTCGACCTGGTCAGTAGTCATGCCCTTCTCGATGCTCGCCGGCTCGGCCGCCGGTTGCTCCTGCGCCGCTGGCTGCTGGCCTCCCTGCTGCGCGCCCTGCTCTCCACCCTGCTGCTGGTCTCCTTGCTGCTGCCCACCCTGATCTCCGCCCTGCTGCGCGTCGTCATTGCTGATGGAAAGAACTTGCCCGATAGTGTCTTCCACCCCCCCAGCGCTTGCATTCGCCAACGATCCCTTGGGGAATTGGAAGACCACATTGGCCTTGTTGTACGTCGGTGGATCGGTCTTGTTGCAAGTGTCACAGGCAACCACGCCAAGAGTCACTGTGTCTTTGGCAACGTTCACATCGATCTTCATGGCATAGACTTTGTCGCCGACGGCAAACAGATGGGTCGTCTGCTCCTTGCCAAATTTCCCCATGATGGATTTTCGTCCCATCAAAGCCAGGCCGTTGGGAGCGTGAATGGTTCCACCTTCGTACTTGTTGGAAAGAATGTTCTGGTCGCCGTAAGGCACGGCGAGGATTCCGCCCTTTTGGATAGCCAACAGCGTGCCTTTTTCAACCACGGAATATCCGCTCGTGTCCGACCCCATCTTCACCAGTTTGTACTGCGCTGCCAGTTGCTCCGGTAGAGAAACCGCCTGCGCGTTGGCGAGCGAAATCGGAACGATCGTTGCGGCCAGAAGCACAATCCCCGGAATCAGGTCGTGGAATTTCTTCGACATCGTAAAACCCTCCGTTCAGGTCTCGCCAAACTTGTACTCAGCCGCGTTCCGCGCAACGGCAGAAGAAGGTCTCTTCCACAGCATTGGAGAAGGGAGCGTCGTCATCCGACGCTCCCTGGGTGAATGATTGGTGAACTGCGGTTTTGTTGCCGTCTGTCTACTGCCCACCGCCAGACGCGTCCGCCTTCGCATCCGTCTCCGCCTGATCAGCGGCAGCCTGCTGGTCTTGCAGAGTCTTCGCCACGGTGGTGTCGGGTGGCGGAGGTTGAACAGCCCCAGCCTGGGTGCCGGTATCCGGCGCCTTTGGCATTCCGCCCGTCCCTTGCTTCTTCGCCAGTTCGCCCATGCCGTTGGTGATGTTCTCCTGGAAGTGGTTGTACATCTCCTGCAAGTCATCCACTTTCACGACAACGGTTTGTCCTGACGCGCAGTCGCCCTTCTTGGTCGCCGAGACGCTGGCATTCACGGTCTGGTCCGCATCCGGAGTGTCGGTGAGCCGCGTGATCACATCACCCGACGTCAAGGCACATTCCTGACCGTTGGCCACCACCGTCACATTGGAATCCACCACAAACGTGCGCTGTGCTGGATCGAGCGCCGGGGGCGGCGTGTCGCTGGTAGGTGCCGGAGCGCCCGAAGCTGCCGGAGCTGCCGATGATGCTTGTCCGCCCGAGTCCTGGCTGGCCTGTGCCTGCTGCGCGGCCAACTGAGCTTTTACTTCCTGGGCAATGGCTTCCTTCACCTCGGGAGTCAACGCCACCGGGCCGGCGGCCGCTGCCGGAGCCGCGTCTCCGCCACCGCCACCAGCGCTAGCTTCGGCATCCGCCGCCGCTGCGTCGGCATTGGCTTCAGCCCGAGCCGCGTACGCTGCCTGCAACTGCTGCGAGATCAGGTAATCCGTCAGCCAGTAGTAGGGCGCGGCATATACGGGATAAGGATTCCACCAACCGCCATAAAATCCCCACCATGGCGACCCTCCCCAACCCCACGCCCCGATGCCCCAGGCAACCGATACTCCCCACGGTTGGAAGCCCCACCCGTAAAATCCCGGGTGATACCAGACCCCTGGGTAGTAGCCGTAATACGTGTGTCCACCCCAGCCGTAGCCGCGATAGAGCCCAACATGGTAGCGGCCGCCGGCATAGTACGTCCGCGAATAATAGCCATGCCCGCCGCGCGTCACGTAGGCACGCTGCACATAACCGCCGTGCCGGCCGGTGGTCACGATGCGCGCTCCGTTGCGTTCACTCACCACCGTGCGCCCGCCGTGAACTCCATTCTGAATGTGCATGCCGTTGCGGTCGATCGAACGAACCGATCCATTAGGACGGACGCTTGCATGCCCTCCGCCCTTGAGAGAAACATTCCTGCCCGGAGGAGTGTGGCTGGTCGTACCTGCATGGGTCGTCGTGCCCGTGTGGGTTGTCGTACCAGTATGAGTCGTCGTACCACCCGCGTGGGTTGTTGTACCGGTATGGGTTGTCGTGCCGTTATGGGTCGTCGTACCCGTGTGGCTTGTCGTGCCCGCATGGGTCGTCGTACCTGCGTGGCTCGTCGTGCCTGCGTGGCCAGTCGTCCCCGCATGGGTGGTGGTGCCGGTATGGCTCGTCGTGCCCGTATGGCTCGTCGTACCTGCGTGGCTCGTCGTACCTGCGTGCGATGGTGTTGAACTATGGGTCTGCGGTGCTGCGTGGGAAGGCGCCGCGTGCGATGGTGCACTCGTTTTAGGCGCGCTCGCGTGTGAAGCAGGCGCACTCGTCTTGTGCTGACCCCATGCCAGCGCCGGAACCACTAAACACAACAGAAGCACTACCCACTTCTGCAGCTTCATTTCACTCCTCGAAGTCCGATCCATTACAGCCTCCTGAGCATCTAAGCTTTTCGCCTCATTTTTGATCCCCAAAGATTGACTTCTCCAATCCGCAGTGGGATGCGAACCCCGGATTCCATCTACCATAAACACGAAGCTCGCCGATTCCGCGCGCGTGATTGAAATTTAATTTCAAGAGCCGGGGGGAAGGCACGCAACACAAGAACCAGTCGCGAATAGAAGCCGCCCAGCAGCCCGTCTCCTAGGCGACAAAACGTTACCAGAAATTGGCCACTCCGCGCAATCATTCTGTGTATCAATTAATTACCTTTTAATTACCTCTCTGCGACACTCCACCAAATCCTGCCCCGGCGGCGCGTGTAAAGCGGTAGAGGGTCAGTTGATTGTCATCCTGAGCAAGCGCCTTTGCGCAGCGAAGAGCTTGTCCCGAGCTTGCCGAGGGAATCTGGGCGAGCCGCGCGACGTGGCGCAGCCTGCCCTGAGCAAGCGAAGCGCGCCGAAGGGTTCTTTGCGACGCAATAATCGCACGTTTGGCTCGCTTCCTTATCAAACTGCACCACTACCGAACAACCGAACCGCTTCCCTCTGCCCCTCGACTGCTGTAATCTATGCTGTCTTTCGCCGGAGGGTCGTCTTGCGCATTCTGGATCGTCTGCAGCCTCTCGCCCTGCTAGTTATGCGCCTGGTCCTCGGTGCCGTGATCGTCACCCATGGATATCACAAGGTTTTCGGCGGACTTCACCACCATGTTCAGTTGGTCACCAGCCTCGGTCTGCCGAGCTGGATGGCTTATCTCTCCGCCTTCACCGAGTTCTTCGGCGGTTTGCTCGTGCTGCTGGGCCTGTTCACCCGCGCGGCGTGCTTTGCTATCTGCATCAATCTGTCCGTCGCTATCGCCAAGGTGCACTTGCACAACGGATTGACAGGCAACGGCGGATACGAGTTCCCCCTCGCTCTGGCTGCCCTTGCGTTCGGCCTCATCTTCCTCGGCGCAGGCCCTATCGCCTTCGACCACATCCGCGCTCCCGGCGGAAGTGCGAAATCCAAGTAACTGGCGCACAACTTTTCCGCCGCTTCCGGGTTGAACAGTTTATCTGGGCCTCTGAAAGAAACTGGGGATTCTACAATTTCATTGACGTTTCTTTACAAGGATTCCCAGCAGTGGTGCAGTTTACATCTTTTTGAGAAGGCGTCATTCCGAGCCCGGCGCAGTCCAGCCGGGTGAGGCATCTCGCGCGGGAGCTTCTCGCCCTGCCTGTAAAACGGCTGTGCTCAGGATGACTCCCACTTGGGAACGAATCCCGTCGGCCCCAAACTGCACCTCGACTGGATTCCGCTCTAATTGATCCGGGGTCCAACTTGAAATTATGATGAGGTATCGCTAATCTTGCTGCATCCCAACGATTTCGTGGGCGCATCTTACGGTTTGCAATCAACCACGTGCACTCAACTAATTTGGAGGTTTCTCTTGAGAAAGTTAGCGCTTCTTGCACCTGTTTTCGCGTTTCTGTTCTCCGCCCAGTTTGCCATCGCCCAGCTCGCCTCCGACCAGCAGGGTGACATCTTTATTGGCGGCGGCACGCTCTTGTCGTCCTCCTCTTCCAACAACTCTTCTCTGCCAGCGGAAAAGGGCGGCACCTACCTCAACCTCGGCGGTGACGCGGTTTTTTTCCAACACCGCCTCGGCTTTAACGTCGAAACCGCCTGGAGGGCTACTCAGGGTGTCTACGTCTTCGACGAAATAAACTACCGCCCTATCCTGACCGACTTCAACGTGCTCTACCAGCCGCGTCTTGGTAAGAAACTGGGCCTTGATCTTATGGGCGGCATCGGCGCTGCCAGCACCCGCCTCTACTCCCCGGGACCCTCCGTCAGTGGTGAGGCCAACTACGAAAGCACCGATCACTTCATGGAGCACCTCGGCGGTGGCGTCCGCTATTACGTCTGGCACCACTTATTTGTCCGCCCCGAGATTCACTACTACCACATCCAAAATAACAACACCGCCCAAGATTTCGGGTTCAACTCCAACAATGCGTTCCGAGTCGGCGCCTCGATCGGGTATACCATCGGCGGTGGTTCAAATTAGGCCTTTGACCGCGGCGAGAGCCGGAACTCCGACAGTCAAGGCAGTCCTGCTGGCCCGGCCGTTCACGGCCGCTTGGCCGGGACGCCACTGATCTGGCGCGTATAATCCAAAACCTGAACGCATTAACGAAAGGGACTGTATTGAGAAAGTTAGCGCTTCTCGCACACGTTTTCGCTTTCTTGTTCTTGGCCCATTTTGCCGCCGCCCAGCAGACCGACATTATGGTCGGCGGTGGCACCCTGATGCAGCCCTACACCAGCAACAGTTCGCAGTCTTTCACCGAACTGGCGGAAAAGGGCGGAACTTATCTCAGCGTGGGCGCCGATGTCGTAGACCACGATCGCCGCTTCGGCCTTAACCTTGAGTCCTCCTGGCGGTATCACCGGGCCAGCTACTACGGATACGAGAGCTATCGCCCTATCCTGACGGACATAAACGCACTCTACCAACCGAAAGTTGGAAAGAAATTTGGCCTCGACTTCATGGCCGGCGTTGGCGCGGCCAGCACCCGCTTCTACCTCCCGGGAGTGGTCACCTGCGGCTATTTCGCCGGCTGCATCGACTACACCAGCACGGACCACTTTATGGAACACTTCTCCGGAGGTCTCCGCTACTACTTCTGGCACAACTTCTTTGTCCGCCCCGAGGCTCACGTCTACCACATCAACAACAACACCAATATGACCACCGGAGGCTTCAACTCCAACTTCGTAACCCGCGTCGGCGCCTCCATCGGATACACCATCGGTCGCTAGCAAAGCCCGGCGGCGCCAGAACTCCCGCAAAAAAAGAGGCAGCGTCCGCGGACGCTGCCTTCGTTTCCTCTCTTTCAAACTCTACGGTTCCTGCATGCAAATCTCAGCCTCGTGGATAGCCCGGTCCAGATGCTCGATCGCCTTGTCGCGATGACCATGGAACTCGCCCTCGGCGTGCGCCATATGATCCCGAGCGCTTCGCATCGCTTCGATAGCATGCTCCACACGCGGGTGCGGCGGAGGCACCGGAGCCGCTAATGCCGGGCTGGCTGGAGCCGCCGCTAAAGCAGCCGCAGGCGCCTTTGGACTAGCTGCCGCTGCCGAAAAGGCCAAGGTTAACAGGATCGTCACCATGATCAATAGAGTCAAGAACCCAATCTTCTTCATACCTTATCCTCCTCGTCTGATTTCCGGCCAGACGATGCCATGAGAATCAATGAAGCCACGGATCCACCTCTTTCTCTCGAGGCCGTCCGCGACACCCGCACAGTATATTCGCGCTCCACCCAATTCCCCCGTTGAATAAGTTGACTCTTAAGGTGCCCGCCTAACTGGGTTCGAAAATGGTCCTGCGGAAACGCTCTAGCAGACTAGGGTTTGAAAGGGCGCGGCTTCAGCCGCGCCGCGAGCTTGTTACGAATCACCCCGCACCCTCCTGCCGCGCCACCAAAACACCAACACACCCATTACGACCACAACTGCAACCGCGATGTCGAAGCGCTTGAGATCATGCATCAGCCGGCCCCAATGTCCACCAAACAAGTATCCCGCGCAGCAAATCGCCGTCACCCAAGCCACCGCTCCAAGAAAGTTGAATAAAACGAACTTCCGCCACGGCATGTGCAGCGCGCCCGCCAGCAGCGACGCCAGCACCCGCATCCCGAAGAGGAATCGTGCCAGAAAAACCGTGGCCGCCCCATATCGCTCGAACAGCCGATCTCCCCGCGCCACCGTGTCCGCACCAATGTGGAACACATGCCGGTAGCGCTCGATCAGCGGACGCCCGCCGTGCCGCCCCAGAGCAAAACCAAACTCTCCGCCCACTGTCGTGGCCAAAACCCCAACCGCAATGACCCACGGAAGCTGCAACTCATGTTCGGAATAGGCCAGAAAGCTCGCCAGCAACAGAACCGTTTCTCCGGGCAAAGGCAGGCCGGCATTTTCCAGCAACAACACCGCTGCCACCGCCCAGTACCCGTAGTGCACCAGCGCGCTCCGCAGCAGATCGAAAATGTGGTGGGTCATAATTGAGAATTGTCATCCTGAGCGAGACGCCTTTTGTCTCGCGAAGGATATGAGCGAGCCGCGCGGTGCGTCGCGTTCTTTGCGACGCATTAATGGCGCGTTTGGCTCGCTTCCTTATCAGACTTGACTACAGTCCAACCGTACACCGCTCAGCCAGAAACCTCCCCACCCGTCAGGAACCCAATCAACGCCCGGTTGAATTCCTCCGGGCATTCTTCGTACGGCAGATGCCCAATGCCTGGGAAAATTATCAACTTCGAATTCGGAAAATATTTCGCCAGCGGCTCAGCCGAGGAAGCATACACCGCGGAATCCTTGCTGCCCCACATCAAAAACGTAGGAACGCTCGCCAACCTCGGTAGTGTCTCCTGCAGTTCGCGTAGATCTTCCGTCCAGGTGCGCACAATGCTTAGCGCGTGCTCGAACAAACCCGGCTTCGCCAACGGCGCCACGTAACCTTCCAGAGTTCCCGGCGGAATGCGGCTACGGTCGCCATACATGCGAGCATGCCAGTAGGGATAAAGAAAGCTCATGCGCCCGATCACGAGCCGGAACAAGGCAGTTCCAAACCGGCTGCCAACAAATGGAGCCAGCCGCCGCCCGTGCACCGAATACGGATTCACCGGTGCCACCAGCACCAGTCGCCGCAGCCGCGGAGCAGCATTCTCGCCCAGGCATTCCGCAGCCGCCATCATCGCGACCGCGCCTCCATGCGACGTCCCCAACAAATCAAACGAAGAAATTCCCAGCTGTGCGATAAGCCGCAGAAGACGTTGCGCCGTCCCCCGCATGGAATGATCCAGCCCCGCCGGACGATCCGAAAACCCCGCACCCATCATGTCCGGCGCATAAACCGTAGCGTAAGGCGCCAACGCCGGCATCGTATATCGCCACGAAAACGAATACCCCAGCAGCCCATGCAGCAAAATCAGCGCCGGCCCCGAGCCCGCGCGCAGGCAACGCATGCGCACGCCATCCAGCTCCATCCAGCATTCTTCCACGCCCGCGCTCAACGCCGGGCCAACGGTTGCTCCGCGCGCGGTAAAAATTTCGCGGTCTGCCGCCATCACATTCAAATCTTCTCGCTCCAAATCTTCCAACCAAGACAACTCTTTTGCCGCCGCATGATTCTATTTAAGAGAACATCGCCTCTGTTCGCTTCACTTGGGGAGCCCTCGGCTCCCCGTTTTTTGGTTCTGTCATCCTGAGCGCAGCAGATGGCTCGCGAAGCGAGCCGTCTGCGAAGTCGAAGGACCCCTTACCCGTTTGCGTCACCACCAGCCCGGCAAGGCATTTCTGTGTACGCTCTCCCGTGAATCCGACTCACCCAATCCGCCTCAAGCTACCTTCCTCTTCTTCCTCAACAGCTTCTTCAGCACCCGAATCCCCTTATCCACATGCTTCTCCTCCAACAAAAACGGAGGCAGAAACCTCACCACCGTATCCTGCGTCGAATTGAACAGAACGCCCTCAGCCAGCGCCTCATCCACAATCGGCCGCGCCGGAATCGCCAGATTGATCCCCTGAATAAATCCCCGCCCGCGCACTTCCTTCGCCGCCGGACTTTTTTCAGCAATCACCTTTAACTCCTGCTGCAAATACGCCCCAACTTTGTTCACGTTCTCGAGCAGCTTCTCTTCTTCCACAATCGCCAAAAACTCCAGCGCCACGCGGCAAGCCAAAGGCCCACCTCCAAACGTCGTCCCATGCTGCCCCGGCGCAATCGCGTTAGCAAATTCTTCTTTCGCCAGAAACGCGCCCAGCGGCAGCCCCGCCGCAATCGGCTTGGCAATCGCCACAATGTCCGGACTCACCCCAAAACTCTGAAACGCAAACATCGTCCCCGTACGCCCCAGCCCGCACTGAATCTCATCAAAGATCAGCGCCGCCCGATGCCGGTCCGCCGCCGCCCGGCACTCCTGCAGAAACTCCACCGAACACTCATAAATTCCACCTTCGCCAAAAATCGGCTCCAGCACAATCGCGCAGGTATTGTCGTTCACTGCCGCCCGCAAACCTTCAATGTCGTTTTGTCCCACAAAAGTCACGTCTTCGAGCATCGGCTCAAATCCCTTGCGATGCTTCTCCTGCCCGGTCAGCGACAGCGCGCCAAACGTCCGCCCGTGATACGACCCCTGCAGCGCCACGAGCCGCGACTTCCCCTCGCCGCCCGCGCGATGTCCCGCCAGCCGCGCCAGCTTGATCGACCCCTCAATCGCCTCAGTCCCGCTGTTCGAAAAAAACGCGCGGGCATTTCCAAAAGAGCTGCCCAGGAGCGTGCACAACTTCTCCGCCAGCTCCCCCTGATACTCGTGGTAATAAAGATTGGAGACGTGAATCAGCCGCCCCGCCTGCTCCCGAATCGTCTTCACAATCCGCGGATGCGCATGCCCCAACGCATTCACCCCCAGCCCCGAAACAAAGTCGAGATAGCGCCGGTCCCCCAGGTCGTAAAGAAATACGCCCTTCCCCCGCATCAACACAATGGGATACCGGTTATAAGTCCCCAGTAAATACCGCCGCTCCAACTCCGCGATTTGTTCGAATGTTTTCATAGGAAGATTAGATTGTAACGGATTGCACCATGTGCAGATTTGGGAAAGCTGCGCGTCCGAAGGACGCCTGAGAGTAGCCCGGCGTTTCAACGCCGGGTACGATGAATATTGTTTAACCACCGTGCCATAGGCACGGCTGAACTTTCTCCTGGAGCCTGCCGTGGCGCACACCTACGTCTCTGAATTGATCCATTGCGTTTTCTCGACGAAAGACCGCCGCAATCTAATCTCCGCTAAGGTGCAGCCACAACTTTGGGCGTTCCTCGGCGGCATAGCCCGCAAGAATGGATTCAAAGCGCTCATGGTCGGCGGAACTGAAAATCATGTGCACATTCTGCTGTCTTTGCCTGCGACTATGCCGCTAGCAAAGGCAATGCAATTGGTGAAGGGAGCGTCGTCGCATTGGATAAATGAAACATTCAAAACGAAATTTGCCTGGCAGGAGGGATACGGCGCATTCACTCTGGGAGTTTCACAAAAAAGCGACACCATTGCATACATCCAGAATCAGGCCGAACATCATCGCAAGCGCAATTATGAAGAAGAGTTCCTGGCGTTCTTGAAGAAGAACGATGTGGAATATGATCCAAAACATGTCTGGGGATAAGTTCAAGCATCCCTACGGGATGCGCTCCCGAATTTGCGAGCGCACCCGGCGTTAAAAACGCCGGGCTATTTTCAAGCGCCCTACGGGCGCAAACCTCGACCCGCATCACGTCGCAGGCCGGCTGCTCCAGCAGTGCATAACGCCCGGAAGAGTTGAGGCACAACGTCCGGAGGACGTTTGATAGTAGCCCGGCGTTTCAACGCCGGGCTAGGATGGCAAGAAACAGAACCCCGTCCCGTAGGGACGACTGAAATCGCTTCCCCCCGGCGTCGTAAAGAAACACGCCCTTCCCCCGCGTCAACACAATGGGGTACCGGTTATAAGTCCCCAGCAAATACCGCCGCTCCAAGTCCGCGATTTGTTCAAATGTTTTCATAGGAAGATTAGATTGAAACGGAAGAGGCACTCACAGGCAGACCGTTCTGGGAAAGAAGAGGCGTCCGGAGGATGTTTGACAATAGCCCGGCGTTTCAACGCCGGGTAAAATGGCAACTCATGAAGCGTTATTTCGTCGGCATGCTGGTCGGAGCAACGCTGGTCGCGGTGGGATCCTTTGCCGTGCAGCATCGCCATTCCGCGTCTACGCACCCGGTGATCGCTCCTGAACAGCGACTCGTGCAGATCAGGGAGCAATTGGACGCTGCAATGGCCAAGACCGCAAACGACACGACCGCGCTCCCGGAAGTGCGGGCAGATGCGCTCGCGGCCGAGGCTAAGGTAGATGCGCTATTTGCTCTTGACGCACGCCTAGGCAGCAAAGAAACCCAAGTCTATATTCAGCAGGAGAGCGAACACTGGACGCGCGTGAGCGGCGCGGTCCTTAATCCCCATCCCAAGCCACGGCTTACGTCGCCAGAGCTCGCGGCACTGCAGGAACAGATGGGCGGCATCATCAACGGACTGATGCCTGAGCAGCAAGCCGACGCGCTTGCGACCCAGAGAAAGGTTGAGGCATTGACCGCCCTCGACGCCTTCTTGGGCACATCCGAAGAGCCTATCTTTTTCCGGCAGGAGATTGACCGCCAGCAGCGGGTTCTCGACGTCATGCGGGCGAACGTTCGATGAGCGGTTCGCGGACGCTGGACCATCCTTTCACGTGCTCTGCGAAAGCGTGGGACTGCGGCGCGCAAGCGCTGGAGAAGCTACGCTACATGCATCGCAATCCGGTAATGGATGGACCGGTGCAAGCGCCCGAACAATATGGATGCGGAGCAGCTACCGCAGCTATGCCTACGGCGAGGAAGGCATGGTGAGACTCAATCAGTAGCCAGCAGCAGAGTTGAGGTCTCGCCCGGCGGCGTAAGCAAGACCATCTTGCCCCGACAGTCCGGAATCCCACTCTTTGCAAAAAGCGCAAAGGGCGGGCCACGCGCGCGAAGTCCGGCAGGAAACGAGGACGCAGCAAGAAAGGTGGCAAGTAGGAGTCATGGCGAATAAATCAGATTACGAGTTGCTGTTGAACGACCTGTACCGACACGCAGACAACCTAGCCGAAACAACCAAGATTCCATTGCACAAGCCGCAAAACGCTCCGCCATACAAGCGCTTGCGGGTGGGCAACCTGTGGCTTGTGTTTGAGGATGACCGCCTAGTAAGGCTGGAAATTGAAGAGGATGCAAGAACCCGGCGGGTTTTCAAGTCGTGTCCGCCAGGCAGCAGCCGACCTAGGCGCTGTAGTCCCAACGCTGGAATAGTCGATGACCCTGGGGGCGTGTGGCCCACGTCTGGGGTGATTAGAATCTGGGGTGCCCCATTTCTCGCGTCTTTTGCGAGAAGTGGGGCCTTTCAACCGGGTGCCTCATCTCTCACGCTGAAGATCTCATCCCGATTCCCACCACTCCAGATGAAAACCTCTCCAGGTTATCGTGAACCGTAAGATGGGTGTATGATCGCCAGCGTTCTTGAGGTGAACAAAGCAGACTCCGATCAATCGTCAAGCATTTGTCAGGAGCAATCTTTGTCAGGAATAATCATGGGTCAAGATAGCTTTATTCCGGCGGCAACGAATGCGAGGTCGCGAAACGACCTTGTCGAGTGCGGGTTTAGTCGCCAGCCGCTCAGAGTTGACGCGGACGTAGCGCGCTCGCTGGAAGAGTTATCCCACGCAGCCTGGTCCATTCCAAGGGATAAGTACTATGAAGGGGGCGACAGGTATCGTTCTTTAAATCGTGTCCGGGCCGAGATTGTTGAGGGTGGTGTAAAAGTTTGGTTGAGCGAAGAGACCACGCCTTATCTGCAGCTGAAAAAATACAACCCGACAATCGGCGGCCAGCCGCGAGAGTACGCTCCGCTGCCCCCGGCAATCGCCGGTTCCATAGGCGTTCGCAAGATGATTGCTCACCACCTTCAATATCTGCCGCTCTCGGCGGTGGGTACAAGGTATCTGGTCAACGTCCATCTCATAAGATTCACAGCTACGCCGGGTCGGCCCTGCGACACCAGCCCGCCGGGTTTACATAAAGACGGGGAAAAGTACATCGCTACGCATCTACTGGGCCGCTGCGGCGCTCA
>Ga0182015_10003263_pt1 | contig 18379 bp, 12 predicted proteins | sample 712P3MmetaG_FD_120478 | JGI IMG/M metagenome (GOLD analysis project Ga0182015, IMG submission 120478) | Permafrost microbial communities from Stordalen Mire, Sweden - 712P3M metaG | ecosystem: Environmental > Terrestrial > Soil > Wetlands > Permafrost | place: Sweden: Stordalen | collected...
AACGTGACTGCCGGCCTCATTTCCCGCGCCGTCGACTACAGCGACAGCCTGCTCGCCGATCGCTATACCCATTACGTCAGCGTGCGGGTTATGCGGCAGGCGGCGGAGCTGGATCTGACCACGTACGAAGATCCTGTCTTCTACGACCGTCTGGAACGCGCCCGGGTGCAGGCCACCGACCGCCTGGCGATGATTCAGCAAATGGGCCGCTTATTGCAGCAGACCCTGACCACGCTGATCTGGACCGGCATCCTGTTGCATTACTCGCCGTGGCTGGTGCTGCTGCTCGCGTTCGGCGTCTTGCCGACTTTCCTGGGAGAGACCCACTTTGCTTTTCTCGGGTACGCGAAGAATTTTCGCCAGACCCCGGTCAAGCGCCAGATGGACTATTTGCGCCAGGTGGCCGGCAGCCGGGAAGGGGCCAAAGAGCTCAAGCTTTTCAACCTGAGCGACTACCTGACCAATCGCTTCAGCAAGCTTTCCCTGGGCATTTACGAAGAGAATGTCGCACTCTCGCGCAAGAAGCTGGTGGCGGGTGGGCTGCTGGGCGTGATCGCGACGCTCGGTTACTACGGAGCCTACGTCTTTGTGATCTGGCGTGCGGTTACGGGAAGAATTACGAACATCGGCACCTTCGCCCTGCTGACCAACTCGATCATTCAGGCGTCGAGCAACCTGCAGCAGGTTTTTTCGACCGCGTCGGGGATCGCCGACCAAGCCCTCTTCCTCACCGACCTGATTGCTTTCTTCGATATGAAGCCGACAGTGCTGGCGAATCCGGATGGCGCTTTGATACCGCGGCCCATTCGCCGGGGCTTTGAGTTTCGTAACGTGAGCTTCGCGTATCCCGGCACGACGCGGCGGGTGCTGAGCAACTTCAACTTCACCCTCGAGCCGGGGGAACGCATTGCATTGATTGGTGAGAATGGCCAGGGCAAAACGACCGTGGTCAAGCTGATTACCCGGCTGTATGACCCCACAGAAGGCCAGATTTTTCTGGACGGCATTGATCTGCGCGAATACAAGCTGGAGGATCTGCACCACGAAATTGGAGTCATCTTTCAGGACTTCATGCGCTACGAGATGACCGCCCGCGAGAATATCGGTGTAGGACGGGTAGAAAGCGAACACTCGCAGTCGGAGATTGAGTCGGCGGCGCACAAGAGCCTGGCGGAGAGCGTGATCGCCAAGCTCCCGGGTGGCTATGACCAGATGCTGGGGCGCCGTTTCGAGAGCGGCGTGGAGCTTTCTGGCGGGGAATGGCAGCGCGTTGCGCTGGCCCGTGCTTACCTGCGCGACGCCCAGTTGCTGGTGCTCGACGAACCGACCGCTGCACTGGATGCGCGCAGTGAACTCGAAGTCTTTGAACGTTTCGCTGAACTGACCACGGGGAAGATGGCGCTGTTGATCTCGCACCGCTTTTCTACCGTGCGCATGGCAGACCGCATCGTAGTGCTGGAGGGCGGAAAGCTGGTGGAAGAAGGAACCCATCCACAGCTGATGGCGTTGGGCGGCCGCTACGCAGGTATGTTTGAAATGCAGGCAGCAAGCTATCGCTGATGGTTACGTACTTACATGCAGCAGAAAGAAACCTATGACGGACACCGTAACTAATTCGGGCCATGCCACCAGCGACGAAGCGGCGGAACCGTTATTTTCTGCCGATGCCGTGCGGCGCTATGCCGACCAGGTTGCCCCCGGCTGGCATGTGGCACATAAACCGGAGGGCACCGGTAGTTTTGGGCGGCGCATCGATGCCACCGGCGAGTCGCTCAACCAACTGTACGTGATACTCGATGCCAGGCCGCAGCCGACGTACCTGCCGGGCGAAGTGCTGGACCCGCTGCTGGAGTTGCGGCAGAACCCCCGGCTGTTGCGCTCGGTGGTAAACGAGATCTCTACCGTTCGCAAGAAACTCGGCCGTTTGCCTCGGGTGGTGCGGGAGCAGGAGAATGACGAGCCGCGTGTTGTAACCGTGGCGGATGCTTACTTGCAATCGATGGGCTCGGTCTATAACGCGGACGCGCTGAAGATCTTTATCGACCAGGTACAGAAGTACGACGCCATGGAGTTGGATGAGCTTTGGGCACTGGCGACGGTGCTCAAATTCCTGCTGCTGGAAGAGGTTATCGTGCAGGCGAACGGTGTGATCCAGGAACCGGATACACACACCGAGGCGGGCGCCGAACTGCTCAAAGCCCGTATGAGAAGTTTGCGCGATGTGGGGTACGCGGACTGGTTCACCCTGATTGAGCCGCTGGTAATCTACGACACAATTCTGCAGCAGGATCCTGCGAACGCATACAAATTCATGGACTTCGACAGCCGGGAAGCCTACCGCAAACGGGTGGCGAAGATTGCCGGCTATTCCGACTGCTCCGAATTGGAAGTCGCGCAGGCCGCGCTCGACCTGGCCCTGGAATCAAAAGAGAAACAGCGGGTGGAAGATCCGCGCCTGCGCACCCGCCGCGCCCACATCGGCTACTACCTTATCGATCACGGTTTTCCGCAGTTGTCGTCGCGGGTCGGCTATCGCCCTCGCTTCATCGACCGCCTCCGCCTGGGGCTCTGGAACAACTCGGAAGACTTTTATATCGGCGGCATTCAGATCATCACCGTGGTGCTGATCGGGCTCATCATCGCCCCGCTGGTGCCAACGTACCCGATCTTCGGCGGCCTCACCCTGGCATTCCTGCTGTTGCTGCTGCCGGCAACGCAGGGTGCGGTCGACCTGGTGAACAACACCATTACCTCTCTGTTCAAGGCTTACGCGCTGCCCAAGCTCGACTTCTCCAAGGGAGTGCCGCAGCCATTCACCACCGTAGTGGTGATACCGACGCTGCTGATGAAGGAGAAGCAGGTACGCGAACTGTTTGACCAGCTGGAAGTGCGCTACCTCGCCAACCAGGACCGCAACATACACTTTGGCCTGCTCACGGATCTGCCTGACTCGGTGACACGTCCGCGGCAGAACGACACCGACCCGCTGGTCGACCTGGCGGTTCAGTTGACCGATGAGTTGAACGAGCGCTACGCCTCGGCGGGTGCGGGCTCATTCTTTCTGCTTCACCGCCACCGCATCTTTAATGCACGCCAGGGCGTGTGGATGGGCTGGGAGCGCAAACGGGGCAAGCTGCTGGATCTCAACAAACTGCTCAAGGGTCAGTTTGATCCTTTCCCGGTGAAGGCCGGCAATCTTGATGCGCTCACGCACGCAACCTACGTGATCACCCTCGATTCCGACACGCAGTTGCCGCGCGGCACGGCGCACACCATGATCGGCGCCATGGCTCATCCGCTGAACCGGGCGGTCATCGATCCCGAACTGCGCATCGTGACTGAGGGATATGGCATTCTGCAGCCGCGGGTGGGCGTGAGTGTGCAATCGGCGTCGCGCTCGCGCCTGGCCTCGATTTACTCGGGACAGACGGGCTTCGACATCTACACACGCGCCATCTCCGACGCCTACCAGGACCTGTTCGGCGAGGGTATCTTTACGGGCAAGGGCATTTACGAGATCCATGCGCTGCACGCGGTGTTGGATCGCCGGTTTCCCCGCAATTCCCTGCTGAGCCATGACCTTATCGAAGGGTCGTACGCGCGGGTTGGTTTGACGACGGACATCGAGGTCATCGACGATTACCCATCGCACTATAGTGCCTATACGCGGCGCAAACACCGCTGGCTCCGGGGGGACTGGCAGATCGCACAATGGCTCTTCTCCAAGGTTCCGGATGAGTCGGGCAAGTATGTCCGCAACCCCATCGCCACCATCTCGCGGTGGAAGATTTTCGACAACCTTCGCCGATCGCTGGTAGAAGTCTTTACGTTTGCGCTGCTGCTCGCGGGCTGGCTTGGACTGCCCGGGGGCCCACTTTACTGGACCGTGGTGACGCTGTTCCTGATGTTTGTGCCTACGCTGGTTCAGTTTGTTTTCAGCGTCGGGCGCGCCTATCTCACCAAGTTGCCGGGTGCCATGCGCGATGCGGTGAGTGGTTTTGGGCAGGGGACATTTATCAGCCTGCTGAACCTGGTCTATCTTCCCCACCAGACATTGCTTGCGCTCGACGCCATCATCCGCTCACTGGTGCGCAGCTTTATCACCGGACAGCGACTGCTGGAATGGGAGACCGCCGCGGAATCGGAGGCTGCCAAGCGCCGCACCCCCGTGGATCGGTACCTTGCACTGACACCGCTGGTGGCGCTGGTGGTCGCGGCACTGGTATACCTGCATCGTCCTACGGCGCTGTTGGTTGCGGCCCCCATTCTGATTCTGTGGGGCTTTGCCGGAGGCATCACCGCGTGGCTGAACAGCTCTCCTCAGCAAGTGAAGCCCAAACTTACCAGCGAAGAAGACACGTTCCTGCGGCAGTTGGCACTGAAGACCTGGCGCTTCTTCAACCAGTACGGAGGCGCGAGCCACAACTATCTGATCCCGGATAACGTTGAAGAAGAGGGACTGTTTGAGGCGGCGCGCGTCTCACCCACCAACTTCGGATTGTTGCTCAATGCGCGGCAGGCGGCGAACACATTCGGCTATCTGACCATTCCCGAATTCATCACCCTGAGCGAACACAGCCTGCAGACCTTCGACAAAATGGAGAAATATCGCGGGCATATTTACAACTGGTACGACACACGCACTCTGGTGCCGATCCGCCCCATGACTATTTCTTCGGTCGATAGCGGCAATCTGGCGGCGTCGTTCTATACCCTTCGTAGCGGTTGCCGAAGCATGCTGCGTGAGCCGCTGCTGAATGCAACACTATTTGCCGGCATAAGCGATCACTGGCAGTTGCTGACAAGTTTGGCGGATGCACCCGAGACCCTGAAGGCGCTGGCGCCTCCAGCTATCCATGCAGATGCTGATGTATGGATAGCGTGGGCCCTGGCCACTGTCGACGCGGCGGAATTTGCCGCGACGCTTCCGGCAGATGGCGAAGCAGCCTGGTGGCTAGCGGAAACCCACCAGCGTATCCGCGCTTTGGTCATCGTGGTGCGCGATTACATGCCATGGCTCCTGCCCCAATTCGGGCCATTGTTTGCTCTGCCTGAGCTGCAGGGTCTTACCGAGGTTGCGTCCGCCATACTGACGGGAAGCGCGAGCGGGTTTGCCGCTGATCTCGAGGGTCGCCTTGGCCGGGCCAGCGCTGGCTTCGATGCTCCCCACGTTGCGTTGGCGGACGAGTTGCTTACGTTTCTGGCCCCAGCACGGGAAAGCCTGAAAACACTGGCCAGAGAATTGCACGACTTGGCGTCGGAGGCGATGCGCTTCGCCACCGAAATGGACTTCGGCTTCCTGATGGATCGTTCGCGACTGCTGCTCTCGATAGGCTACGAGATCGAGCGGCAACATTTGCACCAGGCCTGCTACGACCTGCTGTCGAGCGAAGCACGCATTGCCGCCTTCATCACCGTGGCCAAAGGAGAAGCCCCGCAGCAAAGCTGGTTCAAGCTGGGCCGCACCCACACCATGGCGTATGGCCACGCCGTGCTTATTTCCTGGACGGGTACGATGTTCGAGTACCTGATGCCGTCGATCTGGATGCGCAGTTACCCGGACACCCTGGTCTCGCGCACGCTCAGCGGTGTGGTCGCCATTCAGCGTGCTTACGGTCGGGAGCATGGGATTCCGTGGGGTATTTCTGAATCCGGTTGGGCGGGTGTCGACGACCATGGGCATTACCATTACCAAGCCTTTGGCATGCCACCCATTGCGCTGAAGTGGGACGCCGTTGCGGGCCCCGTGGTCTCACCGTATTCCACGTGCCTGGCGCTGGGCATCGATCCCGTCGAATCGATGCGCAACCTCAAACGGATGGCCAAGATGGGCTGGATGGGGGCTTTTGGCTTTTATGAGGCGGCGGACTACCAGGAATCCACCAAGACGCCGAAGCTGGTGCGCGAGTGGATGGCTCACCACCAGGGCATGGCGCTGCTGGCGGTACTGAACCTGCTGCACGACAACATTGTGCAGGACTGGTTCCACGCCAATGCGCACCTGGAGGCAACGCAGCTGCTGCTGCATGAGAAGCCGATCCACAGAGCAGCGCTCAAAGCCGAGTTTCAGGCAGCCCAGCCGCGCAAGAAAGCCAGCTAGCTTACCGTAGGTCGCGGGCCTGGTCGCCGGCTTCGTTCTTGCCCAAAGCCTGCTGTACGCCGCGCACCAGCGCCTCGGGATTGAACTCCGAGCGGATGATCTCGTCGGGGCAGTCGCTCTCGATTGCGACCCGGTAGTTGCATACAAATGCCACATGTTGTTTGGGAACGACCTTCTTGATCTCGTCGCAGAGTTCCTGGGCGCTCCGCACCCGGACGTCTGACTCAACGTCGATCAACACCAAGTCGTAGCTATGATCGCCAATCTGACCCAGTGTCTGCTGGGAGAACAACGTCGATTGCACTTCATACCCATGCATGCGGAGAATTTCGTCGCGCAGGCCCATAATGTTTTCCCGGCTGCTGATGTGGAAAATCCGCGGCATTTCACCGTGCCCAGTGGCTGTCCCTTGCATCAGCCGATGCTACCAGCACGACATGGCACAACACCATAAAAGTAACTCCGAAAGGAAACTCCTGGACCTGGTAAGCAGTTCCGGCACTTATATCTGCTCCCGCAAGGTATATGCTGTTAGTAGACGATTTTGGAAGGAAGCGGATTCTCGCGTCGCCGCTCCCTGGCCTGCAGTTGCCGGTAGTTTCGGCCTACACGCGAGCGAAGGATGGTGTTACCACTGTCCGGTGTCCCACTTGATCCCTGTCACAAATCAGGCAACACAATCATCCCGCCCCGGCGGGATTTTTTTTGAGGTTCCCACCCTGCTTCCCTGCGCACGCAAGCAGGCTCGCAATCGGTGGAAACGCTCCAAAACAACCAAAACGATCGAATTTTATCGAACTTTACCAAAAACCAGTGCCAATCCAGTCCCTATCTTCTCTTTCCAAACTCAAGGAGACATCTATGCCAAAAAATAAAGTCAGCGACCTCATCACCGATCAGGAAATGGCCTTTGCCCGCCTGGTCCTCTCTGGAACCATGAACGACCGCGAGGCCGCCCAGGCTGTGGGTCTCAGCCCCGACACCGCCGCCTACACTTAATCCAAGCCCCGTGTCCGCGCCTACATGCTCGAGCACCGCGCCGCCCTGCAGCAACAACTCCTCGAGCTGCAAGCCGAAGAACTGCGTCGGCTGAACCTGGACCGCGAACGAGTCCTGGCGCGCCTCTTGGAAATCGCCGGCCTCGGCCCCGAAATGACCCGCGGCAGGATTGCCAACGCCCAAAACAACCAAAAACGATCGAATTTTATCGAATTTTACAAAAACCGGCGCCAATCCAGTCCCGAAGGGACGGCTGAAAATCAGACCTGTCCAAATTAGATTTGCGATGGTCGGAAAAAGACCGGCCAGTACACGAAGAGACGCTTGGCAATGCAGGGTGGTGGGCTTTTGCTTTGTATCAGGACACGACTTTAGTCGGGCCATAAAGGATGGAGAGAAATTTGGGCTTTACAGGCTGCGGAAAACTCCGAGAGCCACCACAAGCCCCTACCCCCTGGAATGGCCAATACCGCAACAAACCCAAGGGTCCACGTGCTGGACAAGAAGAGGAGCGCATCTGAAGCCCAAATCCTTGTTGCGACTGTGCGGCCCGACTAGTCGTGCCCTGATACAAAGCACAGCCCTCAGCTCTTTCTCGATCAACCCCAACCTGATTTCGCACAACCCGGCCTCGGCTGCAGTCTGTCCAATAAAATTGGCACCACATACTCGGCTCGGCAACTAATTTGGACAGCTCTGGCTGAAAATAGCCCAGGATGAAATCCTGGGTACACTCCAACCCCGGAGAGAAGTCCCGAAGGGACGGCTGAAGAGATGCTTCACCGTCACGTAGGTTGCCTGGTCCACGTCGTGTTTGCGACGCCAGCGCCTGACCCCCTTTCGGGCGGTCGCTTGTGGCAGAAACTGACGTTTTTCCGCAGGCTGCCTTAACCCCTGGAGATTTTGTTTCTACCCTCGTTGCAAATGTAGAAACTCGAGCGCTCTGCTTACGCAGAGCTAACTAACACTTCCCCTTGCCGGGTGTGTAGAGGACTTACACCTCCAAGTGAGTGCGCCCTACCGGGCGCACCAACGTCAAACGGCAGCCCCGAGGCTGCCGTTGATTTGCTTCCAGATCGGTCTACTTGAGCGCATCCACTCTGGCATCCGTGCTATGCGGGAGACCCGGCGCCAGCATGTCCTCCTTGCGGTAGATCAGGGTCGTGGCGTTGAGCGAGGCCAGCTCAAAACCGTGCCCATGCGTGATTGCGTCGGTAGGGCAGGCTTCTACGCAATATCCGCAAAAGATGCACCGGTTGTAGTCGATGTTGTAGACCTTGGCGTAGCGTTCTGAGCTGGAGATTCGCTGCTCCGCTGTGTTTTCCGCCGCCTCGATATAAATACAGTTCGCCGGACACGCAGCCGCGCATAGAAAGCACGCAACGCATTTTTCCAGGCCATTTTCGTCCCGTTGTAGGACATGAGCGCCGCGGAAGCGATCCTGAAAGTGGGCGCCGCGGTTCGGCCCGGGCCCATCCGGGTAGTTTTCTACCTCGGTTGGCTGCAACATCTCGCGAAAGGTGATGCTCATCCCTTTGGCCACGCCGGCTATATTTCGCACAATGGACATAGGACGAGTATACGACGGCCTCCCCCGGCTATTATTTCAGCTAACGATTCAACGCAGGACGACCCACAAAAGGTCCAGGACCTCTTCTCATGCCGGAATTTCCCGACCAGGTCAAGACGCCGCCCAGTCAATCCGACCTGACGGGAAAAACTGTCGGCAGATTCGCAATCGAAGCACGCCTGGGCGCCGGGGGGATGGGAGAGGTCTACCGGGCCGTGGATACCCGGCTGAAGCGGACCGTTGCTATCAAAAGGATGTCGTGGCGAGCCGGCCTGACCGCGGAAGACCACGCGCTTTTTCTGCGCGAAGGGCAGCGAGCCTCCTCGTTGCAGCACCCCAATATAGCCAGCATCTACGATGTGTTTGAAGACGGCGGCGAAGTGCTGCTGGTGATGGAGTACGTCGAAGGCACTACGCTGCGGAAAGCGATGGGCAAGCCCATGCCGCTGGAGCAGTTCTTCGACATCGCCATCCAGAGCGCCGACGCATTGGCAGCCGCGCACGAGAAGGGCATTTTGCATGGCGATGTGAAACCGGAAAATATCATGTTGAGCCCGGGCGGCCAGGTAAAGCTACTGGACTTTGGCGTGGCGCGCCGTTTGCCAAGTGAGGAGCCGGATGGGGAAACACTCACCACCGTGTGGGCGCCCGGCCAAATTTCGGGCACGCCTTCCTATATGTCCCCAGAGGTTCTAAAGGGTGCGCTACCCGACGGGCGGTCCGACATTTTCGCACTGGGGATCGTGTACTACGAAATGCTGGCCGGGCGGCATCCTTTCCAGGGACCCAACGTCACCGTCACCACGGCACACATTCTGGATGAACGCGAGGCAGCGACACTCGACAAAACTGCGCTCAAGGTGGCTTCTCCAGTGGCCGCGATCGTGGCCCGGGCACTCTATAAGGATCCGGCGCAGCGATACCTGAAGGCCAGGGATTTGCGCAGAGACCTGGAAACCGTGCGGCAGGGCGGGCGGCCGGAGAGACCGCTGCGAAAGCCTCTGGCCAGGGCGTGGTTGCTCCTGATTCCACTTCTCGCGATCGGCTTGGCGGCGGCGGTTCCCTCTGTGCGCTCCCCGGTTGTGAGCCTCGTTGGGGGATGGTGGAAGCCCAAATCGCATGGCCCAGCGGTCGCGGCAAACCCCCCGGTACCACGGTTGGCGGTGCTCCCTCCGCGTGTGAATGGTGCGGATGCCCAACTCACGGCTTTTGCGGAGGGCCTCTCGGCAACTGTGGCGGGTAAGCTTTCGACTTTGTCCCAGAATCATGACCTGGACGTGATCGATACGGCGCAGGTGGTGAAGGCAGAGGCATCGTCGCCTGCCAATGCGCTGAAGGAATTGGGTGCAAATCTTACCCTGGAATTGACCGTGCAGCAGTCAGGAGATATGAACCGGACGACGTATAAGCTGGCCAATGCAAACGACGGCAAGATTGTGGCTGAAGAGAACCTGACGGCGCCGCGTTCGGATCCATTCTCGCTGCAGGATCGTGTGGCCGACGGCGTGGTGAAGGCTTTGCAAATTGATTTGCGGCCAGAGGAACGGACGGCGCTCGCAATCCACGGAACGACCGAGCCTGCCGCGTATGACTACTTCCTGCAGGCAAAAGGCTATCTGCAAGCAGAGTCGGGGGCAGAGAGCATAACCAATGCCATTCGTGTGCTTGACCGTGCTCTCGGTCTCGATCCGAACTATGGAAAAGCATTCGCCGCCCGTGGAGAGGCATACTGGTTCAACTACGAGGCTACAAAACAGCGACAATGGGCAGGGTTGGCAGGAAAAGACTGTAATCAGGCCGTAACACTGGGGAATGCCGGCGCCGATGGCCATTTGTGTCTGGGCCTGGTGGCCGCCGGAACGGGCGACTACCAGCAGGCAGCCAACGAGTATCGCAGTGCCGTTGAACTGGATCCCAGCAGCAACGAAGGGTATGTCGGCCTCGCAGACGCTCTTGCCAAAATGAATCGGCTTAGCGACGCTGAGCATACGTACCAGCAGGCCATCAGTCTTAACGGAAACTCACACAGGGCTTATCAGCGTCTGGGCATCTTCTATCTACAGCAGGCCGAATACGCCAAGGCCATCGTCGCCTTTCAACAAGCCATGCGGCTGGCGCCGGAGAGTTATCGGGACTATACCAATCTCGGCGCGGCGTACTTGTTTTTGGGCGACCAAGCGAACGCTATTACAGCACTGCAAACGTCACTGAAGCTGCGCCCGACGGCGGATGCTTACGCAAACCTCGGCACGGCTTACTATCAGTCGCGGCAATTCGCCGAGGCGGCGGCCAGCTACCACCAGGCAATTGGCTTCAACGATAAGGATCCAGATCTATGGGGCAATTTTGCCGATGCCCTCTTTTACTCAGGTCAGCAGGCGAAAGCCATGGATGCTTATAGGGTACAGCTGAAGTTGCTAACCCGGCAGCTCCTGGTCAATCCACAGGACGCGGAGCAACAGGGCTATGTCGCCGCATGCTACGCGGTACTGGGGGACAAAGAGAATGCAGTGGCCCATCTGTCACGCTCTCTCGAACTCGGGCACAGCAACAAGAATCTACTCTTTAACGCCGCGATCGTGTACAACGATCTGGGAGAGTCGGGCGCAACCTTAGAGTGGCTGCAGAAGGCCTTGGCCGCAGGGTATTCCGCATCCATCGTGAGAGATTCGCCCAGTTTCGACAATCTCCGCAAGAATCCACAGTTCCAGCAACTCCTAAGCCACGCGCTGGTCCACTAGGCCTTCGCCTGAACCGTAACCGCGTTTAACCGGAAAGGAATGATATGCGTCAATTCAATGTATACAGTGCTCTGGTTGTACCCATTCCGAACGAAATTTTCGAGTGGGTTGCGGGCGAAAATGAGGGCACGGTTGTAGTCTCACCGGTGCCGGATACCACTTGGCCGCTGACTTCCTCTTCGTATACCGTACCGGGAGGCGGCGGATTTCCAGCGACCGCCAACGGTGTGGCTGGCGCTGAGGGCACTTTCGTCTGCGACCCGGTTGCGCCGGACGTGACCACCCAGACGATTGTGATCGCTTCTCAGGGGTTTATCTCCTTCTGCTCCGACGTTAATGTCAATGCAGGGGACTACTTTGTCTGGGAAAATACGACGTCGAGCCCGATCGTGGTCGCACCCGACCCGGACAATCCGAACTGGTGGCCGCTCGAAGCGGACGAGCATACGGTGCCCCCGAACGGCTATCTGACTGTGTTGGTCCCGGAGGAAGCTGAGGACGGAAACTACCCGCTGTCCGTGACGATTGAGGGCGCTGGCGCCGCTTGCCCCGATCTCGCCAATCAGCCGGTGATTAAAGTCGGCAGCGGCAAATAAGCGTGGCAAAGCTTTGGCAGGGACGGATCTCTACTTGCCGTCCCTGCCTTCCACACAAAAAATACAGCTCTTCTGCTGCGCCTATCGTCCACGCGCGGTCACGGGCGCAGCCGGGACGCAAGCGCAATCCAGACGATTCCGCAGAATATCTCAAAGCCGGCGAGCGCCTGGGTTGTGGTTCGCGCCGCTTGGTGGAAGTGCAAAAGAAACACTGCGCCAATGCAAAGCGAAACCAACGCGGCAAAGCTCAGCAGGAGCATGTTAGGACGCTCCGCGCGCAATTTGACGGCTAGCGCAGCCTGAAAACACCCGTTGCCGGTTGCGTGGAGACCCGCCAAAAAAGCAAGGGACCTGGAAGTCATCGTCAGAGAAAACCCGATGAAACCGCCCAACAACACAGCAGCGCAGCACTCACACAGCAACAGCCGCCAGATATGCAGACGATGTTCGAAAGCAAATCCAGTGCCTACGCCCAGCAGCAGCGCGTTCCCCAATACGAACGACCCCAAAAGGAGGCTCAGATAGACGAGGGTCACCGGGTCGAAGAAGAAAATCCCGAGGAAGATGCTGGCAAAAAAGAGTACGACGGCGAAGATGATTGCCAGGCCGCCTCGCACCGCAAACATCCACCAGAACAGCTTTAGATCCCGTACCGGTTCTTCCATTGCGCGATCATTCGCCATGGTGCGATCTCTTTTCGGAGAGATTCATACGGCCGCTTCCCGGGCATAGTTGGCTGGCCGATCCAAGCGGCTCCGGCGAAAGAAAACGTAGATGATGGCGCTGAGCGCGGCGGCATATGCACACCAGAGAGAGGTAAACTCGTACCGCCTCACCAACATGACCACAATTAAACCCACGAAATTGAGCCAACCCAGCACCACCAACGGGCGGAAGCCCGAAAAGAAGAGCGCACCGCAGGTCGCGGTCACATAAAGCATCGCAACCAGGGTGGTCGTCGAGATCTGGTTGAAGTAGACGATGCCGTGGCCGTGGGCGGATACCTGGAGAGGATACGCGATAAGCCCCCAGAGTATGTAGAGCGCCAACCCGGCGCCCAGAATTGTAAAAGCCAGCATACGCCGCCGCCGGTCGCGCGTTGGCTCCAACAGAAAAACACTGAGCGGCAACAGAAACGGTAACAAGCCCTGGGCATACAAAACGAAAGCGGCCCCGGCGTCATGGGTGACGATGGGCTGCAAATAATGATCGACTCCCAGCCAGACAAATCCCTCTGTGAACTGATGCAGAGCGAAGAGAAACGGCATAGCGGCAAACAGCAGCTCACGCCGATGCTTCACCTCGGTCAGTGTCGCCACTCCGATGGCGCCGAGAACAGCGCTGCCGACAAAATTGGCACTAGCTGAAAAACACACACACCCCTCCACCCGGCTAGAGCAGTTTCGCAATTACTGTGGCCCGATAAAGATCGCGAGGTGTGGTTTTCCTTGGGAGAAAACCACGAAAAGGCCTACTGCTTCCCCGTATTTCCTGCCACGCAGCACTGGCCGGGAACAATTATGTGCGACTTTCCTCGAAGAAAGTCGCATACAGATCGGTGGCTCCACCAACATCCACAGGAAATACGGGTTCGATTTACACCAATTGCGAAACGGCTTCAGAACGAATCATACGTTAAAGCATTTTCGCAATTACTGTGGTCTGGTAAGAGCAGCGAGGTGTGGTTTTCTTTGAGAGAAAACCACATACACGTTGGCGGCTTCCCCGTATTTCCTGCCACGCAGCACTGGCCGGGAACAACGATGTGCGACTTTCCTCAAAGAAAGTCGCATGCAGATCGGTGGCTCCACCAACATCCACAGGAAATACGGGTTCGGTCTACACCAATTGCGAAAATGCTTGAGCGGAAAAGGCTTCATGGAGTGGCTTTGCGGGCCCTCTTTCCGCCTGGGGTATCATTTCTTGCGACCGCTGCGGCGATTGTAACGCCACTGTCCCTTTGCCACCTGTGCGTCTGCAATCTTACGAAGCTTTCGATCTATCGTGTGGCGATCCATCGTGTTGAGTTCCCCGCCCTCAGGAGCAATATTGATGTTTGCAGAACGCCCCACCCGGAAGAGGTTTGTCCTAGCCTTTGCTCTCTTCGTTCTCAGTGCCATCTCTTTTCTCGACCGCACCAATATCTCCATCGCGGGCATCCAGATCAGTACTGAATATGGCCTGGGAAACCAGCGATTGGGATGGATCTTCAGCGCGTTTCTCATTGGCTACGCGGGGTTTCAGGTTCCCGCCGGATGGCTGGCCTCCCGCTACGGGCCTCGGCTGGTCATTACGCTGGGCGTGGTGTGGTGGGGAGTTGCCACTGCCCTCACCACAATGATTCCTCCTGGCATTTCGCAGGCGGTACTGCTGCTTATCTGCATCCGGTTCCTGCTCGGCGCCGGCGAAGCGGTGATTTACCCTGCGGCAAACCAGTTCGTCGCTCGTTGGGTACCGGTCGAGGAACGCGGCTTCGTCAATGGGCTCATCTTCGCCGGCGTCGGCGCAGGCAGCGGGCTGACTCCCCCGCTGCTCGCCTGGTTCATCCTGCATCACGGCTGGCGCTCCGCCTTCTGGTTCAGCGCCGTGATTGGTGTGATCGCGGGAGGGGCCTGGTGGTGGTTAGCGCGCGACACCCCCGAAGAAGACCCTACCGTCTCACCCTCTGAACTGAAACTCATTCGCGAAGGCATCGCCGACAAAGCGGCCAGCGGCAAGGCGAGCGATGCGCCGGTGGTGATTTCCTGGTCGGCTATCCTGACCCGGCGGGACTTGCCCGCGCTGTTCGTCAGCTATTTCGGCTTTGGCTACACGGCGTGGATATTTTTCAGCTGGTTCTTCCTCTATATGTCGCAGGTGCGCGGTTTCAATCTCAAGGCCAGCGCGCTGTACTCCATGCTTCCCTTCCTCTCCATGACGATTGGCTGTCTTGGCGGAGGAGCCCTGAGCGATCGACTTACGCGGATCTACGGGCTACGCGTTGGCCGTTGTGGCCTGGCTGCGGTCGCGTATCTATTTACCGCCGTCTTTCTTGTGCTTGGCTCGCGGGTGTCGAGCCCTCAGCTGGCGGGCGTCATTCTCGCCGGGGGTGCGGGCGCGTTGTACGTGTCGCAAAGCTCCTTCTGGTCAGTCTCCGCCGACATCGCCGGGCGCAGTTCTGGAGTCTTCTCCAGCATGGTGAACATGGGGGCGCAGATTGGCGGCGCAGTCACGGCCTCGCTCACCCCCTGGGTTGCGCAACGCTTCGGTTGGACAACGTCCTTCGGTATCGCCGCGGCGCTGGCGGTACTTGGCGCGGGGCTATGGATGACGGTGCACCCGGAACGTCCTCTGATCGCAGCGCTTGCCGGAGAGAAGGCATCATGACGCATTCCCGGTTTCTACAAAACACGTTGGCTGGTCTGGTGTTTTTGGTTTTGACTGCGTCTGCTTTCAGTGCCGATGTCCGCACGCCTACCCAGGATGGCATTGTGTATGGAGTCGCGGATGGCCAGCAGCTGACCATGGATTACTACGCTCCCAAAGGCCCCGGCCCGCATCCGATTGCCATCATCATCCATGGAGGTGGCTACCAACGGGGCACGAGCAAGAGCGGCAGCGAGGCCTATTGCGCCGACTTTCTTGCGCCGGCAGGATATGCGGTCTTCTCCATCAACTATCGCCTGGCGCCGAAATATCCGTATCCCTACATGGTCTATGACATGGAGCGGTCGATTCGTTTCCTCCGTCACAATGCCGCCCGCTGGGACGCACAGCCAAACCGGATTGCGCTGATTGGTGGATCGGCCGGCGGTTTTCTGAGCAACATGGTTGGGCTGTTGCATCTTCCCGGGGATCCGAAGGCGGCCGATCCCGTCGATCGCGAGAGCGCGCAGGTGCAAGCCGTGGTGACGCTGTTCGCACAAAGTAGTTTTGCCACCGTACCCCTCAATGCGGATGTGCATGCCTTGCTCGATCCGCTGATTCAAGCGAAGGGGGAAGCGGAAGCGCTCAAGGAAGCTTCGCCCATCACGTATGTGTCGAAAGGCGATCCTCCGTTTCTCCAGATACTCGGAGACAAGGATGAGTACATTCCTTTTAGTGAGGCGACGAACCTGGATGCGGCCTTGCGCAAGGTTGGTGTACGGAGCGAGATTATTCGTATTCCTGGAGGGATGCATGGGACTGGGGGCTGGAACAAGTTGCCGGGTGTGCCCGACTGGGAAGTGCAAATGACTGAGTGGCTCAACCGCACGCTGGATCATCATGGGGCGATTGGCGAAGGGGTTCGGGCGCGGGAGCCGGTTACGGCTCCTCATTGAAGTCCGGGATGGCTCATGCGCACGGCATACAAGGAGTGATCGCTGAGCAAGTAGAGAGTACGGCGATCCTTGCCGCCAAAGACCATGTCGTGGGGGCGCTCAGGGACGTTAATGCTGCCCAGGAATTTACCCGCGGGCGAGTAGGCAAAGATTTGTCCCGCGGCTAGATACACATCGCCGGCGGCGTCCTGCGCCAGGCTTTCTCCGCCCTGCTCGACGAAGGTGGTGATTTGGGATAATGACCCATCCGCATTTAACCGGCCCCGATAGGTACGCTGCTCCGCCTCGTTGGTGGCGTAGAAGGGCTTGCCGTCCGTTCCTTTGACCAGTCCGTAGGCTTCGAGGAGGGGCGTCCACTTGGTTCCAAAGTAGGGCTCGCCCTGCACGATCGGCGCATTGGCGGGAATAAAGAGTGTCTTATCGGGCGAAACAAATTGAAACTCTGTTCGCGTCCCAAGACCTTTTTCAAACATCTGTTGCAGTGACGTGTAGGTGTACGGCTGGGTAGCGGAAAGGGTGTCCGCGAAGTCACCGTTGAACCAGTAATCGACGGGCAGCGCCGCGGTAAGCCCAGGACGAGCAACAGCGGGCTCAAGCGGTAACAAAGCTATTTGAGCCTCGGCGCCGGGCGCGTCCGGATGCAAGGAGTACGCTGTGAGCTCTTTGCCGGCGGAGGATACGACGATCAGATCACCGGCCTGGTCAAAGACCAGATTGACCGGATTGAGGGGAGCGTCACTCACAACGACCACGTGTTGCGACTCCGGCGACCAGCGATAGATGCGCTGTGAGTGCGCGTCGACAAAGTACAACTGCCCGGCGGCATCGATGGCGGCTCCTGAGATGTTGAAGAAACCGGTGGCAAGGCGCTCGACCTGAGCACCGTTCTCGACGAGGTTCGACACTGAATGCTGTGCGGGAATCGGCTTATCGTCATCGATGTTGAGATAGGCGAACTCACGGTCACGGACTGCGGCGTGGAGTGTCTCATCGACAATCGCGTCCTCGAAGGGCACCTTGTTGGAGCGGACCGCCTGGCGGCAGACGCCCGCAGCATCGCATAGTCCGATGGAACTGTTGGCATCCACATGGACATTGCGGAAACGAATGTTTGTGGAATCGGCCACGCGTACCGCATAGGGGAAAGGCTTCTCCATGTGCGTGACGCGATAGCCATGGTAGTTGGCGATGGTGAGGTTGCTGGAGTGGTCGATCTCGAGCGAGGAAGCATCCTGGCTTTCGCCGCTCTCCTCTTCCGTCTGCAACGCATACAGTTGCCAATTGGAAACGTGCTTCAGCTTGAATTCCGCGCGCTGGTGGTGCTCACTCGAGATCTCATAGACAAAACCGGGGACGGCGGTGTTCGACACCACCATTCCGGCCTGGGCGAAGGTGTCCGGCGTCCAGATATTGGCGAAAGTGCCCCCGCCGCCATCGATCCATAAGCTCGGATACTGTGCGTCCCAAAGGCGATGTGGATCGGGGTCGGCCGAGTGGCCGGCATTGTATGGGTTCAGGCGGGTGCCGTCGGGATTGTTGGTGCCGTGGCCGCCGAGAAAGCGAACGTCGTCGACAAGCGAGTCCTTGCCCGACCGCCAAAGAAGAGCGGTGGCACGACCATTGAGGCCGCCAGTAAAGATGCCCAGCCCGGTAATGATGTTGGCGCCCCCCACAGGCGCCAGCAACAACGGCCTGGGTGAACCCGGCCCTTCAAAGGCCGGCGTGCCGTCAGGGAGATCAAACTGCGTGGTGCTGGGGTGAAGGCCGATCAGGACCGTGTTTGGGCGAAGCGTAAGCGTGTCATGAAGCTGGTAACGGCCGCTGGGAAAATAGAGCGCGGGATGCTCATCGATCGCCTTCTGCAGGGCAACGGTGTCATCCGTAAGGCCATCGCCTTTCACACCCAGGCTCGAAACGTTCACCCACGTCGAGGCCGCCGGCAGCGGGGGGATCGCCGCCGCCGCCGGCGGCGGAAGAGCAGCGAGTGCCGAGGCCTCATAGCGGGTCTCGAACGCAGCCACCGCTCCCGGGTAAGCCATGCCAAGGCCATGCGAAAACACGCTGACTTTATA
>Ga0182015_10003264_pt1 | contig 18375 bp, 16 predicted proteins | sample 712P3MmetaG_FD_120478 | JGI IMG/M metagenome (GOLD analysis project Ga0182015, IMG submission 120478) | Permafrost microbial communities from Stordalen Mire, Sweden - 712P3M metaG | ecosystem: Environmental > Terrestrial > Soil > Wetlands > Permafrost | place: Sweden: Stordalen | collected...
AACCTTTGAAGAGCTCGGGGACGGTGGCCAGAGCATGCGCGCCGATAAGAGTGGAGCGCGCGCGAGCTGGCTGAAAGCCAAGGCATCAGCGCTCCCGGGGCCGAACGAGAACACGCTTATCGTCACGCATCTCCCCAATATCTCGGAGGCTTACCCTCAAGATGCCGTAGGGCTTGCGGACGGGGAAGCACTGATCCTGCACCCTGACGGACGCGGCGGAGCAACGATTGTCGCGCGCGTGAAAATCGATGAATGGGCGGGTCTGGCAACAGCGCACTAACGACCTTCACCGCCGCGGAACGACGACTCATGACAGCGGTAACGACGCAGCGATATTTCACCGGCCTTTCCCGGAACACGTTTTTGCTGGCCCTGACCAGCCTATTCGCTGATATCTCGACCGAGATGCTCGTTCCGATCCTGCCAATTTTTCTCACTCAGACCCTGAAAGCCAGCGGCAGCATCGTCGGATTGGTGGAGGGTATCGCTGGCGCAACTCAGAACATCACACAAGGCTTTTCCGGCTCCCTCTCGGACAAGCTGCAACGAAGAAAGCCCATTGCCTTGGTGGGCTATCTGCTGGCCGCGATTGGCAAGCCCCTGATGGGTGTCGCCACCATCTGGCAAGGCGTGCTCGCCGGCCGATTCGTCGACCGATTCGGCGCGGGCACGCGTTCCGCCCCGCGCGACGCGCTCATTGCCTCCTCCGTGGACGCGGCAAATCGCGGCCGGGCTTTTGGCCTGGAAGGAGTCGGTGACAACGCGGGAGCATTCTTGGGTCCCTTACTCGCGGTCTTGTTGCTCGCCGTCTACCGGCTGCCCATCCGTCTGATTTTTTATCTTGCAGTCATTCCCGGCCTGCTGGCGTTTTTGATGGTGCTTTTCGTCCACGAACGGCCTAGCAAGATAGCGGTCAACTCGAAGATCGATGTCGGCCTGCGGCGGTTCCCTAAGGCTTACTGGAAGTATTTGCTGGCGACGGCGCTCTTTGGGATAGGCAATTCCAGTAACGCGTTCCTGATTTTGCAGACGAAGGACATCGGAGCCTCGCTCACGACGACTATTCTGATTTATGCTGGATTCAACTTGGTGGCTGCGCTGATTTCCTACCCGGCGGGGTTCTGGTCAGATCGATTCGGCAGGCGGACCCTGTTGGTGGTTGCCATGGCAGTCTTCTTTGTGACGTACCTAGGTTTCGCGCTAACTCGCAATCTGGCATTCATCGGCGTGCTGTTTGCACTCTATGGGCTTTATCAGGGAATATTTCGTTCCGTCGGCAAAGCCTTGGCGAGCGATTACGTCCCTGAGTCGTTTCATGCCGGTGCGATTGGCTGGTACAACACGACGATTGGCGTGTTCGGCTTGACGGCAAGCCTTCTCGCCGGATGGCTATGGGACCATATGGGGCATGCGTCCGTGTTTCTCTTCGGCGCCGTGTTTGCGGTGGCGGGCACCATCGCATTATTCATGTTAGTTCCGGCGCGCGCTAAGCGCCAGAGCGCCTGCTGATGAGTACGCCGCGGAACGACGGGTGGTGCACGCAGATTGCCCACCCCTCCTTAATAGATATATCCAACCAGAACGAGATTCCATCATGCCAATTGCCGAAAATGACCGAGTATTTCACGTCGGCGACCCAAGCCGCCGAGAGTTTCTGCAAAACGCAACCGCAGCCGGCCTCGCGCTCGCCGTCGCCGGAGCACCGGCGTTCGCCGCAGCAAAAAAGCCCGATTACACGTTGCGTATCGCGCCGACTTCGCTCGAGATTGCTCCGGGAAAAATCATTCAAACCATTGGCTATAACGGGACAGTACCCGGCCCACTGATTCGATTGCGTGAAGGGAGATCCACGACGATTCGGGTGATCAACGATTCCACCGTGCCTGATCTGGTGCACTGGCATGGATTGAAAATACCGTCACTGGTGGATGGCGCAATGGAGGAAGGGACGCCCATGATCCCTCCGGGTCAGTCCGCATCCTATATTTTTACACCCAGGCCTGCGGGGACGCGTTGGTACCACACGCACGCCACAGCGAAAGATGATCTGCGGCTGAGCTTATATGGTGGCCAATATGGTTTCTTGTACGTCGAGCCCGCGCACGATCCGGGTCGCTATGATCAAGAGATCTTCATTGCCATGCATCAGTGGGAGCCCTCATTCGTCAGCATGCAGGACCTTCACCACGGTCCGCCGCCAGATAATGGCTTGGAAGTAGCCTACAAATCCGCCTCCTTTAACAGCAAAGCGCTCGGCCATGGGGAACCGGTGCGAGTACGGCGCGGTCAGGACAAGGCCCGCGAGCGCCAGAGCGCCGCCCTTGGCATTTCCAAGAGCGATCTTGCGCGTTCTGCTACACCGTGAGCTGGTAATTTCTGGTTTTATCCTCGATGAACTAGGGCGAAAGCTCGTTGAGAAATTCAATTTTCCCAAGCGCGATATCGATCAGGTCCGTGCCTTCCTTCGTCGAGTCAGCATTGTTGTAGAGGCCGCCGCTTGGGGCGGACCGGCCGGGCACTGTTTGGTGCCAGTCGATCGCGACGCCGTACGATCATTGACTCTGATAGGCTCCGCAAGAATGATTTACTGCCCACGAGCGCGAGAAGGAGCCCGGTGTGAAGCAAGACGCGCGGCGCCGGGTGGCGCTGATCGCCAACTGTCTGTTGAATCAGAACGCCAAGGTATGCGAGGGCGCCCACTATCGAGGGCTCGTGAGCCCGGTCGTGCAGGCGCTGCGCAGCCGCGGGTATGAGCTGCAGCAGCTGCCCTGCCCCGAACTGGCCTTCGCCGGTGCGCGACGATGGTGGGCCGTCTATGAGCAATACGACACTCCGGCGTATCGCGCCCACTGCCGCCGGCTCGCACAGGCCATCGCACCGCTCATCGAGCAATACATACGCCGCGGCGACGAGGTGATTCTGATCGGGCTCGACGGCAGCCCCTCGACCGGCGTGCGCTTCACCTCCAGCAAGCCCGATTGGGGCGGCCGCCCCAACCGCCCCGACGATGATTGGGAGATCGTGCCGCGCCGGGGCATATGGATCGAGGAACTGGAGGCGGAGCTTAAGCGCCGGGGCCTGCCATCCGTGCCGGCCACTGGCTGGGCGCTCGACATGGGGCGATTCGACGAGGCGGGCTCGCGCCGTGACCTGGAAGAATTCCTGGAAAGTCGCGAGGCCGCTCAAGGCTCGGGCGATGATCCGGCAGTCCCATGAACGGTGATGCACGAGGGTGGCGCATCGCGCTGCTGCCCGACACCCTCGTCAATCCGCGGGAGGCGTCGCGCTCGGCGCTGCCCGACGTGCTCGGCATACTGGAGGCCGCTGGCTATGGCGTGCTGCAGCTTCCGCCGCCGGGCGAACATGGCCCGCTGCTCGCCGCGATCGCGGATCAGGTCGCGGAGTATGCGCATCACGGGTATGCGGTGGCCGCCGTCGGAGTGCGCGGGGAGCCGGGCGGCGGACTGCACTGGCGGCGCCTCGCTCCGCTGTTGCGGCACCGGGGTGTCGCGCTCCCGCCTCGCCATCTCGTCCGGGCGCTCGTCGACACCGCCACCGAGGGGGAGAGACTCGCCGCCTTCCTGTCCGGCTACGACCTGCCGGTTGAGGAGCAGCGCCGCTGGCGCGTATAGCTCTCGCATGGATTACATCCAGTTCGGACGGACAGGACTCAAAGTCTCGCAGCTTTGCCTCGGCACGATGTCGATGGGCAGCTCCGCCTGGAAGGGCTGGGTGCTCGATGAGGGCGATTCGATTCCCATTTTGCGGCGCGCGCTCGATCTCGGCATCACCTTCTTCGACATGGCCGACTGGTATTCCATCGGCCGCAACGAAGAGGTCGTGGGCCGGAACCTCCTGCGGATGAGCACGCGCGAGCGTCTGGTGCTCGCGACCAAGGTCTACTATCCGATGAGCGGTGATCCGAACGATCGCGGCCTGTCGCGCAAACACATTGCCGCCTCAATCGATAGGTCGCTCGAGCGACTGGGGACCGACTACGTCGACCTCTATGTGATTCATGCCTTCGATGCAGAGACGCCCGTCGAGGAGACGATGGAGGCGCTCAACGACACGGTCCGCGCAGGCAAGGTGCGCTACCTCGGCGCATCCACCATGTATGCGTGGCAGTTCGCGAAGATGAATCACGCGGCCGCATCGAATGGCTGGGCGCCCTTCGTCAATATGCAGTGCCAGTACAATTTGCTCTATCGCGAGGAAGAGCGCGAGATGTTCCCCTGCTGCCGCGACCAGGGAATCGCCGTCACGACCTTCAGTCCTCTCGCGCGCGGCTTCCTCGCGCGAGAGGCACCCACCCGGCGCACCGAGCAAGACCTGTTCCAGGAATTCTATGGCGATGACATCGATCGCGAGATCGGCCGCCGGGTTCGGGAGGTGGCCGCGCGCCGGGGCGTGAGCCCGGCACACGTGGCAATGGCCTGGGTGGCGGGGAACGCCAACCGCAACGTGCCGATCGTAGGCGCGGCGAAGACGGCGCACCTCGAGGTCGCCGTCGAGGCGCTCGCGCTCGAACTGGACGCCGGCGAGCGGGCCTTCCTCGATGCGCCTTATCGGCCGCGCGACGAGATCAACGATCAGAACGCCGTGCGACGCCCGCGGGCGCTGCATCCGGGCTGAATCCGCACAACCCCCCACGCGGCCGCGTGGATCACACGTGAGGCTCGACCGCGAGCCACGGGCTGTCCTGACGCACCTCAATCAGGGTGGGCCGGTCGGCGACAAGCGCGTCGCGGACGGATTGCGCCAGATGCTCGGCGTTCGCAGCACGGACACCGTGACAGCCGACGCTCTGCGCCAACTGCACGAAGTCCGGGCTCTTCGGCTCCAGGCCAATGCGCGGGATCCCGCGCCGGTCCATCTGGTCCACGATCTCCTTGAGGGCATCGTTGTTCCACACGATCACCGGAAGTGCGAGCCGTTCTTCCGCCGCGGTGGCGAGCTCATTGACCGTGAACATGATGCCGCCGTCGCCGGCGACGGCGATCACCGGCCGATGCGGCGCGCCGATCTTGGCCCCGATGGCCATCGGCAACGCGACGCCCAGGGCACAGTACGTGCCCGAATAGTACCAGCAGCGCTCCATTTCCATCGGCATGGCAAAAGTGCCCGAATACACGATCTGCGTGGCGTCGCCCATCACGATGGTGTCTGCGGGAAGGGCGGAACGCAGTATCTTCCATACGCGTGCGTGCAGCTTCTCGAGGTCGTTCATTTTCGCGGCATTGCGCGCGAGAATTTCCCTCACTCGGATCTCGCCTTGCGGGCGCTGCGCGGCCGGCTGTCGATGAGAGAGTGCGGACGAGAGGGCGCTCATCGCGGCGCGGGCGTCGGCCTGAATGGGCACCGCCGCGGAATACATCGAGGTGAGCTCCGTGGGATCGATGTCGATCCGAATGATGTCGCCGGATATGTCGAGTTTGGGCAGGAAATGATCGCCTTGCCCGACTTCCGAGCCGACCAGCAGCACCACGTCTGCGTCCGCCAGCGCTTGCTGGCTCGCCTCCTGCAGGATCGAGCAGCCCAGCGAGAGCGGGTGGGATTCGGGGAGTATCCCCTTGCCGGCATTGCTCGATAGAACCGCGGCGCCGATGCGCTCGGCGATGCCCCTGAGCGCCTCGCGCGTGCCGACCGCACCGCCGCCGACGAAAATCAGCGGGCGCTTCGCCTCTGCGAGACGGTCAGCGGCTTCCTCGATCGCCGCCGGGTCGGGCATCGGCAAGGATGGCGCGCGGCGAGTTTTCCAGTCGGCCTCGACGGTCATCGGGAGGACGTCGCGCGGAAGCGATAAATGAACCGGACGAGCCCGGCTGCTGCGAAACACAGCATAAGCACGCGCAAGCAGTTCCGGCAGCTCTTCCGGATATCGGACCATCGCGCTGAACGCCGTGAAGCCGGCGGTTACCGCGGCCTGATCGTCGAGCTCGTGGACCGCCGCCCAGCCTTTCCCATGCGTGAGCGTGGCACACGCGCCGGATAGGACGAGCAAGGGTTGGGAATCGCAGTACGCCTGGGCGATACCGGTCGCGGCATTGGTAACGCCCGGGCCGGCAATGATGGTACAAACCCCGGGCTTGCCGGTCGCGTGCGCATAGCCGCCGGCCATGAGACTCGCCCCCTGCTCGTTGCGACACTGCACATGACGGATGCCCGCGCGCGCGATGCCGCGATAGAGCTCCACGGTCATCGTCCCGGCCATGCCGAACACGGTGTCCACCTCGTAGGCCGAGAGCAGCTTCATCACGGCCTCACCGCATGTCATGGTTTCCAAAAGCTCCCCCCTTTTGTCGGCATGGTTCGCGATGCCGATGAACTGCGCAAAGTGATAAGCTGAAAGTCAGGGCAATCACCACCGGCGTAAAAAACATCGACGCCTTAAGGTCGAATCGGATGCTAACAGCAAGCGAGCGTCATGGCTCGGGACCCGGAGCATGCGATGGGATTGGCCCTTGATTGCCGTTGTGATCCCACGATCTGAAGCCCCGTCTGTGGCCGAGCGCTGGTACGTCCTCATCGTGATGTGCCTGGTCTACGCGATCAACATTGCGGCCCGCTATGTGGTCACCACCGTGTTCGAGCCGATCCGCCTCGAGCTCAAGCTCACCGATGCGGGCGCGGCTTTTCTCACCGGCGTTCCGCTCGCCTTGTTCTATGTGGTCTTCGGCATCCCTATTGCCTGGCTGGCCGACCGTTCCAATCGGCGCAATATCGTGGCCGCGGCGCTCATCATCTGGTCCGCGTTCACGGTGTTTTGCGGTTTGGCGCAAAATTACTGGCAGCTCCTCTCGGGCCGCGTCGGCGTCGGTGTCGGCGAAGCGGGAGCCACGCCGCCCTCGACCTCGATCGTATCGGATTGTTTTCCGGCGGAACGGCGCCCCATGGCGCTCTCGATACTGGCGCTCGGGGCACCCGTCGGAGCGTGGCTGGGAGCTGATCTGGCGGGCGCCGTCGCCCAGGCGTTCGGATGGCGCGCCGCTTTTTTCGCCCTGGGCGCGCCGGGATTGCTCCTGGGCACGCTCGTCTTCCTCACGGTGCGCGAGCCCAAGCGGGGACGGCTGGATGCGATCGGCGGTGAAGGCAAGCCATCCCTGGTTCAGTCCTTGCGATTTCTGTGGCGTCAGCGGGCCGCGTTCCATGTGATCATGGCGAGCGGCGTCTGTTCGCTATGGGGCTGGGGTCTGGTGTGGTGGACACCGACATTCCTCATGCGGACCTACGATCTGAATGTCGCCCAGGCGGGCGCGGTAACGGGACACGCGCACTTGGTGGGCGGCATACTCGCGACGGCCGGTGCCGCGTGGCTCATGGGACGGCCCTACATGGTCAGTCCCCGCCGCGTGCTTTGGACGCTGGCGGCGGTCGTCGGATTGACGACCATCCCGTCATTTTTTGCCTACTGGACACAGACGCTGTGGGTGGCGAAGCTGATGTTCTGGATCTATATTCCCGCCATCTATTTCTTCATCGGGCCCTGCATGGCCCTGGTGCTGAACCTCGCACCGAGCAACATGCGCTCCATATTCACGGCGTGGTCGGTCCTCGTCGGCAACGTATTCAATCTGATCGTCGCCCCGCAGGCCGTCGGCATCATGAGCGACTTCTTTGCCGGCGGCCACGGGGCCGATGCCGCCTCATTGCGTCTGGCGCTACTGTTTCTTGCGCCGACCGGACTTTGGGCGGTCTGGCATTTCTTGTTGGCCGAAAGAACCGTGGTCGAGGACCAGATCAGGGCCGTCGGCTACGCAACGGCATGAGGGGAGATTTGCGGTGAAAATTCATTTATCGGGCCTTGTCTTGGCGGTAGCCGTCGCTTGCGAAGCTCACGCCGGCGGCACCCAGATCGTCAATCCCGACGCGCACTTTCCGGAAGGCCCGATCTGGTATCACGGCAAATTGTATTACGTGGAGTACGACCGGAATTCGGTGACCGCCTGGGACGGCCACGAGAACAAAATCTTCTGGTCGCAGAAGGGCTGCGGGCCCTCCGCAGTCATCCCGACGGCGCAGGGCGAGTTTCTCACCACATGCTACGACAGCAACAGCATCGGCCGCATCTCCGCCGATGGGCGAACGCTGCCCCCCTACACCGAGGATAAGGCCGGGAACAAGCTCGTGGGTCCGAACGACTTCGCTCCGGACGTCCACGGCGGCATTTACTTCACCGCCTCGGGACATCCGGGCAAGGCGATCGACGGCAAAGTCTTTTACCTCGCGGCCGACGGGACAATCGAGCAAAAAGCCGACAATGTGGAAAGCGCCAACGGCGTGGCGGTCTCCAAGGACGGCAAGATTCTGTACGTCATCGAAACCGAGGGACACCGGCTGCTCGAGTTCAACATCGGACCCAAGGGATCGCTGTCCGATCGGCGCTTATTCTTGAACCTGGACGATCTCACCCACAACGTCGGTCATATCTATCCGGATGGCGTCAAGATCGACTCCCACGGCGAGCTCTATATCGGCCAGAATCCGCGTGACATTCATGCGCCGCTCGCCGGAATCATCTTCGTCGTGAATGCAGACGGCAAATTGCTCCGTGAACTCACGCTTCCCTCGCCCGGCGTGCCGAACCTCGCGTTCAGCCCCGACGAGAAGACCGTGTACGTCACCGCACTCGATCAACTCGACAAGTCGCCCTACCAGGGCAAGGTCTACTCGGTGCCGAACCACTGACGCGCGCAAGGTATTACGAATGTCCAGCTTACTTGCCGGGAAAACGGCCGTCATCACCGGAGCGAGCTCGGGGATCGGGCGAGCGATCGCGGTGAGCTTCGCGAGCGAAGGGGCGAGCGTGATCATTGCGGATCTCGACACCCAGCCGATCGAAGGGGGCGATCCGACGGCGGACCTCATCAAGCGATCCGGCGGCGAGGCGATTTTCGCGAAAACCGATGTGGCCCGCTGGGAGGATATCGATTCCGTGATTGCTAAGACGGTCGTTCGTTATGGGCGGCTCGACATCATGGTGAATAATGCGGCCACGTATTCCGGCACGGCTCTTGCCGATACCAGCGCCGAGCAGTGGGACCGGGTCATGGCCGTCAATCTCACCGGCATGTTCAACGGCTGCAAACGCGCGATTCGACAGATGCTGACGCAAGAGCCTCGAAACGAAGTGAGGGGCCGACTGATCAATCTGGGCTCTCAGCACGGCATCGTATCGAACCGCGGGGATTCGCCCTATGGCGTGAGCAAAGCGGGAGCGATCTATATGACCAAGCAGATCGCGGTCGACTATGCAGAGCATCTCATCGTGTGCAATTGCATCTCGCCGGGCAAGATCGTGACCGGCAAGCCGGGCCTCGCCATGGACCCGGCCAATCTTGAAAACGCCCGTCGGCGCACCCCTTGGCCGCGATTGGGGCGACCCCAGGATGTCGCCAATGCCGCAGTCTTTCTTGCGAGCGATCGCGCAACCTTCATGACCGGCTCGAATCTCGTGGTCGACGGCGGATGGCTGGCGGGCTGACGGTCGTGCAGCCCGATCTTAAGCTGGCCGCGTCGCTGTTCGATGAGTTGAGTCGCGCGACCCGACGGGGCTTAGGAATCGTGCGCGACAGCTATGGGGCGGGCGAGCAGGCCGCGCATGACATCATGCGCGCCGCCGCGCAGGCCTTGGGTCTCGACATCTCGATCGACCCCATCGGCAATCTCATGATGACACTGCGCGGGCGCGACCGGGACGCCCGCCGCCTCATGATCGGTTCTCATCTCGACAGCGTGCCTCAGGGGGGCAACTTCGACGGGGCCGCCGGGGTCGTGGCAGGCTTGAGCGCGCTGTCCGCGCTCAAGAAGGCAGGCCTTGAACCCGGTTACGATCTCACGGTGATGGGTATCCGCGCGGAGGAGACCGCCTGGTTCGACGTACCCTACATCGGCAGCGCCGGCGCCTTCGGATTGCTCGATCCTTCCTGCCTCTCGGTCAAGCGGTCGGACGACGGGCGCACGCTCGAGTCGGCGCTGAGCGAGCGCGGCTTTGACCCAGAGGCGATTCGCAGCCGACGGCGCCTCCTCGATCCGGCGACAATCCGCGCATTTCTGGAGGTGCACATCGAGCAGGGTCCCACCCTCGTCGCCCAGGGGCTGCCCGCGGCGGTGGTGACCGGCATCCGCGGATGCAGGCGGTTTCGCCATGCGCGCTGCATCGGCCAGTATGCCCACTCCGGTGCGGTCAACCGTCCGTATCGCCACGATGCGGTGGCCGCCACCGTGGCGCTACTGCATCACCTGGAGGCTTTCTGGGTGGAGCAGGAGAAAGCGGGAGTGGATCTGGTGTTCACCGCGGGGGAACTCTACACCGACCCCGCCCTGCACGGACCCAGCAAGATCGCCGGCGAGACGCGCTTCGTCATCGACCTGCGCAGCGTCTCCAAAGCCACGATGGATGCCGTCGCGGCGGAGGCCCGCCGGGCGGCCGCCCGCTTGGGCGAGGCGTATCGTGTGAGCTTCGATCTAGGCGTCACCAGCGATTCTCCCTGCGCTTCGATGGATGCGCGCCTGCGCCAGCGGTTGATGAGCCTCCTCGATCAGCCCTTCGAGATGCCGAGCGGCGCGGGCCACGATGCAGCCGTGTTTGCCCAGGTGGGCGTCCCGACCGCGATGATCTTCATGCGCAACGAGCACGGCAGCCATAATTCCGACGAGGCCCTGGCCCTGGAGGACTTCGAGGTCGCTACACGAACGCTCTTGCGCCTGCTTGTGGATTTCCCACTCTAGCTCCTCGACGCATTAGAGTGTCGTCATGAAATTATTGGTCACAGGGGGTACGGGTTTCGTCATGAGCGTGCTCGGCCGCCGTTGGCTGGATGCCGACCCAGCGGCCCGGCTGGTCGTCCTCGACGCCGCGCCGTTCGATGCCGCGGCGATGCGCTACTTCGCGCCCGTGGCCGAACGGCTCGAGGTGGTGGTCTCCGACGTGACGCAGCCTAAGACCTGGGGCGCGGCGCTGCAGGGCGATGACATCACCCATATCGTTCACGGAGCCACCGTCACCCCCATATCACGCGGCACGGCCGCCGAGGCGCAGCGCGAGCCCGAGGCGGAAAATCCCGGCCGGATCGTCGAGGTCAATACGATGGGCACCGTGGCGATCCTCGATTGGGCGCGCACCCTGTCGCGACTTCAGCGGATCATTTATGTGAGTTCCGGCGCCGTCTACAAGCATCATGGCCCGGACCGTCCGGGCGAGCCGCTTCCGGAAGACGGCTATGTGATGCCGCGCCGATTGTATGGCATCTCCAAGCTGGCATCGGAGCTGATCACGGAACGCTATGGTGATCTGTTCGGGCTTCCGACCGCATCGGTGCGCCCCTCCTCGGTTTACGGGACCATGGACCGCGTCACGGCCAGCCGCAACTTCCGGCACTTGCCGAACCGTCTCGCCCACATGGCACTCGATGGGGCGCGGGTGCGCGTGAATACGCTCGATGCGGTGGGAGACTACATCCATTCCGAGGACGTGGCCGATGCCATCCTCTCACTCTTGCGCGCACCTCGTCTGCGCTACAGTGCGTACAACGTCGCAGCCGGTGAGGCGGCAACGGTGGGCGATCTCATCCGCTGGATCGCGGAAAAGGTGCCGGGCTTTCGTGCCGAGGTCACCTCACCCGAGGAGGCCGACATCCTGCAGGATCCCACGCTCAAAGGCGGGATGTGGGGCGCCTACGATGTCTCGCGCATCGCGGTCGAAACGGGCTGGAAGCCTCGACCCACACGCGAAGCGCTGCATGCATACCTCGATTGGATCGTCTCGGAGCGCCACAGGAATCCATGACTTCTCCCGACTCTTATCCGCGCGATCTCGTGGGCTACGGGGCAAAGCCGCCGCATCCTCGATGGCCGCATGACGCAAACGTCGCGGTCTCGATCGTGCTCAACTACGAGGAAGGCGGCGAGAATTGCGTTCTGCACGGCGACTCCTGCTCCGAATCGGTATTGACGGATGTGGGGGGCGAGCCCGTGCGCGGGGCGCGCAACCTCAATGTCGAATCGACCTTCGAGTACGGCAGCCGCGTGGGGTTCTGGGAGATCCTTCGGCTGCTCGAGCACCACAAAGTCGAGGCGACGATCTACGCGGTCGGCATGGCCTTGGAGCGGAACCCAGAGGCTGCCGCGGCGATCGCGCGCAGCGGCCTGGAGGTGGCCTGTCATGGACAGCGCTGGATCGATTATCAGTTCGTTCCCGAGGAGGTGGAGCGCACCGACCTCGAGCGCAACGTCGAGATCATCACGCGCCTCATCGGCCGGCCACCGCTCGGCTGGTACTCGGGGCGGCCGAGTCCCAATACCCGTCGATTGGTGCTCGAGAGCGGCGGATTCTTGTACGACAGCGATGCGTACAACGACGATCTACCCTACTGGACCCCGGTCAGCGGCCGACCGCATCTCGTGATTCCCCATACCTTCGACGTGAACGACAGCCGCCTGCAGCGCGGCGGCGATTTCGCCACCGGCGAGGATTTTTTCATCTACTGCCGGGATGCATTCGACTGGCTGTACCGCAAAGGCGCCGCCGGCGAGCCCCGCATGATGACCATCAGTTTGCACGGCCGCATCATCGGCCGCCCGGGACGCATCCAGGCGTTAGCGCGCCTCCTCGAGCACATTCGGCGGCACGATGCCGTCTGGCTATGCAATCGCACCGCGATTGCCCGGCACTGGATGGCGCACCACGCGCCGCGGGCTGAAAGCGACCGCTAGAATTTGTAGCCGACCCGCACCTCGATCACCCGCGGCCGCGTGATGTTTTCGGCGGGCACGAACTGGTTGGTCGAGGTGTACGTACTCTTGATCACATTGGTCAGGTTCGTGACATAGAGCCCCGCCGTCCAGGCATCCTTCGCGACGCCGGCCGATGCGTCAAACTGCGAAATCGGCGGATTCTCGAACCTGAGCAACGTCGTGCTCACGTTCGATCCCGAGGAGAGCGTTGGATTCGCGCTCGACTGGGTGAACGAATGCGCGGTGTGGGTCGCGCCCACTTGCACGAACGAATCGTAGGAGCTCATCTTCCACTGATACCGCAGCCGTGCGTTGAATTGCAGGGGCGGCGAGTTGGCGCTCGGGCCGCCGGCGGGCCCGTAGGGGTTGTCGACGCTGTAGATCGGCTGCCCGTATTCGGACTTGCTCGCCGGATTGGCCAGCAGCGCGGGATTGTTCGCGATCAGGTACGGCGAGTTGGTCTGCTTGCTCGTGTTCCAGGCGGCCCCGCCCTGCGCGATGAGCCCCTCGGTGAGCACTGCGACGAAGGAAGTCTCCACTCCGTGAATACGGTAGTCCGGTCCATTGGTGCCGAAGCCCACGTTCCCGAGGACACCCGGATCGAAGAACGCGACCTGCACGTTGTTCCAGTCCTCGCGGTACACGGCGCCGTTCCACTGCAGGCGGTGGTCGAAGAATTCGGTTTTCCAGCCGATCTCGTTGTTGGTGAGGGTGTCGGAGGCGTATGAAAGCGGGGAACAGTATTGCTTAATCCCCTGGGCGTCCGGGACGTAGCAGCCGTTGTTGCGATTGAAAGCGCCCGGGCGAAAGCCCTGCGACCAGGTGTAATAAACGAGCGCATCCGGCAGGAAGTGCCACGTCACATTGCCGCGGCTCTTGGCCCCCTGGTAGGTGGTATGAAGATTCTCGGCGTCGATGTTGGTGGCGGACCCATAGCACGGTCCCGGGCCCGCCTCGTAACAAGAGAAGCTGCCGACGACTGCGCCCCTCTCGTCATTCACGAAGCGGTAGTAGCGCGTGCCGGCCGTCACCGTCAGCACCTTGGGAATGATGTCGAAATCGAGCGAGGTAAAGAACGCCGTCTGCCGGTAGCCGCGCTTCACGTCGTTGAAGAACGCCGTGTTGTCATTGCGCACGGACTGGTCGCTGGCACTCGATCCGGGCGGGGGGCCCACATTCGTCAAGCATCCGAAGGTCACGGAGGTGGTACACACCGGTAGAGTCTTGTATTGCCAGTTGAGCTGGTCGTCGATCTGCAGCTCCTCCCAGAACGCGCCGACGATGCCGCGCAGGCGCCAATCATCGGGGGTGCTGAGCCTAAGCTCATGACTCTGGTGCGTGTTGCGCTCAGCCTCGGTCCACGTGGTACTCGGCGAGAAACAGGTCGCGGTGAGGCCGTGCACGGGCTCGGCGCCGTGGCATTGGTAATAGTCCGAGTAGAGCCCGCGTGAGTAATTGGTGTAATCCTGCACCTGACTGATATTTCGGACCAGATAGGCGCCGGCATAGACCAGCTTCAAATCGCCGACGCGCCCATTGACGGTCAGGGCCGTATTCTCGAACCGGTCTTTGTTGTAGGAAGGGTTGAACAGCGTGACCGACTGCGGGGGCAGCGGTACGCCGTCCGAACTCTTCGGCATTTCGTAGAACACACCCTGGGCGTTCATGCTCTGGTAGCTCTGAGCCAGCAGCGCGTTCCAGTCGTCATGGATGTTCCAGAGAGCGGACAGGCGGATCCCCTCGTAGGTCACCGGGTTGATGGCGTTGCCCGTGAGATTGGAGTTATTGACCGACGGGGAACCGGGAGGCACGCAAAAACCATTGTTGGGCTGACCATCGGGACAGGCGCCGCCGACCGCCGGATAGCCCGCATAGTGAATGCCAAGATCGGTGTTCTTGCGAGTGAAGGTCGCCGGAACGTTGTTGATGTATCCGCCGCGATTGTCGTCGTAGATCACCCCGCGGATCGCGAGCGTGTTCGCGATCAGCGGCAGATTGAGGACGGCAGTCACGTCGCTATTGGGATCGCCGCCGGTGGTCGGGCCGTATCCGGCGGTGACGCTGCCTTCGGTCACATCGAGTTTCGGCTTGTTCGTGATGTAGCGGATGACGCCCGCCTGAGCGCCTGCGCCGAACAACGTTCCCTGCGGTCCCTCCAGCACCTCGACGCGCTCCAGATCGGCCGCGTACACATCGAGGTTACGGCCCGGCAGCTGGCCCGATTGTTCGTCCAGATAGACGGCCACATTTGGAAAGCCGTTGATCGAGCCGCCCGATTGGGTCCCCTGGTCCCCGACGCTCAACCCGCGCATGAAAATCTGGGTTTGACCCGGCCCGGCGGACGAAGCCGACACGTTCGGGAGATACTTCACCATGTCATCGAAGTTCGTGACGTTCAGCTGAGTCAGGGTCTCGCCGGTGAGCGCCTGAATCGCGATCGGCACGTTTTGTATGTTTTCGTTACGGCGCTGCGCAGTCACGATGATTTCTTGAATCTGGTCGCCGGACGAGGCCGTCTCCGACGTATCGGCCGCAATGGCACTACTGCAAGCGCCGCCACCCAGAATGGCGGCGATCGCACAAGATAATTTCGAGTGTAATTGCATGGTCCATCCCGTTTAATTGTTGATTTCAATACTCGAAACATCGTCGCCATGCTCACGCCCATGGCAAGTGCCGATCCGCGGCGGCGGTCTCCCGATATTCAACGACTAAAGAAGGATTGTTACCATAGAATTAACTGTTATGGAACGAAAATTGCGGGAGATCACTATGCGCCTTGCGATTTGCTTGACGATCCGCCTGATTGCCGGCGTCATGCTCGGCGCTTCGGCACTTGCACCGCTCGCTAGTGCGGTGGACCTTGCACCCCTGCCCAAGGTAACCAGTCCGCGTCTGTATGTGTTCGATTGCGGAACCCTGGTCTACAACAAGCCTGAGGATTACAACCTGAAGCGCGAAGAGGTCAAGGACAGCAACATGGGCGTCACCTGCTACCTGGTGGTTCACCCGAGGGGCATGCTGATCTTTGACACCGGCCTCAGTGACCGGCTGGTCGGCAGGCCGCTGTACGAGAACGTGACCGATGGCTATGCCCAGATCAAGTTCAACACGTTCAGCGGGCAGCTGGCCGACATTGGCGTCACGCCTGCCAATATCGACTACCTCGTGCTGTCGCATTACCACTGGGACCATATCGGCAATGCCCGTGACTTCGCCGGTTCGACGTGGCTCGTCTACAAGGGCGATCGTGACCAGATGTTCAGCAGTGCGGCACGCGCCTATTCCTGGTTCAGCCATTATTCAGCGCTGGAGAACAGCAAGACGATCCTTCTCAGCGGCGACCATGATGTCTTCGGGGACGGTACGGTCGTCGTGCTCGCAACGCCGGGTCATACGGAGGGGCACTGCTCCTTGCTGGTGCGCCTGAAGAACACCGGACCGGTCGTGCTGTCGGGCGACCTGTACCACTATGCGGAAGAGCGCGAGCTGAAGCGCATGCCGGACGAAGAAAAGACCACGGGAACGGTTGAGTCACGCCAGAAAATCGAAGAGCTGTTGCGGCGGACCGGAGCGCAGCTGTGGATCGGTCACAGCATGGAGTTCTTTCGTACGGTGCGCAAGTCACCGGCGTGGTACGACTGATTAGGCTCACCGGCTCCGAGGATTTCGCGTAAAGATATGCCCTCTATCCGGAGATAGCTGCCTATTCACTCTTTGGGGTATGCCGCGTCAGATCCATCGCGTCGTGGAGTAGCCGCAGTACTTCGACGTGGCGCTGGTGCTTGCCCGCTCTGACGCGGAATAACGCGAAGTGTCGGCCCTTGCGTCCGCCTCGTGCTACATGCAACGTAAATATTCTTACCGATCTCACTCCGTTCTTTCGCGCCAATAGCCGTCGGTCCTGCAGTCGGCGCCACGAGGGCAGCGGAAAGCGTATCGGCGTAGATTCGCGCCTGCAGATCTCCAAACTCTCTCAGAGTCCAAACGATGATGCTCTGAAAATCGGACTCGGCGGTTTTGGTGAGACGCACTGTCCACGGATGCGCGTCCGCCGTCATCTATTTCTCGTTACGACTCGACGGTGATAAGGCGATATCCCGCAGCGTGCCCAGGTGCTGCTCTAAGTCGGCAGGCGCATTGAACGTGCGGTACTGACCTGCCCCTATGTCCGCAATCCCGGCGCGCGCGGAATCGCGCAAGGCCTTGATGCGTGCCTTACCTTCCGCCTCTTGACCCTCCACCAGCCTCAATCCTTCGCGCAGCACTTCGCTCGCGTTCTGATAGCGGCCCGAGGAGACAAGGCGCTCGACCAACTCGGCCTGGTAGTCGGTAAGGACAACGTTTCGGGTGGGCATAATTGCTACAACCTGCGGTTCCTTTCAATTGGCATATTATGCGATTACGCCAATATAACCGGGAATGCGCCGACACGCGGATATTCGTCCGAATATCGGGTGGTTTTTAAAAACGGAACTGTTGCATTAGGGCGTCCAATTCGCGCCTCTGTCGTAGGAGGCTGCCCGACGGCATTTAAGGTGTGCGCCGATGGTGCTTCTCGGGAGCTCGGGTAGCCTTGAGCATATGCTTCAAAAGTTGCCCGAGAGTGTGGGTCACGCACTCATCAATCAGCGTGCCGGTATGGAGCAAGTCCTCTATAACCTGCTTCATCGCGAAAGGACTTCCGCGCGCCTCTCGGTTTCAAGTCCTACCTTCCAATTCAACGGGGCGCTCCCCACCCGCTACACGGCCGATGGCTTAGGCGTGTCGCCCCCGCTCGAATGGGACGCGGTGCCCTCAGGAGCTGGATCGATTGCGATTTTGGTTGAGGACGCCGACTCCCCCACACCGCATCCGTTGGTGCACGCGATCGTCGTCGATATCGCCCCCGAGATCCGCACCCTCGAAGAAGGAGCACTCGCGAGCCACAAGCACGAGGGGTCCGGTCTTGAGACGGGCCCGAATTCCTATCTGCAGCGTGCCTGGTTGCCACCCGATCCACCGCCCGGCCACGGCGAGCATCGATATGTGTTCCAAGTCTTTGCGCTGATGCCGGGACCGAACTTATCAAGCCCTCCCGGGCGTCGCGAATTCATCGAGGTAATCTTAAATCGTGCATTGGCGGTCGGCTGCTTGGTCGGCACCTATGAACGCGCTCGCCGTGTCGGGGCGGCTAGCGAGGAGCGCGCGACCGCGGAAGATGCGCCACTGTCTGACTTGAGTTCGCAATAAACTCGAAAGCTCCCCCCTCCCCCGATTGGCATACCGGCCGCGCAATTAGCCTTCAGGGGCAATCGGCCCGGAGTGGCTCCCCCGGATTTTACGGCGTGGCGAGCATCTGCTTCATAGTTGCGCTTTGGGCCGGAGTGGCTGCTGGTAGACGTCCTCGGACATCCGTCCCCACAAAGCAGTGCGCCGATTGAATCACTGGGGCTTCGCCCCGAACATCTTAGGCGCCGCCTTTACTTGAAGTCCGCCAACGGACAGGTCTTGAGCGGTGTCGCAGCGCTCGCCGGTCTGTGGGCACAGACACCGGGTTATGAGTGGCTGTCAAAACTGGTGAGCCTGCCGCTCCCGCGGTCCGTCGCCGAAGCGCTGTATGATCACATCGCCGTGCCGATCTTGGTGGCCTTAGAGAGG
>Ga0182015_10003265_pt1 | contig 18371 bp, 15 predicted proteins | sample 712P3MmetaG_FD_120478 | JGI IMG/M metagenome (GOLD analysis project Ga0182015, IMG submission 120478) | Permafrost microbial communities from Stordalen Mire, Sweden - 712P3M metaG | ecosystem: Environmental > Terrestrial > Soil > Wetlands > Permafrost | place: Sweden: Stordalen | collected...
AGCGTGGGGCGCTCCCCCGCGCAGCTCCATCCGGAGGAAGCCATGGCCGATGCCGTGCTGCGCTCGACCCGGCTGCTCGGCGCGCAGAAGGGCCATTCGGGGCGGTGCACCGTCGTCTTCGACCCGCGGGTCATCTCCACCCTCCTCTCGGTCGTGGCCTCGGCCCTGTCGGGAGAGGCCGTCGTGAAGGGGCGCTCTTTCTTTGCCGGGCGGATCGGCGAGTCGGTGGCCAACGCCGCCGTCACGCTGACCGACGACCCGACCGACCGCAGGGCGTTCAGCGCCTCCTCCCACGACGGTGAGGGGCTCGCCTGCCGACGCAATGTCCTCATCGCCGACGGCGTGCTGCAGATGTTCGTCTATGACACAGTCTCGGCCCGGCGGGCCCACACCCGCTCCACCGGCTCCGCCGTGCGGGGTGGTTTCGCCGGCACTCCCTCCGCCGGGTGCCGCGCCCTGGTCCTGACGCCGGGGGAGCACGACGCCGAGCAGATCCTGGCCACCGTGGGCGAGGGCCTCTACGTCCAGTCGGTGACCGGCGTCCACTCGGGCGTGAACCCGGTGAGTGGGGACTTCTCCGTCGGCGCCGAAGGCCTGATGATCCGGGGCGGGTCGTTCGCCGAGCCCGTGCGCGAGGTGACGGTGGCGTCCACGTTGCAACGGATGCTGCAGTCTGTGGTGGCGATCGGGAATGACCTGCGCTGGCTCCCCGGCGTGGCGGCGGGCCAGACGCTCGCCATCGCCGACATGGCGCTCAGCGGCGACTAAGTCCCCTCAAGGTGGACCAAGAAACCCAGTGAGCGGGGGAGATCCTTCTCAGCTGGCGGCTGACGCGGCCGTTTTGGACTCCTTGGCCGGACGGTCGCCGGCGGGCTTCGAGGAGTCGGATTTCGTGCCGGAGTCGGATTTCGTGCCGGAGTCGGACGTGGTGGCGGTGTCGGACTTGGTGCCGGTGTCGGACTTGGTGCCCGTGTCGGCTTTGGTGTCGGTCTTGGGTCCCTCGACGCCGTTCGACCCTCCCGAGTCGCCCCCGCTGCGCTTTTCGCTGGCCCGGGCGTCGGTCTTGTAGAAGCCGCTGCCCTTGAGGACGATGCCGATCGCACCGAAGACCTTGCGCAGGTCGCCGCCACACTCGGGACAGGTGGACAGCGGGTCATCGGAGAACTTCTGCACCGCTTCCAGCCGGTTCCCACACGCCCTGCAGGCGTACTCATAGGTCGGCAATTGGACTCCTTGGATTGGCACTCAAAGCTTGTGACTGCCAACTCTACCCGAAGGAATCCGGAGGTGAGCCGCGTGAAGCGGCAACGCCCTGTCCGGGGAGGCCGTACACTACTGATTCGTGTCCGATCGCAGCCTGGCCCATCTCGATCCGCTGGGCGGCGCCCGAATGACCGACGTCACGCCCCGGGAACCGACCCATCGCAGGGCCCTGGCCCGGTGCCGGGTGTCGATGCTGCCCGAGACGACCACCCTGGTGGCCAACAACGCCATCACCAAGGGCGACGTGCTGGCGGCGGCCAGAATCGCCGGCATTCAGGCTGCGAAGCGCACCGCCGAGCTCATCCCCATGTGCCACCCGGTCCTGGTGGGCACCATCGCCGTCAATTTCTCCATCGAGGACGACTACGTCGAGGTCGAGGCCCAGGTGGAGACGGTCGACCGCACGGGCGTGGAGATGGAAGCCCTGATGGCCTGCACCACCGCCGCCCTGACCGTCTATGACATGTGCAAGTCGTCCGATCGCACCATGACCATCGACCACGTCGCACTCTGGGAGAAGTCGGGGGGCCGATCCGGGCCCTGGCGGCGATCCGAGGCCCGGCCCTAGGCACGGCGCGGCGGCACACGCGGGCCCTGGCCTGCGCCGCAGCCCCTCCCGCAGTCTCTCGGTAGATTCAACGGCAGTGAACGTACGGGCGACCGAGCGCATCGATGTCGGCAAGGGCATCGTCGGCACCGTCTCGTCGGGTATCGGTCGCATGGGCGGGCACGAAGTCGTCGTCGCCCGGTCCACCTCGTCGGAGCGCCGCGGCGCGCTCACCCATGCGGACGGCCTGCGGCTGGCCGAGTCGGCCGACCTGGCCCGCCGCCTCCGCATCCCCTTCGTGTTCATCGTGGCCTCGAGCGGTGCCGACGTCCTCGATGGCGTGGCGGCGCTCCACGGCTGGGGCAGGTCGGCCGAGGCGATCGCCTCGTGCAGCGGCATCGTGCCGGTGATCATGGCGGCCACCGGCCCGGTGGTCTCGGGTCCCGCCCTCCTGCTCGGCCTGGCCGACCTGGTGGTGATGAACGCCGACGCGGTGGCGTTCGTCTCGGGCCCGCAGATGGTGGCCGAGTTCACCGGCGTGGAGATCGGCCTGCGTGAGCTCGGAGGGGTGACCACCCACGCCCGCGCCAGCGGCTTGTGCGCGGTGGAGGCCGAGGACGTCGAGGGTGCCATCGCCGAGCTGCTCACGTTCCTGCCCTCCCACACCGACGAGGTGCCGCCACCGGCCCCGAGCTCGGATCCGATGGCCCGCTCGACTCCCGAGCTCCGGGATCTCATACCTGAGCGCAAGGCGGCCACCTACGACGTGCGCGACGTCGTCCGCCTCGTGGCCGACGACGGCGCCTTCCGTGAGCTGTGGCCGCGCTGGGCTGGCCAGATCGTCACCGGCCTCTGCCACATCGGAGGCCTGACGGTCGGCATCATAGCGAACCAGCCCCGGATCTTGGCGGGCACGCTGGACATCGCGGCCTCTCAGAAGAGCGCGCGATTCGTCCGCTTCTGCGACTCGTTCAATGTGCCGCTCCTGAGCCTGGTCGACACCCCCGGCTTCCTCCCCGGCAAGGATCTCGAATGGCGCGGGATGATCCGTCACGGCGCCGAGCTCGCCTTCGCCTATGCCCAGGCGACCGTGCCCCGCATCTGCCTCATTCTCCGCAAGGCCTTCGGCGGGGCCTACATCGTCATGGACTCGCGGGGCATCGGCAACGACATCTGCCTGGCGTGGCCGGCGGCCGAGATCGCCGTCATGGGGGCGTCGGGCGCGGTGCAGATCCTGCACCGGGGGATCGACGGTGGGGAGAGGGCGGCGCGCGAAGCAGGCTACGAGGAAGCGTTCTTGAACCCGTGGCCGGCGTCCGAGCGGGGCCTGGTCGACCAGGTGATCGACCCGGCGGAGACCCGGAAGGTGCTCTGCTCGGTGCTCGGCCAGCTCTGCACCAAGCGCGAAATGGTGGTGGGCCGCAAGCACGACGCCGGCCCGCAATAGGCATGTCAACTGGCCATACTATGATTGTCATCAATTCGCAACGAACCTGAGGTTGATTCGCCGCCGAAAGTGGTAATGAATCCGGCATGATCTCTGAGGTGCCCCCTGCGCAGGACGACTCGCTCTTCGTGATGGAGTCGTGCCACAGCACCTGGATCTTCGACACCGACAAGCTCCGCTTCCGCCGGGTCCTCAAGGGCCTGGCGCTGGACGCCCACGCCGCCACCACCGCGTGGCGGCCGTATTTCGGGTTGGAGGTGGACCCCATCTCGGAGTCGTTCGTGGTCTTGTTGAACCCGGAGGGAACGCGCCTGCTGCGGTCGTGGCGCCACGTCGAACAGTGCCCCCAGTGCGGTGGCGACCAGACGGCGGAGTTGTCGCTCGACGAGCTCCGCAACGCCGCGCTCGCCTGAGCGGGCGCCTCCGCCTACCTCAGCCCGGCGGATCGGCCGGCCGCGGGGGCATCCAATGGCGGCGTCGCTCGCGCCGGTCGGCCCGCTCTATCTCCCGCTCGACGTCGGACCACGTGAGCGGTTCCTGATCGTCGCCGCTCCCGGTGGTGACCTGGGCCCTGGTCATGATGGTGAACGCCACCGTCCACAGCACCGCGATGGTGCTGAGCTTGGCCAGGAACCCGGCCAGCTGCTGGTCGAGGACGGGCGACATCCCGATCACCCTGCCGTGATGGGCGTAGGAGGCATACAACGGTCGCCGGGCGAAGATCCAGACCACGGAGAGGAAGCTCGGGACGATGGACTGCACGATCAGGTAGGCCCCCCGGCCGAGGGCGGAGAGGCGCCGCAAGCCCGGCAGCTCGGTGAGCACCGGCGCCCACAGGATGAACCCGGAGAGCACGACCGCGAGTTGGACGGCGGCTCGGGCCACTCCTGAGCTGGCGGCCAGGCTGACAATACCGGTGGTGAGCGTCCCGACGGCGACGACGGTGACGATGCAGACGGCCGGTATCGGCTTGACGACCACGCGGAGGATGGCGTCGACGGCGGGGGGCCGGGTGAGGCGCACGATGAGCGGGCGCGGCGTGCCGGCGACCAGGAGCGGCGGGACGCCGAGCATGAGGATGAGCCGCTGGAGAACGAGGAACAGGAGAGACCAGTGGGCGGCGAGGTCGTCCAGGGGCCACGTGAAGGCGACCAGGAGCGCCAGGAGACCAAGGGCGAACAGGATGCGTTGGCGGCGCGTCGGCCGGCGATCCGGCGACCGCGTGGCCGCGAGATACGCCGCACCCAGGGCGATGACGGCGAGGGTCCACAAGATGTGCCAGTGCCAGTCGAAGGGGTGGGTGAGCGCGATCACCACACGGCCGCCGCCGTAGGCTCTCCCGGATGGCTGCCCCGGCACGACTCGATCGCCTCGAACGGGTGACCGACCTGGTGCTCGTCCTGCTCAACACCACACAGCCCCTCACCCTGGAATCGATCGCGGAGCAGGTTCCGGGGTACCCCGTGGAGCACGCGGCACGCCGCCAGGCCTTCGAGAGGGACAAGCGTCTGTTGCGCGATGAGGGCATACCGGTGCGCACGCGCCGCCTCCCCGGCAACGAGCAGTACGGGTACCTGATCGAACGCGACGCCTTCTATCTCCCCGACCTTGCGCTCGAGCCCGACGAGCAGGTTGCCCTGCACCTGGCCGTTGCCGGCGTGCACCTGGCGGATCCTAGTGGGCGGGACGCTCTTTTGAAGCTGGGCGCCACCGGCCTGGGCGACGTGCGTCCGGTTGCCACGCTGGTGACGCCGAAGGCCCTGGTCGAGCTTTTCGAAGCGGTGCGGACCCACATGGTGGCGTCGTTCTCCTACCGCCAGGCGGCCCGCCGCGTGATCCCGGCCGGGTTGTGGTTCCGCTTCGGGCATTGGTACCTCGTGGCCTGGGACCTCGAACGCGAGGCGGTGCGCACCTTCCGGGTCGACCGCATCGACGAGGCGGTGACCCTGCACGAACCTGACGGTGCGGTCCTCCCGGCGGGCATCGACATCAGGGCATCGCTGCCCGACGACCCCTGGCGTTCCGAGGGCGACGACCACATCGTCACCCGCATCCGCGTCGACGCCCTGGAGGGCCCGCGGGTGGCCGAAGAGGTGGGGGGTGACAAGGTCGAGGGGCGTCTCGACGACGGCTCGGTGATCCTGCGTCTGCAGGTGGCCGGGTTCCCGGCGCTGCGGTCCTGGGTCCTGGGCCTGCTCGACCATGCCGAGATCCTCGAGCCCCTCGAATTCCGGACCGAGCTGACGGGGTGGCTCGAGGGCATCGTGCAGGGAGAGAGCGGCCCCGGGAAGGCCGCGCGGGGGCGCCGCCCACTGGTGGCCGTCCCTGCGGAGGAGCCGGCCGGAGCACGCGGCGTTCCTGGTCAGGAGACCAGCCAGCGCCTGCGCCGCCTACTGGCGGTGGTCGGCTGGCTGGCCCAGGTGGGGGAGGCGCCCATCGCCGAGGTGGCCCGCAGATTCAGCATGGACGAGGAGGAGCTCATCAAAGAGCTCGAGTTGGCGGCCTGCTGTGGCGTTCCGCCGTACACGCCCGACACGCTGATGGAGATAGAGGTGTCGGAGCACTCGGTGCGGGCTTTCCTCCCCTCCGAATTCGCGCGGCCGCGCCGGCTCACGGCGGCAGAGGGCTTCGCCGTGGCCGCCTCGGGGCGCCTGATCCTGGCCGTGCCCGGCCCCGATGACGCACCCCTGCGCCGCGCCCTGTCCAAGCTCGATGCCGCCCTGGGCTCACGTGAGGCCATCGGGGTCGACGTCGACACGCCCGGGTCGCTCACGACGGTGCGCCGCGCCTGCGACGCCGGCCAGCCGGTGGAGATCGACTACCACTCGGCGTCGCGGGACGAGTCGACCACCCGGGTGGTCGAGCCGGTGCAGGTGACCACCATCGGCGGTCACTGGTACCTCGACGCCTACTGCCGGCGAGCCGGGGACATGCGGCGCTTCCGGGTCGATCGCATCGGGGCCGTCCGGCCCCACGGCGAGCTGGGGGCGCCCGAGCCCCGCGCCCCGCGGGCGGCGGAGGACGTCTTCGTTCCCGGGCCCGGTGCGATTGAGGTCCAGCTCCAGCTGGGCCCGGGGGCGCAATGGGTGGCCGATGAGGTCCCCGTGCGGGCGATGGGCCGCGCGGCGGACGGGACGGTGTCCGACGTCGTCCTCGACGTCGCCGGACTGGCCTGGTTCGAGCGCCTGCTCCTCCAGTTGGGCAACGAGGCCCGCGTGGTGCGCCCACCCGAGCTCGCCGATCTGGTCGTCCGCGCCGCCCGCAAGGTGTTGGCTGTGTATCAAAAAGATATAGAATAACATAGAAGATCACAACCGGCGAGAGAGCGGAGGGCCACCGATGCTGGGGATCCACCGCCTCGGCGCCCAGGGGGCCGGGTACTACCTGGCCGATCTCGCCCGGGAGCTCCCGTGGGCGGGCGACCTGCGCGGCGGCACGGCCGAGTGGGTGGGGCTTGCGGCCGCCGGGCTGGGCGTGCGCGGGGCGGTCGACCCGTCCCGGTTGCAGGCCGTGCTCGACGGCCGCCATCCCGAGGCCGACCGGCGGTTGCGGTCCGACCGGGCCAGCGTGCTCGGATTCGACCTGACGTTCAGTGCGCCGAAGTCGGTCAGCGTGGTCTTCGCGCTCGGAGGGCCTGAGGTGGCGCGCCGGGTGCTGGCCGCCCATCAGGAGGGGGTACGCGGCGCCGTGGGCTACGTCGAGGCACACGCCCTCTCGTCGCGGCGGGGATCAAGGGAACAGCGCGTGGTCGTGCCGGCCACGGGGCTCGTCGCCGCCTCCTTCACGCACGGGGTGAACCGGAACCTCGACCCCCACCTGCACACCCATGTGGTCGCGGCCAACCTGGTGCACGGCCTGGACGGCCGGTGGAGTGCCTGCGACCAGCGCGGGTTGTTCGCACACAAGAGGGCCGCCGCGGCGGTCTACGAAGCGCATCTGCGGGCCGAGCTCTCGGCACATCTCGGTGTGGCATGGGACCAAGGGCCCGGCTCACGGGCCGAGATAGCCGGAGTGTCGCCCCTGCTGCTCGGGGAATTCTCCTCACGATCGGGCGACATCAGGCGTCACATGGCCGCCTGGGGGTCGCATTCGTGGCGCGGCGCCCACGTGGCGTGGGCTGCGACGCGACTCGATAAGGGTGCCGGAGCCACGTTCGCCGAACTCTCCTCGCAATGGGCGCGGCGCGCCCACGCGCTCGGCAGCACGCACGACGAACTCGTTGCTTCGCTCGGCCGGCGCACAGCACCCCGGGACATGCGGTACCTCGACGAGCACGGTTTCGGTGCGGCGTTGTCGCTGGCGCCCGATGGAGCGGCGCGGCGCCGCGACGTCGTCGCCGCGTTCAGCGCGGCCGCGGTGGCCGGCGTGCCGGCGCAGAACGTGGAGCAGCTGGTGGACCTGTGGGTTCCCCCGTCCCCTGCGGGGCGTGCGGTAGGCGTGGCCGAGGATGTGCACCCGCTCCGCCGCGTGGTCCCCGGTGGCCATCTGCTCGACGCACTCGGTCCACGGCCGGTGGACCCGGTGGACCACGCCGTGTGGCGGGAAGCGGCCGGCGTGATTGACGCCTATCGCAGCCGGTGGGGAGTGCCCCAAGGGATCGACGCCCTCGGCGCCGCGGCCATGCCTTCGGGGATCTCGTCCCTGCCGACGCCCCGCCTGGTCGACCATTTGCACGCGGCGCGGTCGGTGGAAGCGGCGCGCCAGCGTCTCGGTTGGCACGCCACGCGGGCGCTCGAGATGGGCCGGTCTCGCTAGCTCAGCGGCTGCGGCCGGGCGCAGGGTGCTCCAAGGGCGCCCGGTTGGTGCCGATGTGCTCGCGGAAGGGGCTGACGGCGTGCGCCGGGGTGAGCCGAACCGAGCCGAACGTCCGGTGGGGGCTCAGGGTGAGCGCGCAGCCCGGTATCCCCCTGGCGATCACATCCACGGGGAGCCGCGGTACCCGGATGGTGCTGACCGAGCTCGATGGCCGGATGCGGCCGCGCTCGCCCAGTGAGGAGCCGAGGCTGGTCGTGGCGCGTTCGTGGTCACCGGCGAGCGCGCTGAGATCGCGCAGGGTGCCGACGTCGGCGATGCCGGGGAAGACCACGGTGGTGCCGAAGAGGGTGAGGAACCCGTCGGCCGCCGATCCCCAGCGTCCACGGGCCTGCGACAGGTCCTGTAGGCACGCCAGCACGAGCAGACCCTGCCCGGCGCCCTCGCTCAACATGGCCGGCAGATCGGGAATGGGCGCGATATTGGCCACCTCGTCAAGAGCCAGAAGGGTCGGCGTCATCGGCGCGCCAGCGCGTTCCCGGGCATAGGTGGCGTCGCGCACGTCACCGATGGCGGCCACGACGAGGGGCGCGAATTGGCTCTGCCGGCGCCCGGCGGAGCAGATGTACATCGTGTGCGTGCCGCGGGAGAACTCGGCGACGTCGAGCGGGGGCAGCTCGGTCGAGGCCAGTACGGAGTCCGATCGGTAGGCGGCGAGGACGCCTGAAGCGGTCGACCAGATGCCTGACTGCTCACGGGCATCGGTGCCCACGATGCCGGCCAGGAGGTCGGTGGCGGTGGCCTCCTCCCCGACGTGCGAAGAGAGGATTTGCAGCGGCGTGGCCCCATTGTGCCTGTCGATCCACCGAAGGACGGACCGCATTGGGAGAGATTCGAGGGCCGCCGCATGGAGGAGCGGAGAGAGCAACGCGCCGGCACGCTCGGTCCAGTGGTCCTCTCCCGTAGCGCGGGAATCGGCCCGACCCGGACGCGACGCGGTGACCATCGCATCGGATGTCTGCACCGCCGCATCCCAGTCACGCGCACGGGTGAGCGGCGACCAACCGACACGCTCCACAGAGGGCGGGCACTCGATCTCACCGCTCGGATCGAAGAGCACGGCCCACCCGTCGCGGCAACGTGCCGCCGCGGTGGCATCCATCACATCGGGTTTGGTCGATGTCGAGACCACGGGCCCATTGGCCAGCAAAATATTGGGGATGACCAGGGAGGATGTCTTTCCCGAGCGTGATGGCCCCAGGACGAGCGTGGAGCGTTGCGGCCCGGCCCACGTCGAAGCACCGGCGGTCGCTCCCAAGTAGATGCCGTGCGCACCGAGGTCGCGCGTCGACTCCGCCCACGCGCTGCGCCGAGGTGATGCGTGCGTCGAACCCGGTCCTTGCTGTGCGTTCTCCATGCATCGATCGTCGCGTCACGGAGAGGAGAATTCCATCGGACATTGTCGTGCGTTGCGCGACGAAGATAGGTGAAAGTTGCGGCGATGGCGCGTGCATATCCGTTCATTACGCGTGCGCGATCGATGAGAGCGCGGCCATCGATCGAGAGCAAAATTCCGCGTCACAATTAGAGGATGCTTGACCTGAGCTTGTTCACAACCGAGAATGTAGGAACCCGAAGCGTTATGGAGGGTTGATATGTGCTGCGACGCAACATGGTGCAGCGCGCGAGGCAAAGAAGTCGAGATGCCAAATGCGTGCCACATGCGGTGCCCCATCACCTCAATCACTCGTTGCGATTCGGGTAATCGGAACGGACTACTCGCATGAGGCAATGGTCAATGACCCAACTTCAGACGTGTCAAATGTCCCGAGCAAGGAAATCGGTGCGGCAGTGCGCACGACGATGTGTTTGCAACATCGGCGTGGCGCAGGCTTCACCTCTATTCAGTGACCATGCTCCTAGGGAGGTGCACCTGTGGCAGTAGCCGCGAAAAGAAGGGCCCCGGCCAAAAAGGCCGTGAAAAGGGCTCCAGCAAAGAAAGCCGTCAAGCGGGCCCCGGCCAAGAAGGCCGTCAAGCGCGCTCCGGCGAAGAAGGCAGCGAAGCGGGCCCCGGCCAAGAAGGCCGTCAAGCGCGCTCCGGCAAAGAAGGCTGCGAAGCGCGCTCCGGCGAAGAAGGCCGTCAAGCGCGCTCCGGCAAAGAAAGCAGCGAAGCGGGCCCCGGCCAAGAAGGCCGCCAAGCGCGCTCCGGCAAAGAAGGCAGCGAAGCGGGCCCCGGCCAAGAAGGCCGCCAAGCGCGCTCCGGCGAAGAGGGCAGCGAAGCGGTCCCCGGCCAAGAAGGCCGGCAAGCGGGCTCGCAAGGCGGTCCGGCGGGCACCCGCTCGCAAGGCGGCTCGCTGACCCGTTGAAGCAGTGCGCTCCTCGCGGAGCGGGTGAAGTCGGGGGCCTGCGGGCCCCCGACTTTGCAATTGAGGGCCTAGAGGTCAGCCATGAGGTGAAAGCTCTCGCCGGCGGCGATACCGCCCAGCGCGCCGTGCTCGCCCAACTGGCGGCGGACGCGGTCGGTGAACGCCTGCACCTCCGCCACGCCGCCCTGGTCGATTCCCATGGTGCTGCGGAGCTGGCTCTCGTGTGCCAGCAGGGCGGCGATCTTCGCATCTTCGGATCCCGCGACGTCCTCCACGTGATTCGCGGTGTCGGCCTCCCATAAGAGGAGGGCACGCGGCCGATGGGGGGCGAGCCCTTGGTCGCCGAAGAAGTGGGGGTCGCGGGCGGTCACGATGGCATCGGTCACGATGAAGCCCGCAGCACGATGGTCCGGATGGAGTCGGTACCTTCGCCACGGGTCGTGCGCCAGCACGACGTCGGGCTTGATGGCGCGGATGCAACGCGAGACGTCCCACTGCTCACTCGAGCCGTTCTGGAGTGACCCGTCGGGACGGCCGAGGAAGGTCACCGCGCCCCCTCCCAGAAGCCGGGCCGCCCGGCACTGCTCCTCCTGGCGCAGCGCGACGAGAGCTGCCACGTCCGCCTCGGGGTCCCAACTCCCCTTCGCTCCGTCGGTCAACACCAGGTGGTGGATGGCAGCACCCGCTTTGGCCCACTTGGCGAGCGTGCCGCCGCATCCGAATTCGATGTCGTCGGGGTGGGCGCCTATCGCCAGAGCGCACGCCGGCACGGCGAGGTCCACCGAGACGGTGCCGTGGGCCGGCAGATCGTTGACGGGAACGATGCGGGTTGGCGACGTGCCCCCGGTCAAGGGGTGAGCTCCGCCACGTCCGCCGGCCAGTCCACGTCGTACGCGAGGGCCGGTATGCGCAGGACGCGCACGGCTAGGCCGAGCCGGGTGGCCTCCGCCCGGTGCGATCGAAAGGAACCGGGCCCGTAGGCGAAGCGGAAGCCACATCCCGCCGGCATGCGCAAGACGTTGGTCCCGTCGTCCTTGCGGTCGGGCACCAGCGTGATGCCCGCAAAGGGTGCCAGCGCGCTGAGGCTGCGGGCATGGGGGAGGTCGCCGTGGGCCACCGTGACCCACTCGACCCCGGCGTCCGCCAGCCGTTCCACCCCGGCGCCGACGGCGCCGTTGAGGCCCTGGCCGGGCTCCCACATGACGGATGCGCCGAGCGCGGTGGCCCACTCAGCCACCTCGGGGTCGTCGCACACCACTGCCACCGGGAGGGGCGCGCAGGCCGCGACCACATTCTCTGCCATCGACCGGACCAGCTGGACCCGCACGGCATCGGTCATGGCGCCGCCGAGCCGCCGCTTGGCCTGGCGGAACCCCTTGACGGGGATGAGCACGACCTCGGGACCGAAGGTGCCGCGGGGCGAAGGAGGGACGTGGGGGGAGGCCGTGACGCTGGCGGGCACCCGGGACAGTGTACGGGGAGGGCGGCGCGGCGCCGTGGGCGCCGTAGGCTCAGGGAAATGGACGACCGAGTGGCGGTGGTTGGCGCCGGTTCGTGGGGCACGGCGGTGGCCGCCTTGGTCAGCACCTCCCGTCCGGCGTCGCTCTGGGTGCGCTCGCCGGATCTCGCCGCCTCCATGGCGCAGGAGCGCGAGAACAGGACCTACCTCCCCGGGGTGGCCCTGCCCGACGCTCTGGCGATCACCGCATCCCTGGAGGAGGCAGTCTCCGGGGTCGGGATCGTCTTCATGGCCGTGCCCTCCCACGGCTTCCGCAGTGTGCTCGAACAACTGGCGCCCTTCGCCTCCGGCATCGACGCCATCGTCAGCCTCTCCAAGGGGATCGAGGCCGGGACCAACCTGCGGATGTCCGAGGTTGTCGGCCAGGTCCTCCCGGGCATCCCGGCCGGCGTGCTGACCGGCCCGAACCTGGCCCGCGAGGTGGCCGAGGGGCAGCCGGCGGCCAGCGTCGTCGCCCTGCCCGACGAGGCCCTGGCCTGCCGGGTGCAGGACCTCGTGCACACCCGCACCTTCCGCGTCTACATGGGCACCGACGTCGTGGGTTGTGAGATCGCCGGAGCGACCAAGAACGTGATGGCCATTGCCGCCGGGATCTGCGACGGCCTGGGGTTCGGTGAGAACACCCGTGCGGTGCTGATCACGCGCGGTCTGGCCGAGCTGGGTCGCCTCGGCATCGCGCTCGGGGGCAAAGTGCTCACCTTCGGTGGCCTGGCCGGTGTCGGGGACCTGGTGGCCACCTGCGCGAGCCCGCAGAGCCGCAATCGGACCGTCGGCTTCGAGCTCGGCCGCGGGCGGACGCTCGACGATGTCGTCAACGGGATGCAGATGGTGGCCGAGGGGGTCAAGAGCGCCGGACCCCTGGTCAGCCTGGCGCGGGCGCATGGTGTCGAGATGCCGATCGCGGAGCAAGTCGAGGCGATCGTCGACGGGCGCTCTTCGCCCCGTCAGGCGCTGCTTTCGCTCATGGACCGGCCGTCGCGCCCGGAGTGGGACGAGACGTTGCTGCGAGGCATCCAGGGGTGAGCGGCCTCTTCGGTCCGGCCGCCCCGGCCGTTCCCGCTCCCGATGACGAACGGCGCGCCTCGGCGCTGGCCCACGTGCGTGAGATCCTGCACCTCCACGGCGCCACGGACGAGGAGATCGATCAGGCCCTCGCTGACGAGGTGCTCGACCTCTTCGTCTTCGATCGGGTGCTGGTGCCTTCCCGTCGGCGGTACACCCGGGCCGAGGTGGCGGAGCTGACCGGTGTCAATTTGGAATCGCTGGTCCGGTTCTGGCGCGCTCTGGGCTTTCCCAATGTGAGCGACGACGAGCGGGCTTTCACCGACCTTGACCTCGAGGCGGTGCGCCTGTTCCAGGGCATGCAGGCGTTGGGGGCCGCCCGTACCGACACGGCGTTGCAGCTGGCCCGCGTCATCGGTTCGTCCATGGCGCGCATTGCCGAAGCCGAGCTCGTGCCCGGCAACATGTTCAGCACGGAATACGACCAGGTCTTGGCCGCCGACGCGTTCGCCAGCGTGGCCGACGTCACCATCCCGGCCATGGCGCGGCTCCTCGAATTCGTGTGGCGCCGGCAGGTGGCCGCCGGGATCAAGCGCACCATGATGCTGCGCAGCCACGGCGCGTCTCCGGGGACCAGCCCGCTGCTCGCCGTGGGCTTCGCCGACATGGTGGGCTTCACCCTGCTGAGCCAGCACCTCACCGACCAGGAGCTGGCCGACGTCGTGGGGCGGTTCGAGGCGCTCTCCCATGACATCGTCACCGCTCTGGGAGGGCGCGTCGTCAAGATGATCGGTGACGAGGTCATGTTCGTGGTGGAGAGCGTCGCCGACGCGGCGCGTATCGGCCTCGACCTCGCCGACGCCTACGCCGACGACGAGCTGCTCTCCGACGTGCGGGTCGGTCTCGCCTTCGGGCCGGTCCTGCTGCGCGAAGGCGACTACTTCGGCACCACCGTGAACCTGGCCCACCGGATCGTCAACATCGGCAATCCCGGGACCGTCCTCGTCAGCGACGAGTTCCAGGCGGCGTTGCTCGAGCTGGCCGCCGAGGAGTTCACCACGAAGCCCTTGCGTCCCCGCCTGCTGAAGGACCTGGGCCGGGTGCAACTGTGGTGGTTGGGTCGCGTGGGGCACGAGGCCGACGGAACGGGGGTGGCGGCGGACCGCCGTCGCAATGTGCGCTGGGAGCGGCTGTCCGACGTCCTGCGCGACCTCGAGGAGTTGCGCGAGGTGGGGGAGCGGCTGCTCGCCAGCAATCGCCCCCCCGGATCAACCGGCGCGCAGCCGGGCCGTGGCGATGCCGAAGGGTCGTAGCACGAACGATCCCTCGAACGGCCGGTCGGGGTAACCCCGCAGATCGACCAGCCAGCCCGAATGCCCGTGGACGGTGACGGTGGTCGTCGCTGCGGTGGGGTTGAAGACCCGCACTTCGAGGGAGCCGCCCTCGCGGCGCAGCGCGCTCACCTGTGCACCCTCGATGGAGAGCGCGGCGCCCGATCCCGCACGAGTGCCACCCCCGAGGGAGGAGACGACCTCGAGGGGAAGGAGGAAGTCGTCGGCCAGCGCGTACGGATCGTCCGGGTCGAGGGCCAGGGCGTACCGGAAGGTGATGGGGCGCCCGGCCATCTGCAGGCCGTCGACCGGGGTGAGCGGGCCCGCCGGGAAGGGCCGGTAGGCCATCCCGAGGCGCGAGAGCATGCCGGTGGAGCGCAGGACGGTGAGGGCGATGGTGCCGGCAGTGTCCCCCTCCGCGCCCGACTCGATGTCGACGAGCTCGAACTCGCTGACACCGTCGTGGGCCACGGTCAGGCCGCCGGCGGAGACGAAGCGCTGCGCCGGGGCGGTCGGCAGGCCGAACTCGTCGGGGCGGCCCTCCGCCGTCAGGCCCCTCTCGACGACGGCGAAGGCGCTCTCCGCCGTCGACGTGTGGGCGCGCTCGGGGAGCGGCAGGTGGACCCGGAGGCGATGGTCCCGCGCGGGGTTCACGAACGACGTGGTCACGCGCACCACGGCCTCGTCGGCTCGCAGCTCGACGATCGTCTGGACCTCCACCTCGTGCTCGCCCTCCCGGGCCTGTGACGAACCGTCCACGTGATCAGGCCAGGCGTAGGTTGCGCTGATGGCCACACTGGCCCGGACCGGGCCGGGCTCGACCAGGCGGGCCGAGACGGTGCGTGGCGTGTCGACCAGCGTGTCGCCGCGTGGCGGTGAGTAATTGTAGGAGTCGCCGAGATCCCCGCCGTCGACCAGGCGGCCATACCCGGACCGGCCGTTGAGGGAGAAGGTGCCGGTGGCCTCGTCGACCTCCACGGTCACGAGGCCGTTGGAGAGGGAGATCGGGCCTCCGCCCTGGCGCACCTCGACGGGATGCGAAAGCGGCGCCGGGGCGAAGGGCTGCCACCCGAACCCCGGGACGTCGACCACGCGGGCGGCGATGCGCCTGATGGGAGGCTGGTTGAGGCTGATGCGGACCACGGCGTCGGGACGCGCGCCCAGCCGGGTGAAGATGTCCCGCTTGGCCTCGGAGATGGCGACGTTGGGTCGTTCCTCCGCCCCCACGGTGACCGTGATGTCGATCCCCGTGTCGTCCTCTTCGATGGCGATGTCCTGGACCCAGGCGTCGTTGTCGATCTTGGGCCCCTGCAACATCCCCAGCACGGTGCGCACGGTGTTGGCGTCGAGCACCATCGAGCCCGGCAGGCCGGTGCGCTCGGAGACGACCTGCACGTCCCCGGGCGGCGCCTCTGCTGCGCCGACAACGAGCTCCACCACCCCCGCCCGCTCCCGTTGGGTGGGGTTGAGGACGTAGCTGCCGGGCTCGGCCAACGAGCGTGCGAACGAGGTGACGGCCCGGTCGGCCAGGCCGTCGGCGATGGTGCGGGCCTCGGCGTAGCGGTGCAGCACAGCGTCCACCACGTCGTCGACCGAGCAGGCGCAGATCGAATCGTGCGCCGAGTTGCGCACCACATCCTTCCAGGCCAGGCGCAGCAGGGCCGCCGGCCACTCCGCGGCCCCCCCGAAGAGCGCGCACAGCGGTTCGGCCCGGCGCTCGAGGGCGCGCGTGGCCAGGGCGCCCATCCGCTTGACGTCGACGCGGTTGGACGTCACGCCCATCAACATGTTGGCGCGGTATCCGGAGCGGAGCTCCCCCTCCCATCGCTCGAGCCCGTCGGTGGGCGCGGTGGCGACGTAGGCGGGGAGCGAGGTGATCTCGAAGATGAGATCGTCCTGGAGGTCATTGGCCTCGGCCACCACCCGCCCCAGCCCGGGCTGGGGGAACAGGTGGTCTGACCCGTTCATGCACAGCACGTCGTCGATGAGGAATGTCTCCACTTCTTGTATGTGGTCCTCCATGCGACGGACGAGAGCCTTGGCGTCGTCGGGGAGCACTGCCCCGTTGCCGTAGCCCACCGGCAGGTACTCGGCGCGCACGGCGGAGCCGTCGGGGGCCGCCCAGACGAAGCCGGTCTTGGTGACGGCGGAGGGCACACCGCGCCAGACGACGGTGTGGGCGAACCCGGCCTGGCGGAGGATCTGGGGCATCTGGGCGATATGCCCGAACATGTCGGGCAGGTAGCCGACGTCCATGGCCCCCCCGAAGGACGCCGCCCGCAGAATGCCCATTTGGAGATTGCGGATGATGGTCTCGCCCGAGGAGAGGAACTCGTCCATGAGGATGTACCATGGCCCCATGCTGATCCGGCCGGCGGCGGCCAGCGCCCGGAGCCGCGGCTCGACCTCGGGTCGCACCTCGAGATAGTCGTCGACCACCGCCATCTGGCCGTCCAACATGAAGTACGGGTAGCTGGGGTCTGACTCGAGCAACGGCACGAGGGTGTCGATCATGTCGACCAGGTTGAGGCGAAACTCCTGGTACGACTCGTACCATTCCCGATCCCAGTGCGTGTGCGGGACGATGGCGATGCGGCGCGTTGTCATGTCAGCCAGACTACGGCGTGCGGTGTTGGACCGACAGGACGTGGGGCGTGGCCGGGGCATGAGGGGCCGCGGCGACACGGAGCCCGCATCCCGGCCCGGAGCCTCTCCCGACGCGCCGGGCGCGTCCCGCCGGGACGAGCTGGCCGAGGGGGGCACGCTCCCGAGGCTCTGGGCGGCGCGTTGGGGTGCCGCCCCCGGACACCCCGTGCTGGTGCCCGGCGTCGGTCCCGATGCGGCGCTGGACGGCGACGCGCTGGCGCGCCAGAGCGCGGAGGCCGCGGCGGCACTCGCCGGGCGCGGCGCCGGTCCGCAGCAGCGGATTGTGTGGAGTTGCTCCTCCTCGCTCGAGTCCATCGTCGGCCTCATGGGGGCATTGCGGCTCGGCGCCGTGGTCGTGCCCGTCAATCCGGCAGCGTCCGCCAGCGAGCTGGCGTATGTCGTGCGTGACGTCGCGCCGTCCCTCTGCCTGGTGGACCGCCCCTCGCTCGGCGCCGCAGTCGAGGCCGCCGACCCCGACGCGCCGGTGGTGCACCCCGAGGAACTGCGCGCGGCCGGCGCCGCACCGGGTGACATCGACCTCGATGCGGCATCGCCCGATGACGACGCGCTGATCGTCTACACGTCGGGCACGACGGGGGAGCCGAAGGGAGCGGTGCACACCCACCGCTCGCTGCTGGCCGGCGCCCAGGCGCTCCGCCTGGCGTGGGATTGGCAGCCCGACGACCGCCTCATCCTCTCCCTTCCTCTCTTCCACGTGCACGGGCTGTGTGCCGGCCTCTTCGGCACCTTGGCCGCCGGTAGTTCTGCCGTGGTCTTCGACCGGTTCTCCGCGTCCTCGGTTCTCGCTGCCGTCCCCCAGAGCACCATGTTCTTCGGCGTCCCCACCATGTACCACCGGCTCGCCGCGTCGGAAGGGGCGGGCGCGCTGGCCGCGCTGCGCCTCTGCGTGTCGGGATCGGCTCCGCTCCCTGCCGACTTGTGGACGGCGTTGGCGCGCCGGCACGGCGTCGCCGTGCTGGAGCGCTACGGGATGTCGGAGACGCTGCTGACGCTGTCCAACCCGCTGGTCGGTGAACGGCGGCCGGGATCGGTCGGGGTGCCCCTCCCGGGCGTGGAGGCGACGATCGCCGACGCCGACCCGGACGGCATCGGCGAGCTCATGGTGCGCGGCCCGTCGCTGTGCCGCGGCTATTGGAACCGACCCACCGCGTCGGAGCCGGCGTCGGGGGGTGGCTGGTTCGCCACCGGTGATCTGGCCTCGGTGGCCCCCGACGGGTACTTCACCATCCGGGGGCGGCGCACCGAGCTCATCATCACGGGCGGGCACAACGTGTACCCGGCCGAGGTCGAGGCCGTTCTCGGGCGTCACCCCTCGGTGGCGGAGGTCGCGGTGGCCGGTCTGCCGTCCGCGGAGTGGGGCGAGTCGGTGACGGCATTCGTCGTCGGCACTGACGGCAGCCCGGACGTCGCCGCGCTGGAGGCGCTGGCGGCGCAGGAGCTCAGCGCGTACAAGCGGCCGCGCCAATTCCGCGTGCTC
>Ga0182015_10003266_pt1 | contig 18369 bp, 19 predicted proteins | sample 712P3MmetaG_FD_120478 | JGI IMG/M metagenome (GOLD analysis project Ga0182015, IMG submission 120478) | Permafrost microbial communities from Stordalen Mire, Sweden - 712P3M metaG | ecosystem: Environmental > Terrestrial > Soil > Wetlands > Permafrost | place: Sweden: Stordalen | collected...
CGGGAGTAAGTGAGCCAACAGGCGATGGGGATTCCGATGGCGACGAGCAGCGTAGAGACAATGGCTGCGAGACGTACGGTCAGCCAGAATGCCTCCCAGTTCATTTGGTTTTTACTCCATCAGGATGTTCTTGCAATGGCAGGCTGAAGCCATAACTGGTGAGCAGGGAACGGGCTTCGGGACTGCGCAGGAAGTCAAGGAATTTGCGGGCTGCGTCGGACGCTTTTGATTTGGAGAGCACAACGGCGGCCTGGTTCAGAGTGGGATAGGCATCGAGCGGGATGGTCCAGTAGCGGCCTTTGTGTTTCATGGCCGGCGCTAGAGCGTGGGAGAGCGCAACGAGTCCGGCTTGGGCGTTGCCGGATTCGACGAACTGCGCGGCTTGCGCGATGTTTTCTCCGATGACCAGACGGCTGGAAACCTGATCGTAGATTCCGAAGTGACGAAGCGTGGCAGCAGCGGCGCGTCCGTAGGGTGCGGTTGCTGGATTGGCGATGGAAATCTTCTTGACCGAAGGGTCGAGCAAAGCCTTGATGCCAAGTTTCGAAAGATCGAGCGGCGACTTGTTTGGAACCCACAACACCAGGCGGCCGACGGCGTAGCGATATAGCGTGTCTTTGGAGGCCAAACCCTCGTTGATCAGTTGCTGCGGATAATCTTCGTCGGCGGAGAAAAAGACGTCGAAGGGAGCACCGTTGCGGATCTGGTTAGTCAGGTTGCCGGAGGCTCCGAAAGAGAGCTTTACGGCTTGTCCGGTCTTCTTCGTGTAGGTTGCGGCGAGTTCGGGCAGAGCGGCGCTCATATCGGCGGCTGCGGCGACGGTGATCTCCTGGCCGAAGGCCGATGCGCACAGCAACGCGAGCGTCAGGCGGCAAAGTGCCTTCATGATGTCCTTCGCAGGCGAGTATAACGCGGGCCAGAAGCGAAGAGCAGCTAGAAAAGGCCGATCAAGACCCAAAACCGTCAATCGATATTAGGCCGTATCGGAAACGGGCAGTTTCGCGCCCAGCCATGCGAACGCTCCGCGCACGATGAAAACGTTCAACAAAATTGAAATCAAGGAGGCGGCAATGACGGTACTGAAAATATTCTCGGCCACCATGTTGGCCGATCGCGCGACCTGCACGACTACAAATGACAACTCTCCGATTTGCGTCAGGCCTGCGGCGACAAGAGTTGCGGTCCGAAATGGATAGCGGAAAAGCCAGACAACCGCTGTCCAAACGAGAAATTTGCCGAACACGATGAGTAGAAGCATCATGCCAAGAAGCGGCAGGTTGCGGAGGAGCACTTTGGGATCGATCAGGGTTCCGAGCGAAACGAAGAAGAGCGCTACGAAGGCATCGCGAAGAGGAACCAGTTGCGAATGCGCATCGTGAAGGTCATGGGAGCTGCCGAGGGACAATCCGGCAAGGAAAGCGCCGAGGGCAACGGAGAAACCCACCGCCTGGGCCAAGGCAGCGGTGCCGAGACAAATGGCGAGGGCGGCTAAGAGGAAAACTTCCGGGTCTTTGGTGGCTTTGGCGCGCAAGAGAATGCGCGGGATTACTTTCATCGCGAGGAAAATCAGCGGAACGAGGAGCAGCAGCGCCTTACCAAGAATCCAGGCGGCCTGCGCGAAGCGCCCTTCGCTTGAGCCGGCGAATACGGGGAGGACGACCGTCATGCAGATGACGGCGAGATCTTCGATCAGGGTGATACCGATCATCACGCGGCCGACGGTTGTATTCAGCTTGCCGGAGTCGTTCAACAATCGCGCGAGAACCATGGTGCTTGCCACGGAGACGGTGGCACCGATGACAACTCCCTCGGTCAGGCTGCGTCCCAAGAGTTTGGCGGTGGCCATGGCGACGCCGGTCATCAACAAAATTCCGAGCGGGGCACCGACGAGAGCCACCCATTTCACGCGCATTAAGTCGGGGATGGAAAACTCGACTCCGATGGAAAACATGAGGAGGACGACGCCGACCTCAGCAAACACCTCAAAGGTGTGCAACTCGGAAAGGTGGGGGCCGGGGGTGTACGGGCTAATGAAAATTCCGCCCAGAATGAAGCCAATAATCAAGGGAAGATGAAGGCGCCAGGCAACCAGTCCGCCTAAGACGGCAGCCACGAAGATGTAGGTCAGATCGCGGAAGAGGAGCGGGTTCGGGTCCATGGGTTATCTACCGAGGGTTATCCAGCGAGCGGACGGCTGATCATGGTTCACGGTAGTTCCTGGTTAAACGCGGAAGCGGAAAAATTGATTTCCATATCCTAGCCGCAGCGAGAGAAATGTGGAAGAGTGTGGCGGCATATAATCGTTTGGCATTTGTCTTTCTTGTCTTTTTGTAATGGGGAGGAATTTTGGCCTACGACGATCTGAGGGACTGGATCAAAGCGCTGGAGCGAGCGGGCGAATTGAGGCGCGTGCGAACAGAAGCCGACCCGATTCTGGAGATCACGGAAATTGCCGACCGGGTTTCGAAGAGCCGAGACAAGCATGGGGATGTTGGCGGGAAGGCGCTGCTGTTCGAGAACGTGAAGGGATATCCGGGAGCGCAGCTTCTGATCAACCAGTTCGGATCGGCGCGCCGGATGCGGCTGGCGCTCGAAGTCGATGCACTGGATGAAATTGCCGGGCGGATTCGCGGGTTCATGGATGTGAAGTCTCCGCAAGGATTTCTGGACAAAATGAAGATGCTGCCGATGCTGGCGGAAGTGGGGAAGTTGTTTCCGAAGACGGTGACGACGGGACCTTGCAAGGAAGTGATCAAGCGCGACAATTTCTCGCTGCTCGATTTTCCGATTCTGCAGTGCTGGCCGAAAGATGCGGGGCGGTTCATCACGCTGCCGTGTGTGATTACGCGCGATCCGAAGACGGGGAAGCGCAACGTGGGTATGTATCGCATGCAGATTTATGACGAACGAACGACGGGCATGCACTGGCAGCGGCAGAAGGTGGCGGCGGAACATTATCGGGATAGATTGCGGGAGACGCAGAGTGGAGCGTCTCTGAAAGTGGATCTGATGGCGCGGTCTTCGGGCGGCGCGATGCTGGCTGCAGGGGAGCGTCCGTCGGGGCGAATGGATGTGGCGGTTGCGATCGGGACCGATCCGGCGCTGACTTTTTCTGCGATTGTGCCAGCGCCTCCGGAAGTAGAAGAGTTTATCATTGCGGGATTTCTGCGGCAGAAGCCGGTGGAATTGGTGAAATGCGAGACGGTGGATCTGGAGGTTCCGGCGAATGCGGAGATTGTGCTTGAGGGTTATGTGAACCTTGACGAACTGCGCACGGAAGGGCCGTTCGGCGATCACACGGGATTTTATTCGCTGGAGGATGAGTATCCGGTGTTTCACGTCACTTGTGTGACGCATAGAAAAGATCCGATCTACGCGACGACGGTGGTGGGTAAGCCTCCCCAAGAAGATGCATGGATGGGGAAGGCGGTAGAAAGGATTGTTCTGCCGCTGATGAAGCTGACGATTCCCGAACTGGTGGACGTGAATCTGCCGATCGAAGGCGTGTTTCATAATCTGATGATTGTTTCGATTCGCAAATCGTATCCGGGGCAGGCACGCAAGGTAATGAATGCTATCTGGTCGCTGGGGCAGGCGATGTTTACGAAGTGCATCATCGTGGTGGATGAAGACGTGGACGTGCAGGACGTGGCCGATGTGACGCTGAAGGCGCTGAATAATATCGATCCGGAGCGCGACATTCAGTTCACGCTGGGGCCGGTGGATTCGCTCGACCACTCCGCGCGGCTGGCGAACTATGGATCGAAGATGGGAATTGATGCAACGCGAAAGTGGACGACGGAGGGATTCGGGCGTCCGTGGCCGGATGAGATTGTGATGGACGCGAAGACCAGGGCGATCGTGGACGGGAAATGGCGGGCGCTGGCGAAGGAATTGGGGATGGAGTAGCCACATTTCACCAGAGGTTCATCACTCGCCGAAGTGGCGGGATTGCGGCGACTGAAAGCTAAATGCAAAGTGCCCATTCTGATGTCGCAACTGGCGCGTCAGATGGGCACTTTTTGCAGTCGTGCTGCTATCGGGGAGGCTTTTTTTCCGCGGGTGCGGGCTTGCTCTCTTCACGAGGCGCGCTTTGATGCTCGGGTTTTTGCTCGGCCTTTGGCGCGCTTTCGGCGCGCGGCGCACTCTCATGACGCTCGGGAGTGGGCTTGGCTTCTTTGGGAGGCTTCGCTTCGGCGCGTTCAGTCTTTGCGGGCTTGGGCGGCTTGGATTCAGCCTTAGGCATCGATTCGTGACGCTCGGGAGCGGGTTTTGCTTCCTTGGGCGGCTTGGCCTCGGCACGCTCAGTTTTTGCGGGCTTGGGCGCCTTCTCAGGTTTTGGTTCGGACTTCGCCTCGGACTTTGTCTCGGACTTGGGTTCGGTTCGAGCCATGCTTTCGTGATGCTCGGGAGCTGGCTTGGCCGCCTTAGGTTTTGCTTCCGCGCGTTCGGTTCTTGCAGGCTTGGGTGCCTTGGCTTCGGTTTTTGATTCGGATTTCGGTTCTGTTTCTCGTTCCGACTTCGGTTCAGATCTGGCCGTGGTTGCACGATGCTCGGGAGCGGGCTTCGCGGCTTTGGGTTTTGCCTCGGCGTGTTCGGTTCTTGCCGGTTTGGTGGCCGCCGGCTTTGTGGTCCTGGCTTCGGACTTTGCTTCGGACTTTGACTCAGTCCTGGTCGATCTTTCTCTGGCACTCTCTTTGGCCGCGCTTTCTTTGGCCGTAGTTTCTTTCGTTGCGCTTTCACGTTTCGTGGTGCGGGCGGCGGCATTGCGCGGGGCGGTTGCGCCGCGAGCAGCTACCACTCCAGTCTTGAATTCTCCGGGCTTGGCAGTGGCGGCTACAGATGGCCGGCCGTGATTGACGGAAGCGCGCAGGCTGCGGTCGCCGGCAGCGGCTTCCTGCTGGCGAGTTTGCTCGGACGTTGGCCCGATATGCCGTTCGCTTTTGTACCTTTCGTCTGCCGCGCTAGGCCGTGCGCTGAGTCCTCCTCTGCCGCCGTTGTAGCTTACGTGGCTCACGCTTCGGTTGACGACCGTTTTGCTGTACACGTTATGGATGATCGTGCGGTTTACGTTCATGACGGAGGTGTTGTAGAAAAAGTTTCCGCCTTGCCAGTAGCCTCCGCCGAAGCCAACGCCACCGTAGCCGAAGCCGTAGTTAACGCCACCGTAAAAACCGACATTCGGTCCCCAGTAACCGGTGTTCCAGGCGTAGGCACCGTCGGCCCAACCCCAGTAACCGGGAGTCCATAAGAAACCCGCTTCGGGCGCGAGAACCCAAGTGCCGGGAACCCAGTAGTAGTCGCCATCGTCCCAAGCCCAGTAGCCGGGCGTCCAGAGATTACCGTCGCCGGGACAGATGGGCTGGGTATAGATCGGCAGAGCCGGAGGAGCGATGGTGATCGAAACGCCAACTTGCGCGAATGATTGTCCGGGCAGAGCCAGGGTTGCGAGTATCAGGACGACATAAACTACCAAATGCGTCGAGCGGACAGAAGTCATGTTATCTCCTAGTCTTCTTCATTCTTCGCGATTCTTCGCGGGGTCGAGCTTCATAGCCGATCTCATCGCCAACTTCGGGCCACATTACGATGTAGCAGTGCCGGTTTTGGTTGCCCACAGGCTCATGACGCCTCCTTGAGTTCGGGTGCCGCGTATGTTCTGATATACCCAAGCGCGGGTGAAGGACGCGGCTCGTGAACGCCAGAGGAGAACATCATGGAAAAAGTCCATTACATTCCGAAGGGATACAACTCGGTCACGCCGTATCTGATCGTTAAGGGAGCTGCACGGGCTATCGATTACTACAAAAACATTTTTGGGGCGACGGAAGTGATGCGGATGGGCGGTCCGGATGGGCGGATTGGACATGCTGAACTGGCGATTGGCGGATCGCACATCATGCTGGCGGATGAGTTTCCAGAGATGGGCCACCGCAGCCCGGAGAATATTGGCGCGTCGCCGGTGAGCATTCTGCTGTACGTGGAAGACGTGGATGCAACGGTCGGCAAGGCTGTGGCCGCCGGGGCGAAGATTTTGCAGCCGGTGGCGGACCAGTTCTACGGCGATCGCATGGGATTTATTCAGGATCCGTTTGGACATCTGTGGGGCGTGGCGACTCACGTGGAAGACGTCTCGCCGCAGGAGATGAAAGAGCGGGCCAAGAAGGCGATGCCGGCAGCGTAACGCGAAACGGGAAGCTGGACGGCCGAGAACGCCCGTTTGCTCCACCAGTTGTTTCGAGTGCTGCTACAATTTTCTTCTTAGACTCCTCTTCAAAATTATTGTGACTATGAAAGGAAACTCTCCCGATGCTGGCTGAAGGCAATCCTTTTCCTAACTTTTCGCTGCCCAATCAGGACGGCAAGATCACCACGCTCCGCGATTTCGTGGGGCAGTGGCTGGTGGTTTATTTCTATCCGAAAGACGACACGCCGGGATGTACGATTCAAGGCAAATCGTTTACCGCCTCGAAGGCGGACTTTGACGCGGCCGGGATTAAAGTGGTTGGAGTGAGCGCCGACGATGTGGCTTCGCACCAGAACTTCACGCACAAATTCGCCTTCAAAATCGACTTGCTCTCAGACACAGAATCGAAGCTGATGAAAGAACTTGGGCTGGGACAGGCGGAGTGGAAGGGGATGAAGTTCTGGGAGCGCACCACGTTTGTCGTGGATCCCAAGGGCATTGTGCGCCAGGTTTATGAGAAGGTCAATCCGGAGGGGCATGAGAAGGTGCTGCTCTCCGACATTCAAGTGCTGAAGGCGAAGGCGGCGTAGTTTGCGCGGCGCGAGGTCCCTGAGGACTTTCTAATGCCTACGTACGTTTGCTCGGTTCCCGCGGATTTGTTGAGTCCGGAACAGAAAAGGTCGGTCGCGCAAGCGATCACGCGCGCTCACAGTGAAGCGACGGGAGCACCGCAGTTTTTCGTTCAGGTGGTGATCGAGGAAGGCAAGTTTACCGATCGCTTTCTCGGCGGGCAACGTGCGACGGACCACATCTGGATTCGCGGCGACATACGAGCGGGCCGGAGCGAGGAGCAGAGAAAGAAGCTGATGCTCCAGATTGTGAAAGAGGTCGGCCAGATTGCGGGCGTTGCCGAAGATTTGATCTGGGTCTATCTGTGCAACCTTGCGCCGGCGGACATGATTGAGTATGGGCACGTGCTTCCGGCTCCGGGCGCGGAACAGGCTTGGTTTGAAGGGTTGCCGCAAGCTCTGCGGGATTATCTGATTAGCCTGGGAACGGATGCCAAGAGCTTTGCGCTCTGAGGATTTAACGCCGATATTCCTTGCGTTACAGTTCTTCGATTGGGTTGCGATTGCTACACGGCATGCGCAACTTTCCGCTTAGGCCTTCGGCCATGACTGCGGGCAGGATGCGATAGAGGCGGGCGCGCAGGTCACGATAGCTTTGAATCCCAGCAAAAAGATCGCTCATGAGATCGCGCAGGCTGGAGGATTCAGCGGTGAGAGAGACCATGCGATCGAGGACGCTCTCGCCTAAAAACTGTCCTTTATAGAAGCGCTGGGAAACGCGCGAGGCCAGTTTCAACTCGGGGAGGATCTCTTCTTCGAGCAGCGCAGGATACTGATCGGGTTGTCCTGCCAGGAGCGCGTTGGCGCACAATTCGGCAGAGCGGAGTGCGTAGTAAAGACCTTCTCCGGTGATGGGATCGACCAGGCCGGCGCTATCGCCCAGCATCATCCAACCATCGCCAGCGACTTGAAGGTTGGCAAAAGTTTGTGGCCGAAACGATGGAAGGATGTGGGAATAGAAACGGGCGCCGTCGAGTTGGAATCCGTTATGTTCGAGCCAATCTTCCAGGACGCGGCGCAGTTCAGCAGTAGGAGCTTCGCCCATTTTACCGGCGATTCCGGCGGAAACATGATCGGGGCGGGGGAAGACCCAGATGTAGCCGGTGATTCCTTTGAGAAACTGGATCTGCAGCAGGGAAGTACGGCCGGGGATGAAATATCCGGCGGTGACCATCAAGTCGCGCGGTGAAAGCGGAGAAAGAAACTGCGAGCGGAAGGGATTGCGTGCACCCGCTGCGAGCAAGAGGTGAGACGCGAGGTATTCTCCATGAGGCGTGACGAGCTGCCATGCCTGACTGGGTCGTTCGATACGGGTGACGCGCTCTTGATGGATTTCGGCGCCGGCGTGGCGGGCGCGATCTAGGAGCAATCCATTGAGCGCGAGGCGGGAAAAGATCGCGACTGGGTGCTGCGTTTGGAATTGCACGCGGCGTCCGGAGGGGCTGATCAACTCGCAGTTTCTCGTCAGAGTGCTTTCGCTTTGGGCGTCGGTCAAGAACGGATATTGCTGGAGGGCTTTGTGGGTGACGCCGCCGCCGCAGGGTTTTTCCCAGGCCAGTTTTTCGTCGAAGAGAAGGACGTGGCGGCCGCCTGCCGACAGGAGGGCGGCGGCGAGGGCGCCAGCGGGACCGCCTCCGATAATAGCGATGGGATGTTGCGTGGTCATGCAAGGAAGCGAGCGGTGCCAGGGCCTAGGACGACTGGGCGTGGCGCGCTTTCACACGCCGATGCTTTCATACGCAGATCCCGCGCTCCGGTTATTGCAACGTGGTGGAGCTGGTCAGTCCCTGATAAACGAACAATCCCGCGATGATCAGGATCATGACTCCGGACAAAGCACCGAGTATTTTGACAATGGGAGTGATCCGGTTCATCTTGACCAGAACTTCCATTTGGTCTTTGTGCATCTGGGATTCAGTGTCGTTGAGAAAAATGGAATCATCCTCATGCATGGTGAGGGTGCTGCGGTAGATCAAAAGAATGATGAGGATTCCCGTCAAGATACCCCACGCAACCAGCAAACCAAACATAGGAGTCATAAGCCACCTCGGCGCTGAGATCGACCCAATTCCCCGATGGTTATATTTCGTGGCAGCGAAACCTCGTGGTATTCGCTGGCCTTCGGGTACGGGCCCCTACTACGGGATGATTATAGACCCGTTGGCAAGTAGGGGTGCGACTTGTTCCTGTCCCCAGGCATCTAAATGGTAGATGGGCAAGGCCCAGGTGCATCGATAGCGGTGAAAATGGGGCAGTGCCCAAAGATTCTGGCTGCTCCGGGAAAAGGTTTGCCGGGCTGGTTGCAACGTTTGTTATAATAAACAATCACAAGGAGACTAACCGATGGCGACGTCAACCTCACTTCCCGAGACCCAACCTCAGACACAGCCCCAGACGCAGCCAACGGTGGCCCCGGCGCTGACTCCGGCGGCGGTTGCCAAGGTCAAAGAGATCATGGCGTCGCAGACGCCGGTCCCGTCAGGACTGCGGTTGTCGGTGGTTGGCGGCGGCTGCTCCGGGTTTCAATACTCCATGGCCTTCGAGAACGGCGCGGGCATGATGGACAAAGTCTTTGATTATGAGGGCTTAAAGGTCTACGTGGATGCGACGTCGCTGATGTATCTGGGCGGAGCGCGCGTCGATTACATCGAGACGTTGGAAGGCGCCGGGTTCAAGTTCGAAAATCCGAACGTAAAGAGCACGTGCGGCTGCGGCTCGTCGTTTAATGTTTAAGGAGTGAGTTTCCCGGTTGCAGTGATGGTTAGTTCAAGCCCCGCGACATGCGGGGCTTAATTTTTTGGAGTTTCTTATCGAGCGGGAACGCGGAGATAGATCTGTGGGAGATCTATCTATTGTTGAGGTGTGGTCGGAGGCGGCGTGGGCGTCGGTTGGCTTTGTGCGCCGCTCGAGGTCGAGCCTAGTCCCGAGCTGATTGTTCCCGATGCGCCCGGCGCGCCCGTGCCTCCAGCCCCTTGCGGAGTCAGGCTGCCGGGGATTCCCGTGGGCAGACCGGGATTGATGGGGCCTTTGAGCAGTCCTCCAATATCGGCCTGCGGGATGTAGATGAAATACCAATCGTTGTAATGGTTCTTGTCGAAAAACACGCGGATAGTTTTTGCTTTGCTTTGGCTGCCAACGCCAAGGATCGGACCACCCCCGAAGGTCTGGCCGTTGGGGCCAGAACTGGAGCTCGAAGACGACGACCCGGACGAATTTGAGTTTCCTCCAGAATCAGCAGAAGACGCGGCGCCGGAAGATGAAGTTCCGGATGAGCTGCCGGAATCGCCAGTGGCGGGATTCTGCGAAGCCGAGTTTTGCGAACCAGAGTTTTGCGATGCGGCGGATGGCGACGCGTCCGTTGGCGAATTCAGGCCGCCGAGGCCACCTTGGGCGCCGCCGAACTGCGAACCACCGAAACTGCTCTGTCCGCCCAACACCGCGCCCAAACCGCCTTGTGCGCCGGGAGCGCCTTGTCCGGTTGGCTGCCCCAGGACTGGGCCGTTGTTCAGGGCGATGTCCTGCTGGTGGAGGAGTTTGAAGTCCTTTTCTTTGTGCGTGGCCGGGTCGATGCTCAGGGGATCGGTATAGCGCTTGCGCAGGAAGCGGACGTTGTTGGTGTTCTCCAGATCTTCGATGCGAGTGGGATAGCGGCCCAGCTTCCGGTAGTAATGCTGAATGGCGCGCATGTAGGCGGTGCCGCGATGCATCATTTCTTCTTCGCGGTCGCGGCGAATCTGCTGGGTAATATCGGGGAGCACGACGGCCAGGGCGAAGGTGATCATCGCCAGGGCCAACATGAGCGTGATCATCATGTAACCGCGCTGGGCGGTTTGTGATTTGCGATTTGTAGTTTGTGAGTCAGTCGATCGCAAAGCACGTCGCATTATCTCTCGCCTTCGAATTACAAAATTGGAAATTACAAAATTACAAAATCAAATCGCGCGAGTGGCGCCAGTCGCGAGCTATCCGGGAGATCCCTGGATCAGGGGCAGGCTTTGGCGGTGGTTGTTGAGCACGTCTTCGACGTCGACCGCGGTCGGAGAAATGTGCAGGACCTTGTAGCGGCGGTCGACGATATCACCCTCAGCGGCGATAAAGATGTCTTCACCCTGAGACAGGAAAACGCGCTTGGCGCCGCCGGGCGGATTTTCAAAGCCAAAGAACTTGAGGTTGATGGGCGGCGGAGGCGGAATGATCGGAAGCGGACGAGGGCCATTGGCGGCGTCCGTGACGCCGCGCCCGCGGGGCCTTTCGATTACGGCCACCGATCCGGCGACAAAGATGTTTCGTCCATTGCCCGCGTATTTGATTTCCTCGCTTTGGCTGAGGCGGCTTAAATCGAGCGTAGGATCGAGGCGAGGCTCGATGACGGGAACCATTTTTCCAGAAGCGGTGCGGTGCATGGCAGGCTTCGACGGCGATGCAGCGGTTTGCGCCGCCGTTGGCGACGGGGACGACGAAGCTGGCCATAATTCGTAAGCCAGCATGCCGACACCGATCGTGCCGAGGACGGCCAAGGCGATCAGTTGATTCCGATTTTCGGTTCCCAGTTTCACGCGTTATCTTCTGACCTTTGATTCAGTCCCACAATTGACCCAGTTTGAACCTTGACTCTGTTAAGCGCCGGAACGCAAATAGCTGTGGATCGTGATGCCCAGCTTGACCGGTCCAGCGGATTCGCCGGCGAGGTCGACGCCATCGACTTCAAAAAACATCTTCGAACGTTCCAGAGTATTGATGAAGCGCACCAGTTGCAGGTAGTCTCCGGAAAAACTGCCGTCGATTTCGACGGGAACGATGCCGGGGATTTCCTGTTCTTCCTGCTTGTAGTGGGCCGCCTGAATGCGAACTCCATTGGCCGAGGCCAGCTTTCCCAGTTCATTGGTCAGTACGGAATCCCTGGCGGCGAAACGGTCTTTGTAAAAGGCGCCGATCTGGTCTTTCGCCAGCGCGATTTTTTTGTCCATGCCGAGGAGCGGCTGCGCCTCACGTGTCTTCTTGACCAGTTCGACTCGGAGTTCGGTGATTTGCGTTCGGCGCGAGTCGGCCGAGCCCACGAGCGGCGAGAATAGAACGCCAGCGGCGACGACATCCGCGACCAGCATGGCGCCGATCGCGATCTTCAGCTTGCGGCGGGATTTTCCCAGGTCGGGCATTATTTGTCGCTCCTGTCGGGCGCGTCGGGAATATAGATGGCGACCACCGCAGCCGTTACACAGGCTCCATTCTCCGAGCACGGGGCTTCCTGCAACAATTGCGCTCCCTGGAAATGCCTGGAACCTTCCATCTGGTGGACCAGGTCGACCGCGGCGGCGCGTGTATCGGCCACCACTTTCATTTCCAACTCCATCTGGTTCTGCTCATTCAATTCCGGACGCAGCGAAACCACGTGCAGGTTCGCGGGCATGACTTTTTCCAGGTCCTCAAATACGCGGGTCCAGGAGAAAGACTTGCGCTGAATCAGTCCGTTAACAAACTGCGACTGGTCGCGCGTGCTGCGGTTGGCGGCCATATCGAGGAAGGCCTGCGCCTGGGCGCGCTCGCTATCGCGCTCCGCGATCTGGTGTTGCAGGCGGGCGATTTCGTGGCGGTCCCGGCCGGCTTTAGCCCAGTCGTTGACGGCCAGGCCAATGAGAAACAGGGTGAGAATTGCGAGCAAACCGACACCCAATCCCCAGCGCGCCCAGAATTCACGGGCATCTTCGTAGGGCCGGGTCGCGAGATTGATGTCGAGACGCATAGTTGAGAATTCTTTTGGCTACTATCTTTGTTGTTGCCGCTACCAGCTCTTAAGCTTCATAGCTAATAGCCAGAAGCCATTTACGAAATTAGCGCTCCTACTACACCGGCCATGCGCCAGCGGGGAACAGTCCCGGTGGTAGAGCCGATCTGCGAGTTGGTTACCAGCTCCTCGACTACGGCGCCGGAGATACTTTTGAGCGCGGTGGCTGCGATACCGGCTTCCGGCAGGCCGGCTATGTATACGCGCTCGATGTTCAAGTTGTAAGTATCCTGAAAAAACACTACCGAAGGATAAATCTCCTCGGACAGCTGGTCACCGGTAATGGTCACACCGCGGACGTTTTCGAGCGTCCGGGAGAGGAGCAACTGCTCCTGATCGAGAATGGCGATGCTGATGGTGCGGGCATCGACTTTAACGACCAGGGTCGGTTTTTCGGCATCGGCGGCTCCGATGGCCGAAAGCATCGAGGGCATCAGGACTCCGGGATTGTAGCCGGCGTCGCGAAAGGCCGATTCGTATTCTTCGAGCACCGTTTTCAGAACGACGGCCGCTACGGCCTGCACACCTTTGCGCGTGGTCTGCGCGTGGTAGGAGACGTGGGCATCAGCAGGATCGAAAGGCAGCGACTTTTTTAGGCGGAAGCGGACCACGGCTTCAGCCTCGTCGCGCTTTGGCGGGAGGGTTTCGAAGTCGAGGAGCACGACACGGACGGCGGTATCGGGCAGAATCGCGATTACGTCGCGCGAGCGGGAGCCAAGGCTGCCGAGCGCGCTTTCAATGGCCTGACGAACAGCGGCTCCGTCGCGCAGATTTGCTTCCATCAAATCGGGGACAACAGTGCCGGGCGCGAGTTCGCGCGCTGAGGCCACTTCGACCATGCGGCCGGCATCGGACGCGCGCCCCGCAAGGACGCGGTCGGCTGCGATTTCGCAGGCTAGCGGCGGGCGGCGAGAGTGTTTGGCGGTGGAGGCCATACTTACTTAAACGGTGTACCTCAGCGGCTCAAGCCGCAGTTGAATCGAATCCAATGCCTTAGTTTGATGATAGCCCTTACTTTCGTGGCCAGAGTAGTTACCTCGGGGATGCCGGGATTGGACAGCCGGGCATGCGGACGGTAACCAGTGACCAGGCGCGGTTCAGCGCATGGTCTCGATAAACGTGACTTTGTTGATCTCCTTCAGAGTGGTGAATCCGCCGCGCACTTTGTCGAGGGCAGATTCGCGGAGGAATCGCATACCGTCTTCGCGGGCGACTTTCTTGATTTCTGAGGTTGATTTCCGCTCCAGAATCATTTCGCGGATGCGGTCGGTCAAATCCAGAAGCTCATGGATGGCCGTCCGACCCTTGAATCCCGTGCCGGCGCACTCGATGCAGCCCTGGCCTTCGTACAAGGCAACCCGCGACCACTGCGCCGGGTCGAGGCCGCTTGCTTCGAGCATTTCATCGGGATAATGCACAGCGGTGCGGCAGGAATCGCAGATGACGCGCACCAGTCGCTGCGCCAGAATGCAGTTCATGGCCGAGACAAAGTTGTAAGGCTCGACGCCCATGTTGAGGAAGCGTCCGAGGACGTCGACGACGTTATTGGCGTGGACGGTGGTGAAGACGAGGTGCCCGGTGAGCGCGGATTGGATGGCGATCTGAGCGGTTTCGTTGTCGCGAATTTCGCCGACCATGATCTTGTCCGGGTCGTGGCGCAAAATCGAGCGCAATCCGCGGGCGAAGGTCAGCCCCTTTTTCTCGTTGACGGGAATTTGGGTGATGCCGTGGAGTTGATACTCGACCGGATCTTCAATGGTGATGATCTTGTCTTCGTCGGTCTTGATTTCGTTGATGGCGGCATAAAGCGTGGTAGTTTTGCCGCTGCCGGTCGGTCCGGTGACCAGCACCATGCCGTAGGGTTCTTTGATGTAGCGGCGAAAACGGCGGAGGTCGTCGGGGTCGAAGCCGACTACTTCGAGCGTGAGCTTTTTGAACTTCTCGCTCATCGACTCTTTATCGAGCACGCGGAGCACGGCGTCTTCGCCGTGGATCGACGGCATGATGGAGACACGGAAATCGATAGCGCGGCCGTTGTACTTGACGCGAAAACGGCCGTCCTGGGGCACGCGGCGTTCGGAAATGTCGAGCTCGCTCATGACCTTGATGCGCGAGATGATGGTCGAGTGGTGTTCCTTGCCGATGGGCGCCATGGCATTGGTGAGCACGCCGTCAATACGAAACTTGATGTACACCGAATCGTCGCGCGTTTCGATGTGGATGTCGCTTGCCCGCCGCTGCAGTGCCGTGAAAATGGTGGTGTCGACCAGGCGGATGATGGGGCTCATGTCCTGGCCCGCGGTCGCGGTCAACTTGTCGATGGAGATGGTTTCGTCGTTGCCGGCTTCGTCTTCGCGGATGACGTCGAGGGTGAATCCTTCACTCGCGTCTTCGAGCACGCGCTTGGACTGCTCGGTCTTCTTGAGGATGTCGGAGATCTGCTTGAGCGTGGAAACTTTGGTGACGATGCGCTTGCCGAGCAGCAGGCTGATCTCGTCGATCATCATCAGTTGGCTGGGATCGGCGATGGCGATGGCCAGGCGTCCGTCTTCGGTTTCGTCGAGCGGGACGAAGTTGTAGCGGAACATCAGGTGCACGGGGATCTTTTCAAACAGATCGTGGTGCAGCTGAAAATCGCTGAGATCGATGAATTCGCAGCGGTAGCGGCGGGCGATATCGCGCGCGCGTTCCAGTTCGTCGGGAATCGATGCCGGTTCCGGCGCCAGCTTCCCACCGTTGCTGCCGCCTACCAGGACTGTTTTCTTATCGGCCATTGCCATTCCAGTTTACAACCCTTCTTCCAATGAACATCCGTAGTGAACATCCGTTAGTGAACATTCGCGCCCAAGGTAAAGATCGGCATATACAGAGAAATCAATATTCCGCCGACAAACACGGCCATGACGATCAGGATCATGGGCTCAATCAGAGCCATGGCCGCACCGAGAGCGGTTTGCACATCTTCTTCGTAAAATTCGGCCACCGAACTGAGCATGGCGGGCAGAGCGCCGGTCGACTCTCCGACTTCGAGCATTTCGACGGCGAGGTCGGGAAACAGCTTTTGCGTTTCGAGGGCGTGAGCCAGGCTTTGTCCTTCTTTGACGCGCTCGGCGGCGGCGTTGACGCCGTTCAGCATCTGGCGGCTACTCAGAGATTCGGCGGCTGTTTCCATGGCGGGAACCAGGGGCAATCCGCCCTGCAGAAGGGTGGCGAGAATACGCGAAAAATTTGCCACCTGATATTTCAGGCGAATTTCACCGAGCAACGGTAGTGAGAGCAGAAAGCGGTCAATGCGTTCAGCGCCGCGATCGCTTTGTTTCCAGCGCCAGAGCAAGAAGCCGCCTACGCCCAAAACCAAGGCCACAATCCAACCGTATTTTTGCGCGTTCAGACCAAACGAAAGCATGAACACGGTGATGGCCGGTAGCTGCGCTCCGAGGCTGTTAAAAAGATCGGCAAACTTGGGCACGACGTAGGTGATGAGGAAAATCAACATCACCGTGACCACCGAAACCAGCAGCGCGGGATAGACCATCGAAACCAGGAGTTTCTTGCGGAAAGTCTGCACCATCCTCTGATAGGTGATGTAGCGGCTGAGGACTTCTTCCATGTTGCCGCTCTTTTCACCGGCGAGCAGGGTGGTGGTGTACATCTTGGGGAAGACCTGCTGGGCGGCGAAAGAGTCGGAGAGCAACTCCCCGCTTTTGACCCGTTCGCGGACGTTCTCGAGCTGGTGGAGCAACGACTTGTCGCGTTGGCGCTTGATCAGGAGATCGAGCGAGGTGAGGATAGGGAGTCCGGCCTTGATCAGCGTGAGAAACTGCTGATTGAAGATCAAGAATGTCGATTGGCGCAGCTTGCCGCGGCGACTGCCTCCGGTGTTGAGGAAGGTGCGGGGCTTAATCCAGTAAACGAGGTAGCCTTGCTGGGTAAAACGGTCGTGAACCTCGGCCTCGGAATAGCCGTGCTCAAGCTGCTGCCGCAGATGGCCCTGCTCGTCGGCGACTTTGACCAGGAATTGTGCCATGCGCTATCTTGTGCTGGTTTCAAGCTAAGTGTAACATTCTGTTGCCAAAGCCCTTACCTCAACCTGCCCATCTGGGTGGTACGTAAGTAACGACGATGATCGGCAAATTATCCTAAGGCCCGAGTTCGCCTTCCACAGTTTCGACTCCTGGGGGAGGGGTGAACTGGAACCTGGTGTCGCTCATCTCGACGTTCTCTTTCCATCCCGCAAAACGGAACTCGGTGGTCGCGCCATCCGCGTCGATCAGTAAGATGCGGGTGATCTGGTGCAGGGGCGTGATCTCCAGCTGAACCTCGCTTACCTGACCAACTGCGTTCCGCGGAATCCCGCGCAACAAGGTATCGCCCGGTTGCCACGGTGATTGATCCAAAACCTTAGAAAGACCTTTTAACTCACTCTCCAGCTTGGTCTTGCCGAGCAGAAATGCCAAGGGAGACCGTAAGTCATCCAGCTTGCGGAGAGTCGTTTTCCGGAGCTGCTTTTCCGCCGGCAAGTAAACCACACAAGCTCGCCGTCGCTGACAAACAGCTTCTCTTTGGGAGAACGGTACTCCCAGCGCATCTTGCGCGGCTTTTTCAACCATAATGTGCCCGATTCGACACGATCGGGGCCATCCCCGCGATAGGTCTCGGTAAAGTCGGATTCGAGGCTGCGGAGATGGTTGTAGTGGTCGTCGACGGCGTGGGCGAGTTGGTGGATGTCGGGCGGGGGGGTGGTCTGGGCTGGCGCGGTGGCGGCGAGAGATATTCCCGCGAGCAACCATCCAAGAATTGTGTGGCGATGCAACGGAAGTTTTCCCCTTCTCAATTTTACTTCGTGAAGTTGTCGGATGGGATTAATTAGGCACGAATGTCTGGCGCGGCGATACGGCCCGAAATGCGTTTAGGTGAGTTCCGTTTTACTGGAACTGTAAAGCGAGTAGGATTCTGTCCCACCCAGCCTGGTTAGTTGCGCGGTTCCGGCCAGAACGTGCTCCAGCAGCGGATTGTGGTAGAGAACATACGCCGGTCGGGGATTGGCGGCCAGGCTGCGGTCCAGGTTGGCGAGCATCTGCCGCAAACCCGATTCGGGCAGGGGATTGAATAAATAGAGTACGAGGGGTTCGGCGGGAAAAGGGAAAGTGGTTGCGTTTCCGCAGACGGATTCCAGGGCAAAGCATTTCTGCGATTCGCTCTGGTAGAGGCGCAGATTTTCTTGCGCGACCTGGTGGAGTTCGGGCAGAAGTTCAACGCCAATGATTTTCTGAAATGGATATTCCGAAGCCATGAGCAAGGTTCGGCCTTTGCCAGAGCCGATATCGATGAAAGTGAATTTGTCGAACTGGATGGGCAGAGCGGACATCATTTCGCGAAACAGAGCGGGATCGGTGGGCTGGTAGGGCGAGTGGAAGGTGCCGAGCAGGCGTTCGCGCCAGCCCAGGGTTCCGCTGGTAGTGTTGACGCGGTGCTCCCAGTCGTACTCCATGTCGCCGTAGCGCTGGCGGCGGCGTTCGGGCGTGGAGTCGCGGAGGAAGCTCCAGAGATTTCGGAAGAGCAGGGCTGTAGCGCTGACGATGCCGCGTTCTTGGATCTGGTCGCGCCACCAGGTTCGGAGAAATTTCAGCATTTAGCAATTGGCAATTAGCACTTAGCGAAAAACGCACCAATTCCTGAATGCTAAATGCTAATTGCTGAGTGCGCGTCTATTTCAAATCCGGTTGCGGTTCGTGAGGGGGTTGGGGTGGTTCGGCTCCGGGCGGAAGGCC
>Ga0182015_10003268_pt1 | contig 18363 bp, 20 predicted proteins | sample 712P3MmetaG_FD_120478 | JGI IMG/M metagenome (GOLD analysis project Ga0182015, IMG submission 120478) | Permafrost microbial communities from Stordalen Mire, Sweden - 712P3M metaG | ecosystem: Environmental > Terrestrial > Soil > Wetlands > Permafrost | place: Sweden: Stordalen | collected...
AGCCGATGCCGACGGTCTGTCGTCCGGGCTCGATGACGGCCACGACGCGCTCTTGTCCTCGGGGATAGGGCGCGCCGGTGTACTTCGTGGCCAGCTGGCCGAATCAGCCCACCCCGAGCTGCGCTGCGACATAGTCCAGCACACCAGCGGCACATCCAGCGGATCGCCCAGGAACGCCCCCCACATGACGAACCGTGACCAGCTGCAGCGCGAACCCCAGCCGGTTGTGGTCACCACGCCGCTTCGCGACAAGATCCCGGTCCGCGTCGTCGAGGAAGAAGAACCGCTCCAGCACCGCCTGATCTGGAGGCCCCGCCGCGTACCGGCCATACGTCGCGAGTTGCTCATCCGTCAGGAATCTGGCCGGCACGAGCGATCAACGTACGGCACATTCACCCGCTAGCGCCGGATTTCCGGCCGTTGGTCCTCACGGGCCGGTAAGCCGGGCGGCCGTGTCGATCGCGTCCCGGTAGCCGACCGCCAGCCCTTCGAGCTGGCCGGCCGCCGCGCGGAGCCGGTACAGCACGTCGGCCAGCCCGGCACGGGTGTCGGGCGGGCCGAGGCGTACGCGACCACGGCCGCCTCCGCCTCGGCCCGGGCCAGCTGCGCGGCGCGGTCCCGCTCGGCGCCGGCCTGGCGGACACGCTCCCGGTAGTCGGACTGGCGGCAGTTGCTGCCGCAGTACCGGCCCGGCCGCCCGGTGGCCGGGCGCTCGACTAACCGCCCGCACGGCAGCCACGCGCACCGCTGCAAGTCTTCCGCTGCCATAACGCATCTGCCTTTCGTGACATACACCGCGGCGCCAGATCTGGATCCGGACGCGTTACGGAACTCCGGTCAGCGTAGGACCGGCGCACCCGCGTGGCGCCCCTCTATCTCATACATGGAGGGGCCACAGTTACGTAACGCGGATCCGGGCAGATCGAGCGCGGCCACGGCGCATAACGAAACCCCGCCACGGCCCGGATGACGCCCGGGGTTAGCGGTTCTTACGGTCCCTCCCGGCGCGGGCCTCGGCGAGCGCGGTATCCCGCTGGTTCTCGGCTTCGCGGCGGGCCGTTTCTGCGGTTTCGGCCTGCCCGCGGGCGATGTCGCGTTCGGCAGCGGCCCGTTCAGCCTGCGCGGTGGCGGCGTCGCGTTCGCGGCGCTGCCCGGCCAGCTCCTCGCGGGCCCGGGTGAGATCCTCGGCGAGGCGGTCCCGGTCTCGCTCAGCGGCGCGTGCGGTCTCGGCAGCGTCGCGGGCGCGCTCGCGTGCGATGTCCCGCTCGGCGAGCGCGTTGTCGCGGGCGCGTTCGGCGGCGTCGCGTTCAGCGGCGTCGCGCTCAGCCTGCGCTGTGGCGGCGTCGCGTTCAGCGGTGGCGCGGGTGGCGTCGGCGACGGCCTGGCGGTGGGCGGCCTCAGCAGCCTCAGCACGTGCCTCCGCCGCGGCGCGGGCCGTCTCGGCGGCCTCGCGCTGCGCTTCGGCGCGGGCGGCGTCCTGGCGGGCGGCGTCCCGGTCGGCGAGCGCGCCGGCCCGGTCGGCGTCAGCCCGCTCGGCGGCGCGGGCCGCGGTGTCCCGCTCGGCGAGCGCCGTGTCCCGCGCGGTCTCGGCCTGCCGGGCTTGCCCGCGGGCCTCCTCGGCGGCTGTGTCTGCTGCGTCGGCCCGGCTGGCGGCGGCCTGCTCTGCCTGCCGGGCCTGCTCGGCGTCGGCGCGAGCGGCGTCGCGTTCGGTGTCGGCAGCGGCAGTCGCCGCGCGGGCCTGCTCGGCGTCGGCAGCCGCGGCATCCCGGCCGGCGGCGGCGCGGGCCACCTCCTCGGCGGCGGTCCGCTGGATCGTGTCCATCTCGGCGCGGGCGGCCGCGACCTCAGCCGCAGCGGTGGCCGCGCCGCGGCTGAGGGCTGACTGCACCCCGGCCGGGGTCAGCTCGGTGGCCAGCCCGTCGGCGAGCCGACCGACGAACGCCTCCAGCCGGTCCACCAGCTCCTCGGTCGCGGCGACGTCGCCGCCGATGCCGCCGGCGGCGCGGCGCGCGGCGCGCGCCCGCTTCGCCTGGTCCTGGCAGTCACGGTCGGTGCAGTACGAGCGCTTGCGGCCGGCGCCCGGGGTCTGCGGCACCGGGCGGCCGCACCAGTGGCACGGCAGCGTCACAGCGCCCGGCGCGCCGGGCGAGGCGGTTTCATCGGTCTGAGTCATGCTCACGATCCTAACCTAAAAGTAAATTTCCGTAAACAGAAATCTACTTTTAGGAGTAAGAGTCGGCCACGCCCCGGTGATTCGACAGGGGCCCCCCGTCAGAGTGAACCGCGCTGGCGGTCCTGGCGTGCTTGCAGGCTCTTTCCGTGGCCGCGCGGTCCCGGGGAGCCGCGGTAGCCGGGCCTCGGCGGCCTGCGGCTCGCTGGCCGGATGAGCCTGGGCGGGTGCCGGGCGGGGGGACATGACGGCGCCCGGAGCATCACCGGCCAGGCTCTGTGGCGTGAGGGCCGCCAGGACTTCCGCAGCGGCCAGCGATCCGCTGGCGAGCGGCGGCAGGTCGGCGCCCGCCAGCGCGGACACTGCCTGCCCGTTGGTCAGGTGGTCCAGGTAGCGCGCGGTGACGGCCACGCTTGAGTGCCCGAGGAGCTTGCTGATTACGGTGACCGGCGTCCCCGCGGCTTCGAGCTCGACGGCGAACGTGTGCCGCAGCCCGTGCGGGTGCACCCGCTTGCCGACACCGGCCTTGGCGCCGAGGCGGCGCAGCAGGCCGCGCACGTAGTCATCGGACAGCGGGCCGCCGGCCAGGGTGCAGAACAGCCTGCCGGGGCCGGTGCGCAGCGCCTTGCGGGTGTCCATCCACCGCGCGAGCGCGTCATCGGCGGACGGGTGGAACCCGCGGGTCTGCGCGCGCCCGCTCTTGGTGTCCAGGAGCCGGATCGAGTGCCTGGCCATGTCGACGTCGGACGGCCGCACCGCCAGGACCTCGGAAACCCGCAGCCCGCTGCGGTAGAGCAGGGTCACCAGGGCCCTGTTCCGGATGCCGGTCGGCGCCCGGCCCGAGCACATCCCGATGATCGCGCCGACCTCGGCCGGGGTCAGCGGCTCCGCGGGGTACTTCCGTCCCTTATTCGGCGCCGGGTGACCCGCCCGCTGCCCAAACTGGCGTCCGGTACGGCTTTCATCCATAAGCCGTACTGTATAGCGCCCGATCCGGGACCGGCCAGCACCCCGGAGCAAAAGCCGTACCGGATCGGCAGCGGGCAGGCCGTCACCGCCTGCCCTTCCTGGCCGCCTCAGCCGCAGCCGCCGTCGCCACCACCCCCACCGTCACCGCCGTCGCCGCCACCCGCCCCGTTCTTGTCGTCGCCACCGCCACCGCCACCGCCACCGTCGTCGGCCGGGACCCCTCGGCGCACTGCGGGACCTGGACGTCGATGAGCGGGCTGCGGCAGGCCAGGGAAGGCTCACCGCCGTCTGTCAGGACATTGATGGTGATCTCCTGGCGCGGCCGCACCGCCGGCGGTGTTCGGCCTTCCATGCGTTCGGCGAACACGGGCGCCGCTCATGCAGAATCGGTCGTTTCCGAGACGCACGCTGCGGCCATTACGCCGTGGTCCGGGCCTGGGCCGCGGACGGCGGCCCGGCCGTGTTCTGGGCCGGCGGGGTGTCGGCACGGTGGGCTACCGTCGGGGGATGCCTACGAGCAGGCGCCGGCCGGCCGCGGCCCGTAAGATCGCCGCCAGCCGCCGGTCCCGGCAGGGCCAGCCATCCAAAGTCCTGGGGTTCACCGAGGCGCCGTGGACGACCTGGCAGCGTGTCCTCGATGACCCCACCGCGCCCGCCGGCGCGCTCGCCGTCATCGAGGACACGCCGTTCCGGCTCGGCTATGAATCTGAGCCGGGCGCCACCGTGACTCTCGCCCAGCTCTGCGAGGACGCCGGCACAAGCATCACGGAACTCATTTCCGCTCAGCAGTGGACCGCCGATCAGGGCTTCCTCCGCTGGGATCCCGGCAGCCGCACAGCGATCCTGTGCGTCCCTGCCTGACTCCCCCCGGGTCCTCGGCGTCCTCCTGCGCTGGCGCAGCCGTATCCGTTCCTGGCCGTTTCTCGGCTCCTTCGCCACGGCGCGTTACGATATTGACCATGGACGGACGCGCCATGGTGCCTTCGGCTGCCGCCGCGGCTCCTGGCGACCGCGGGCGGAATCCCTGGCGGGCAGGGCGGCACGTGGTGACAGTGTCCCGGCTGGCGGACCTGCAGGGCCCGACGCACGGCGTTGTGGAGCTGCCGCACCGGATCGTCTGGCAGGCGAACCGCAAGGTCGACCTGGATCACCCTGCCCTGCTGCTGTGGGCATATGAGGCCGTCCTGCGCGAGGCAGTCAGCATTGAGGAGTTGCAGCGCTGGCTTGACGGTCCCACGCTGGTGCGGGTCTGGCCGCAGCTGCACCTGCCTGCGTCCGTGCGGGAAGCCTGGCTGCGGCAGCACCCCGAGCTCGGGCGGGCCGCCGCCTGACTTCTGGCGATGCTTTGCCGGGCTCAGCGGGGCCAGTCCGAGAAGGCCTTCCGGACCTGCCGGATCCGGGCCGGGCTGAGGCCGTACTGGAGGCGGAACACGTCGTCGTCCAGCTGGTCGAGGCGTTGCATCGCATCGGCGAACTCGTCGTCGACCAGGTCCGGGTCGGCCCTGCGGGCCAGCTCCAGCAGCCGCTGGCGGTCGTAGCGGCGCAGGGCGGCCGCCACGTCGAGGTAATCTCGCACCTCAGACCTCGTGGCCAGCGCCGAGACCTTCTGCCCGAGCAGCTCGTCCAGGTGCAGGACTGGGCCGATCTCCATCATCACCGGCGAGCACCTGCGGTCGAACCGGACGAGCTGGAGCCGCACGAGTTCCCCGCCGCGCGACACCTCGTACTCGGCCATGTCCCGCTCGAATCCCTCGATCACCTCCGCCAGGTCACTGGCCCCGGCGACTTCCTCAACGGCGAATCCCGCCTGGGTGAGCGCGGCCGCCACGAGCCCGGCCGCGGCTTGCACCGCGCCGTCCCCCGCCGCGAACAGGTCGATGTCCTCAGTCAGCCGGGAGATGATGCCGTAAGCGGCCAGCCCGTTACCGCCGGCCAGCGCGAATCCGTGCTCCTGGGCGGCTGCCAGCGCTATCCGCGCGACTTCGGCCTGGAACTGGTTGCCTAGCGCCATCCCAGCGCCTCCTTCTAGTTCGGTAAACGGGTCTATTCGCGGCTGCCGGCAGGCATGGGGCCGGCGGCCCCGGCCCCCGTTTTACGGGCCGGGGGCCGCCGCGTCGCGGGCCTGAGAGTGCCAGGCGGCGATGATCGCCTGGCGCTCCGCTGGGTCGCGCAGGTGCTGGCGGACCAGGCGGAAGAACTCCAGCCCGCTGGCCGGGCCCGGCGCTGGCGCTCCCGCGGCCCCGCCGACTGGGGCGGCCTGGCGCCGGGCCGCCTGCCGGTCCGCGGTGGCCTTGCCGAGCCGGGCCCGGGCGAGGGCGGCGGCCGCCGCGGGGCTCGCCGCGGCCAGGCTCGCGCGGGCGGCATCGGCAAGCCCGGCCGCGAGGTCCACGGCCGCCTGCTGGACGGCCTGGCGGCCGCGCCGGCGGGCGTCCTGCTCCGCCCGCCGGGCCCGGTCGGCCTCGGCGGCGAGCTGGGACGGTGTGGGCCGCAGCGTACCGTCCGGGGCCAGCCAGCAAGCCAGCCGGGACCGTGCCCACCCCGCCGGGTCGCGGACGGCGTCGGTGTGGATGTGGCGGGGGCCATCGGGGAGGTGGCTGAGCGCGTGCAGGAAATCGTCGGGTGTCCTGCCAGCGGCGAACCAGGGCTGGGCCAGGTGCCGGACATGACGGTCGGACAGCTGGGCCAGCTCACGGGAATGATCTTGGATGGCCCGGGCCGCCGCCATAGCCTCGCTGCCGGTTTTGGGGCAGGTGGCCAGGCTGGCCGAGTCGCCGCGCGGCAGCATGGGCTGTCCGCCCGCAGGGCGGGCCTTTCTGTTCTTGACCTGGGGTTTCTCGCGCGCGCGTAGGGATCTACCTATTACAAAAAAACAGAACCTTGATAGGTCCGCAAATTCGCGTTGACCTGCACCGCAGCGAGAGGGCATCCATGATCGTTCCCGGGGGACGGTGCACACGTAGATCGCCGCCAGGTTGCCCTCCCCGCCGTGCAGGACCCCAGGGCGGCAGTCAGCCGTGACGCCCGGGGAAACCAGGCCTAGCAGGCCCGCCGACTGGCACCAGGCGACAACGCGGGCCACCGTGTCAGAGGACAGGCGCCCGGCGCAGCCGCAGCAGCCCTCACAGTGCTCCCGCGTTCCCTGGCAGCCGCCCCGGTGCGGGCCCCTGAGCAGGTCATGGCCCGGCCGGGCGGTCCCGTCGCCCCAGTCCATGCACAGCGCCAGGCGGCCGAAGACGGCCGCGTAATGCGCTTTCCGGTTGGCGTACCAGGACTGCGCCTCGATCAGGCCCAGCCCGGTCCGCAGGTACTCACGCTGCCTGCGGCACAGCCGCGTGCCCGGCCGGATCGCACCGTAAATCTCCGCCTTGCCAGGCGCGGCCGCACGCTGCGGCACGCAAGGACCGCGCCTGCGGTTCCTGACCGCAGCGGCGGTTCGCGTGAGACCGGTATCACCCTGGGTAAGCCCGGACACGACATCCGGGCATGCTGGGCTAACCGGCGGGCGGGCAGGTATCCTCGCCTCCAGGTATCCATGGCCTCCTGGCAAGAGGCACGCCAGAGGCCGCCCTTGCGGGCGGTGTGTTTTGCTCGATCTCGCCGCTTCCCGGCACAGGTAGTGGGGTGAGATCACTTAGCTCGGCGCCCCGGTAGAAATGCCGGGGCGTTCGCGCGTCTAGCGCGTCTTTATAGAGGCGTTCGGGGGACCTCCTAAAAGGGGCGTGAGCGGGCGTCAGGCGCTGATCGGCAGTGGCTCCTGACCTGGGGCGGCTGCCGGGAACAGCCCGGCCGACTGAGCGCGGCTCACAACGTCGACGACGTAGTCGTTGACGTTGTCGTAGCCCGCCTCCGTGGCGGCCTCTTCGAGTGCCTCGTTCAGATCTGCCGGGAAGCGGATCGTCCGGGCATACCGCAGGCCTTTCGATGGCCGTCCGGGCTTGCCTGGGCTCCTCCGCCGGCCTACGCGCTCGTGCTCGCTCATGGCTGACAGTCGTACCGGATTCCGATTCCGAAACCAAGAACCCCGGGCTACACGGCGTGTCGCGCCTGTAACCCGGGGTCCCGGTCATCGCGTTACTGTTCTCCCGTCCCCGTGGCCTCGATGACGGCGGTCTACGACACGCACCCCAACGGTCAGCGTGGTCCGAGCAAGCGGCCCCGCATCCGCGGCACTGGTTCCCGGCCGTATCGCTGCATAACCCCTAAGACGGGCCCTGCCGCAGCCATCTTTACCGCGGTAAAGATGGCTGGAGGGACTGAGCGCGCCCCCCCTTTTTTTCGTGTCCTCGCAGGTGATCAGCGCTCTCGTCTGCGATGATGCTGAGTGCCCGAAGTACCGCTAACCACGGGAAGCAAACGGAGCAGTCATGCAGTCCAGCGTGCTTGTTGTCTCTACCGACCCCCAGGGATCCGCCGTCTGGTGGGCAGACCGCGTCGGCGAGGGACTTCCCTTCGATTTCGACCAGGCCCACCACAACCTGCCCGGCATCGCCGACCTGAAGAACCTCGGCGCGCAGATCCACGTCGTCGCCAACCAGAAAGGCGGCGTCGGTAAAACCACCGTCACCGTGAACCTCGCCGCTGTCGTGAATGACACCCTCGGCGATGGGGCGGCGGGGTACCGGCATGTCTTCGTGGACACCCCCGGCAGCCTGGAGGACAGGCACATCCTGGCCGCCTGCCTCGATGTGGCTCACGACGTGATCGTGCCCATCCCCCCCGAGGGCCTCGCGTTCGACGCGACGGCCCGCACGGTCACCAAGGTCCTCGAGCCGCGCGGCCTGCCGTACAAGGTGGTCGTCAATGCCTGGGACCCGCGGGACGGCCACGCGGACCTGGAAGAAACCGAGGCGTACATCGACGCGAAAGGCTGGCCCCGGGCCCGGACCGTCATCCGCCGCTACAAAGTCCACACGCGCGCCTCAGTCCAGGGGATGGTCGTCACCCAGTACCCCAAGAACCGCGTATCGATGGAAGCCCGCGAGGATTTCTTCCGCCTGGCCCTCGAACTGGGCTACGGGGGTGCGTGATGGGGAAGCGGGTCAGCCTCTCATCGCTCGCTGACGCCCCGACCGAGGACGTCCCCGGCCACAGCACAGCCACTCTCATCCGGCTGCGCCCCGCGCAGATCGCAGCGACCCCGCTCAACCCGCGGGCTAACTACGGCACTGACGAGGAGCTGGCCGAGCTCGGCGAGAGCATGCGCGTCCGCCAGCTCCAGCCCGTGGTCGCGGTCAGCCGCGCCCGGTACCTCACCCTGTGGCCAGACCATGAGGACCATGCCGGCGCCGCGGACTACGTCCTTGCCAACGGCGAACGGCGCTACCGGGCCGCGGTGCACGTCGGCCTCGAACGCCTCGACGTGATCGTCCGCGAGGAGATCGCCGACTCCCGCGCCGCGTTCCTCGACGCGCTGCTGTCCGAGAACATCGACCGGAAGAACTTCGACCCGATCGAGGAGGCCCTCGCTGTCGAGGCGATGGTGCACGAATGCGGGACAGCCAACGCGGCCGCCACGCGTTTCCGGCGGCACGAGACCTGGGTATCGCAGCGCCGCGCCCTGCTGAAACTCGCTCCCGGCATGCAGCAGCGCGTCCGGACCGGTGAGCTCCCAGTGCGCATCGCCCGGTCAGTGGCAGCCCTCCCCCACGATGAGCAGGAATCAGCCTGGCTACGGGCACGCGCTGAGCAAGCCCAGGAGACACAACAGCGCGCCCGCCAGCGCCAGCCGCGCAGCCCGCGCGGGGACACCCCAGCACCAGAGACAGGCAGACCGGCCCGGCAACCACCAGGTCCGGACGAAGCGGGAGATCCCCAGCCGGGGACGGGGCAGCGCGAAATCTTTACCGCGGTAAAGACGGACGGCGGAGCGGAAGGCCCTCCCAGCACGACCCCGGAGGAGGCACAGGCCAGGGCCGCGTCGGCGGCCATGCCCTGGGACTCACCGGCGGAGCTGGCACGACTCATCCGCGAACACGTCGCACCGGAGCACATCACAGCCCTGATCGACCTTCTCCACGAGGTGGCAGCGTGACCGCCCAGCCGGCCGGCCCCGAGCCCAGCCCCGACACCGGCGCCTATGAGGTGATTCATCTGGGCGACCAGGCCGCCGTGGTGGTGCCCCTGGCCGACTTCATGCGGCTGCGGGCACTGGAACGGCTCGCGTCCGCCGAGGAACTGGAAGACGCCGAAGACACCGCGGCGCTCCAGGACTGGAAAGCGCGCGAGGCGGCCGGCCAGACCTCGTACGTCCCCGCTGACGAGGTACGACGGAGACTGGGCCTGGCCCGGTCCGCCTGCGGATCGTCTACGAGGAGACGGCGATCGACCAGGCGGGCCGGATTTCTCGCTGATGATCCGGGAGGCCTCAGCGCGGTGCTGGACGCCATTGACCAGCTGGCCAGTGATCCTCGTCCCGCCGGGTCGTTCCCTTACGGGTCACCGGACCTGCGGCGGTTACGGGTCGGCCGGTACCGGGTGATGTACGAGATCAAAAGCGATGTGGTGTCGATCGGGCACATCGCACGGCGGACGCCGGACCGCTGACCTGCGGACGGCCAATCCGGGGGGGGATCTGAGTGCTTAGGCGCTCTCGCAGTGCATCAACTGTCTAAGAAGTCATTCTTGGGCCAAGTGACGTTTGTGCAGCTCCGTTGGATTCGTACAGCCTGTTTGAAGTGACCAACTGTTCCAAGACAGTCAGCACGCCCTACGCTGGGAGCCGTGGCAGCAACGAAGGTGTCCCGGGTGCCGTACCTGGAGATCGCAGCGGAGATCCGCGAGCAGATCCGGTCTGGGCGGCTGATGCCCGGCGACAAGCTCAGGTCGGTCAGATCGCTGGCCGCGGACTACTCCGTTGCGCCGGGAACCGTGGGTGCGGCGATGGAGGTCCTGCGCGGCGAGGGGCTGATCGACACCGTGCAGGGCAAGGGGTCCGTCGTTGCAGCCGTCCTCGGCGACGCTCAGCCCGATCAGGCCGTGGCCAAGCTCAGTGCCGAGGTCGCCGAGTTGCGGGAAATGGTGCGGGCTCACGACGTCATGCTCAGGGATCTGTACGCATCCGGAGCGGATGATCCGGATGCGTTCCGCTCTCTCCCGGTGATTCCGCCGGAATAGCTTCCCGCCCGGATGGATCCGGGCATGCGCTAGCGTCGGGCTCCGGCCGGCCGGAGCGCGTGGCCCGGGCGCGCGCGGGCCGACCGGCCCGAGGTGGCCCCGGGCGGCGGCCCGCGAGTGGCCCGGGCGGACCAGCCCGGCGGATCCCCGGATTGAGGGTAATCCGTTCCGCGGAATGGCCCGGAACGTTCCGGCCGGATCACCGGATGCGGAGCCGGTGGCGGGGCCGGCCCGGGCGGAGCAGAGCGGGCCAGGACCGGGGTCCCCGGCATGCGGCCCGGGACCGACCTTCGGGCCGCATGCCCGGGACCGCGGCCGCCGCGGCGTAACCCGCTGGCCTGCTACGGGCTGGGTCCCCGCGGGCGGCGCGGCGCCGGCCGCGGCGGCTGGGCTGGCCGTGCGCCGGGCTGGGGCGGCGGGGGGCGGGTGACCGGCCCGGCGGGGAAGCTCTCGGCCGCCAGCCGGGAGGCGGCCGGGCCGCGGCCGGGGGGGCGGCGGTCCCGCGGGTCCTGGCGGCGTGGCGGCAGCGCGGAGCTGGCGGGCCGCAGCGAGCGCGGCGGATGCCTGGGCGGCGTGTTGCTGTGCGGCGCGCAGCTCGCCGACCGCCTCGGCCAGCGCCACCAGCCGCACCACGAGCGCGATGTGCGCGAGCGGCCGGTCCCGCGACGCGTACGCGACCGCCGACAGCAGCCGGGCGGCCGACCGGAGCTGGTTCCCGGCCGGCGACGGCGGCGGCAGGCGTCCCCACGGCTGGCGGGCGGCCCGGTCGTAGGCGTCCGCGGCCTGCCGCAGGGCGGGGCTGCCGAGCACGGCCGACGCGGCCCGCAGCATGTCGGCCGCGGCCCAGGCGATATCGCTGGCGGACGCCGGGTCGGCCCCGGACAGGTCGCGGATCGCAGCGCTGGCGCCAGCCGCGGTGCTGGCGGCGTGGTCCCAGACCGCGTTCCGCTCCGCGCCATCGAGGCCGGGGCTGGTGCGGGACGGATGCCAGCGTGCCCGCAGCCTGGGCAGGGTCAGGTCGGCGGCGAGCCTGCCGCCGCCGTACCACACCGGCTGGCCGTCCCGGCCGGTGTCGCCGGGCAGCGCGATCGCGTACCCGGTGACCTGCCCCGGGGTGCGGGTGCTGTACCGCAGCCGGACCATCACCCCAGCGCGCTGCAGCTGGCCGAAGTATTCCGCCTCGGTGCTGGCGGCTGCGGCGGCGGTCGCGGCGTGCCGCCGCAGGGTGATCCGCGGCGCCTCGGCCCGGCCCTGCCGGGCGGCTTTCTCGTCCTGGGCCCGGGTCGGCCGCCGCGCGGCGGTCCGGTCGCACGGCGGGGTCCGGGTCAGCCCGTACCGCTGCTCAGCGGCGTGGCAGGCATCGGACACCGGTAAAAGTCCCGCCAGACCGAGGCCTTCGCGCCGTCCTGGCGGGCGAGCATCGCGACGATGTGCACGTGGTCATCGGCGTGCCGGATCGCGACCCAGCGCACCGCGTCGTGTTCCTGCCCGCGCGGGCACAGGCCGGTGCGGTCCATCACGTCAGCGGCGACGCCGGCCCACTCATCGTCGGACAGCATCTTGTCGCCCGGCGCGGCCCGCACGGAGCAATGCCACACCGGCCGTTCGTGGCCGCGGTCGCCGAGCGCGTCGTGGGGCTGGCGGAGCAGCCCGTTCAGCCGCCGGAAATCGCGCTGTCCGTCCGGGCGGAGCGGCGGTTCCAGCTCGGCCGGGTGCTGCCACCCGGCGGCCACGATGTGCGGGTCGGTGTGCTCATTGTGCCTACCGGGGCCGTACAGGTACCAGATCAGCGGCTCGACCTGCTTCCCGCGCGGCACCGACACTTTGCCGATCACCGGATCGCCGCCTTGCGGACCTGCTCAGCCGCGTCCACCAGGTCCCTGTCGCTCTGCCCGGTCGCGTTCAGCTTCGCGACCGCCTGGTTGAGGTTCGTCCCGATTTTGCGGACCTGCCCGGCGCACCGGACCAGCTCGGCCAGCGCCTCGCGCAGCAGCTGCCCGCGCGGCGTACGCGCCCCGCGACAGCCCCGCCCGGCCCGCCGCCTCGCACAGCGCCGCGAACTCCGCGTCGTCGAGGCTGAACTCCACCCGGTGACGCCGTCTCGACGGCTGGCGGCGGCGGCGGCCCGCCGCCGGGCGCGACCACAGCCGCTGCCTCACTGCCCGGACCCGCCGTCATTCCCCAGCCAGCCCCCTTTTACCACCCGGAAGGCGTGCCGCCGAGTTTATGTTCAGGACCGCGCCCGGTCCAAAACAAACCCGGGCATATCCCGATCACTAGTTCCGGGGCCCCACGGGTGCCCATGCTGGCACCGCCGAGGGTAAGCCCACCACGCGGGCAGAATCCCAGACGTCATGACGCCTAGACGTCCGGGCGTCTGGCACGTTACCGGATTACACGGCGCGACCTCATCGCCTCGCGCGCCCGGTGCCATTCCGGCGGGGGAGCGCTGCCCGGTTGACGGCCTGGTGCTCGCGCTCGTGCTGCGCGGGCGGCCTCGGCCCGCTCGGCCAGTTCGGCTGAGTGCGGCGGGTGACCATCCCACAGGGCCAGCCGGTAGGCCAGCCACGCACGCGGATACCGGATCGCCTCGCCATGCAAGTGCGGACGGCCGGACGGGAAGTGATCGAGCGCGTACAGCACATCGGCCGGAATCCAGGGCCTGCCGGCGTCGAACACGCCGCGTAGCAGGCTGGCCAGGGCCGCTACCGGGATCCGCCGCAACGGCCAGCATTCACGCTGAAGCGCGGCGGCGGCGGCCTGGCGCTGCGGTCTTCGCTGCGGGGTTAGCCCCAGCGGCCACGCGGCGGGAAGCTGCGCCGGCCGCGAGGCTGGGAAAGAGCCCGCCGGCAGGCGGTCCTCATGGGTTTGATCGTCGTCTCGCGCGCATGGGCGGGTAGGGGCAGATCTTCGGCTACAAGATAAAGACGGGGTGACATTTCCAGGTAGCGCCAGAGTCCAGGTCCGGGCCAGAGCGCCAGCCGGGTGGCGGCTAACAGGGGTGCCCGGCTCGGTGCAGATCAGGAATCCGCGGCCTTCGAGATAGCGCCAGTGCCGCGTGACAGTGCGCCCGCACACGTTCATGTGCTCGGCGGTCTTGCGCCGCGTCGGGTGAGTGCTTGACGTGTCCCACCCGGCAGACCAGCCAGCGATGCGAGCGGCGGCCAGCACGTTGCGGCGGCGGTCGCGGCGCATGGCCAGGATCTCGGGGTCGTGCTCGACAGCACGCAACCACTCGGACTGGCGCGGCGGGGCTGGCCGCGCCACGCCAACGGGCGCACGACTGCCAGCCAGCTCGACGGCGTGTATAGTCGTCTCCTGGTGATGGGTTCGCAGACGGCTTGGCGGCGTAGCCTGCGAAATCCGATTTGGCTTGGGAGGCGCGTCCTACGGGGCGCGCTTTCGTTTGTCCTAAAGGCCTCCGGGGGCCGGGGGAGAGCTGGTCGACAGACCATCCTGCCAGCGATCGCAGCACAGACCGCTCAGGCGGGGCGGTCCCGCGCGTGTCGGCGTGCCAGCGTGGCGGCCTGATCCCGCCTGCCGCCGCTCACCGTCCCCTGCCTACTTGCGCCAGCCTGCGCCGCACGGTGAGCCAGTGCGGCGCTAGGCACCCGCGCAGGTGACCGCGACCTCTGCCGTGGTGCCGGCGACCATGTCCGCAGTGTTCAGGGCAACGCCGGTGACAGTGCCGCAGCTGCAACTGACCTCCACTTCCCTGGCGTAGGCGGGTTCATCACGCACTTCCTTTGCTCTCCCGCGCGGTGGCGGTGCCGCGCCCGGTAGGCGCGTGGGGGCTCTCCCACCCACCCACCGTGTATGGACACCGGCGGACCTGCATCGGAACCGCCTTAACGTGCGATCCGGTTCCGATGCAGGTCCACCCCGTACGTATCACCGGCGGGTCACAGCTGTATCCGTTGTCCCCCCGAGGGCCTACAACCAAGACCCCAGCCGGGCGCGGACCTCGGCTTCCCGGTACCTGCGGTGACCCCCGAGTGTGCGGATGGAGGTCAGCTTGCCGTCTCGCGCCCACCTGGTGACGGTCTTCGGGTCGACCCGGAACATCGCCGCGACTTCTCCTGGTGTGAGCAGCGGCTGGCTGTGCGTGCGCATATTAGTTGTCCCCTCGTATGTGGGTCATGTGACCCAGAGTGATTATTACCCAACTCTAAGTGGCGAGTAAATCATTGCCGGGGGTGTCTCACGTTTTTTGCCAGGCCGTTGGCCTGGCGTTTTAACCAGTACCGGAGGTTGCTGCTGGTCCCGGCGTTTCCAGAGGTATGCCTTTAACCTTGGGTTCCACCGTTTAACGTGCTCGCTAGCCCACGAATACGTGCTCTGACCTGCGGGAATGCGTGATTGCCTCGCACGGGGTGTGTCGCCGATTACCCGGCGGCGCCCCCGTCAGTGCGGTGGGCGGCTGCTGGGGTATTCGCGCTGGTCAGCGTGTTGCGGCTAGTTCCTGAATGCGTTTTGGCGGGTCGATGGGTGGCCGGGCGGGTGAACGTGACGGCGTGCAGGCGGCTGGCCTCCAGTGCGGATCCGCTGCCAGGTCCATCCGGAGGTGTTCTCGGCGATCGCGTTCGCAGACGATCGCGGGCCGCTCGCTGGTTAGGACCTGCTCGTGCTCTTGGTCCTCGATCTCCTTCGTGCACCTCACCGGGCACCGCCCCCTTCCCGTCGCAGACACTGAGGTGGGATGCCCGCAGAGCCTCGGCATGGAAGCCGGAATTCTGGCTGGCGTGCTCGAGGCAACAGCATGTGACCCGTCAAAGTTGAAGCCCACGCGCCAGACTACATAGCAGGGCTCACGGGCCCAATTTCCACGCGTTCGCGGCGTCCCTGCAGGGGATACGAGGGACTACTTGACATTGCGAGTACACCAATGTCGAGACAATGCGGAAAGCGCACCGCCGGTGAGGGCTATGCAAACTCCCACGAAGATGATCAAGAAACTCTCTGACCTGGGGAGACATGCTGCAATGGTGCGCTTCGGAGGGTTTTGCATAACCCTCCGGTATATCGCTTTTGCCAAATTAGCATTTGACCCGTCGTGGATCTGCCTGGGCTCTCTGACCTATTTCTTTTGCTGACATGAGTTGGACGCGGGCCGGATAGCGGAGTAGGGTCAAGGCTGGAAGCTTCGGATTAGCTGTTGGGCCCAGACCCCGCCTAGCTGCTCGGTTGGCAGAGGGTGACCCAATCTTTAATGTGATGTCTTTCATGTGTGAATTCAATGGCCACGGCCCAGGGCCTATCGTGCCGGGCCCGCGACCAGCCCCGCCCGGCGGCGGTAACTCATCAGCCGCCCGCTGCACGGCACCCTCACGCTCGCCGGGCTGCCCGGGACGGCCGGGACGGCCGGGGACGCCTACGGCAACGCACAGGCCGAAACCGACGCCTCCGACAACGCACAGGCCGAAACCACCGAAACCACCGTAGGACTCTACAAATCGGGCCGTCCCCGTGACGGGTCACCGTGACGGATCACCGTTTCCGGGGACGGCACCGGGGTCGCCGGGCTTGACATGGGGACCCCCCAGCGCGCGGCTTCCCCCGGGGGCCGCGCGCCCCCCATGTCAAGCCCGCGACCTCTGCCGTGGTGCCGGCGACCCATGTCCGCCCTGAACACTGCGGACATGGTCGCCGGCACCACGGCAGAGGTCGCGGCGGGCTTCCTCGATGGCCTGGCTGCGGGGCATTCATCGCGGCGTGTAGCTCGTCCCGCTCGCGTGCGTCGAGCCGACCGGATAGCGCCTCGCGCGGGACCTGGCGGTCTTGTTCTTGCGCGAGACGGCGCATGAGGACCAACGGCCGGAAAACCGGGCGCTGGACCGGCCCGGCCCACCGGGCCTTGAAACTGGCAGTATCGGAACGGAAATTGGCGGTTGCGGGGTGTGCGGCTAGCGACTTCGGGAACCGAGGCGTCGGCGTGTGATCTCGCAGATGATGTCGCGCTGGCTGCTCCAGACCCCGGCGGCTCCGGTACCCCGATCCCTGTCTGGCTAGGCGTCTTTGCCGGTCGACTGCGCAACGCTGACACACTGGCCCGCCGCTGTGCAGGCCGGACAGCGCTGTTCGGTCACGGCGGCCAGGCGTGCGGCAGGCGGAGGCACCGGCTTTCCGCCAGGGGTTGCCGTGCTGATCGCGTATAGCCGTTGGGCCCAGTCCCCGCCTGGCTGCTCTGTCAGGAGGGCGGCTTCATGCTCAGCGTGGCAGGTGAGCGTATCTGTGCCCATAGCGCTGCGGTGGTGTTGTGCGGGCGGCGGCAGGTGGCCCGGCGATTGGCGGGGGCGCGGTCGTGGGTGGCAGGCGGCGGCGCGGCCCGCGATGGGTGATACCGGGGCTGGTGTGCTGTGGGGGTTGGTGGCCGCGCAGGCGGCGAGCCGTGGCGGCCGGGTGTCGGTGGCGGATGTGTGCGCGGTCGCGGTCGGGCTGGCGGCCGCGGATGGGGCGTGGGTGACCGCCGCGAGCGGCCGGGGGCCGGATTTCGTGATGTGCGTGACGGATCCGGTCGGCGAGCAGCTTGCGGAATTGCAGCTGATGCTGGGCGAGGGACCGTGCCATGACGTGCTGGCCTCCGCCGCGCCGGTGCTGGCCGGCGACCTGGGTGACCAGGAATCCGCGCGCCGGTGGCCCGCGTTCACCGATGAGGCGCGGCGGGCCGGGGCGGCGGCGGTATTCGCGTTCCCGCTGGTGATCGGGGCGATCCGCGCCGGGGCCATGGGCCTGTACCGCGGGGTGCCAGGCCCGCTGGGGCCGCATTTTGGTGATTGCCTGCTCCTGGCCGACGCGGCGACTGTGCTGCTGCTGGATGCCCGTAACGGCGGGGCGGCAGACGGGGATGGGCCGGGGCTGGGCGGGCAGGCGCCGCATCTGGCCCACCACCGGGCCGAAATCGATCAGGCCACCGGCATCCTCACGGTTCAGCTGGACGTCCCGGTCGCCGAGGCGTACGCCCGGCTGCGGGCATACGCCTACGCGCAGGACCGGCGGCTCGCCGAGGTGGCCACAGACATTGTCGCCCGGCGGCTGCGGCTGCAGCTACCCGGCGGCGAGGACCAGCCATGATCTCGCCTCCAGTGCCTCGCCGGGTGCCCGGCGGGGAGCAGCTGCCGTCCGTACGCTCAGAAACAGGGTGACCTTTGATGGACGCCGAGCTGCTGTCCGCCACTTTCGTTGACCTGGCCGATACGCTGGTCGCTGAGTTTGACGTGATCGACTTCCTGCATATGCTGACCGACCGCAGCGTTGCCCTGCTGGGGGCATCCGCGGCCGGGGTGGTGCTGGCCGACCCGCGAGGTGAACCGCGGCTGGCGGCGGCCTCCAGCGACGCCGCCGGGCTGATCGAGTTGTTCCAGGTGCAAAACGACCAGGGCCCCTGCCTGGATTGCTTCCGCACCGGCCAGCCCATCACCGTAGCGGATCTCACCGAGCCGGGTCAGCGCTGGCCGCGGTTCGCCGCCGCCGCCGCCGCGGCGGGGTTCCGCGCGGTGGAGGCCGTGCCGATGCGGCTGCGTGATCAGGTGATCGGGGCGCTGAACCTGTTCGGCGCCACGCCGGACTCGCTCGGGGCCGGGGACAGGCGGATCGGCCAGGCCCTCGCCGATGTCGCGACCATCGGCCTGCTCCAGGAACGCAGCGTGCGCCGCGCCGAGGTAGCCGCCGAGCAACTCCAGGGTGCCCTCAACAGCCGGGTCGTCATCGAGCAGGCCAAAGGCACGCTCGCCGAGCGCCTCGACGTGGACATGGACCAGGCCTTCCGGCTGCTGCACAGCCAGGCCCGGGAGCAAAACCAGCGGCTCACCGACGTCGCCCGCCACATCGTCGCCAACCCCGGCGCAGACCTCCCGCCCTCGTAGGCTTCCCAAGACCGAGTACCAGATGAGTAACGATCGTGTCCGCCAGGCACCGCCCAGTCAGCCAGGGGCTGACTACCGGGCGCGAAAATCGGCGTTAGGGGATCGGCTTGCGAAACTGCCGTTCTCAGCCGATGCCGACGGTCTGTCGTCCGGGCTCGATGACGGCCACGACGCGCTCTTGTCCTCGGGGATAGGGCGCGCCGGTGTACTTCGTGGCCAGCTGGCCGAATCAGCCCACCCCGAGCTGCG